>Ga0209836_100014_pt1 | contig 51948 bp, 46 predicted proteins | sample ElbSprsedimmetaG_FD_184147 | JGI IMG/M metagenome (GOLD analysis project Ga0209836, IMG submission 184147) | Hot spring sediment bacterial and archeal communities from California, USA to study Microbial Dark Matter (Phase II) - Elbow Spring... ... | reverse complement strand
TCTTCGAGGCGTTCGGAATGCGTTGCCAAGGCATTCCATGCGGCGTAGCGTGCCGCCTCGCGGAGCGCCTTGGGTTCGGCATCGTCCGAACCGGCGGCGTAGGCCACAAACTTCGTAAGGTGTACGAGCGGCGGGCTTTCCGCCGGCGTTTGTGGAATTTTTTGGTCGTTTCCGAGGTTTTCCCAGACGAACGTCCACTCGATTCCACCGCTTTCTCCTGGAAGGAGCCGTTTGGCTTCGGGGAGTGCGGTATGGACGACGTGGGCGGCGACTTGGTGGCCGCTTCTCCGCGTTCGCCAGAGGAGGCCTCCCTCACTTCTCTGACCTGTCGTTCGCCGTTCTTCTTCGAGGAGTTCAAAAACGGGCAGATGGGTTTGGACGTCTTCGGCGATCTCTCCAATCTCGTGCAAAAACTCTTCGATGAGTTGGTAGAGCGGTCCCAGAAGGTTAGCCCCCAGCCGGAAGTCGCGCTCGTCCGCCTCTGGATGCACCGTCCCGCAGAGGAGAGAGCGGACGTGAATGTGATGGACGTTTTTCGCCGCGAGGACCTCCAAACGAATTGCGAGGACGTTGGGAGGGGAAAAGGGAACGATTCGCTTCGTGCGAAAGACGATTTCCCTACCGCTTTCGGAACGCCAATGTGTCGTGCGTACGAGCGTTCCGCTGCGAAAGTCGAGCTCGCGTGTGTGCGCGAGAATTTCTCCACGACGGAGGTCTACGCGCTCGTCGTCGAGGTAGAGGACAAGCCCCGTCCCTTCCGGTAGGGGTACCATCGCCTGTCCTTCGGTGGGATACCCGTAGCCTCCTTCGGGGTAGCGAATCGGGTAGATCTCGTATACCACGCGGGCAAAGGTTCCACGGAGTTCCTCTTCTTCCAAATGGCCGCGTACGCCCAGCCAGCCGTTGGCGAGGGCGAAGAGCGAGCCGCGCGCCTCGGGGTCCGCAAAGTAGTCTTTTCCTTCCGTGATCTTCCACGAATGAAGTCCCAAGGAGAGATGGGAGGGCGTTTGTCCGCGAGGAAAGATGTGTTCCATAACCGGCGTTCACCTCGTGGGGCGATCCCTTGGCCCTACGGACCTGTGACGATCCTTTCCGGGAAGGTGTTGGGACCGTATGTCTTTACAAGATGATCTTACCCGAGGTCGCCGGCAAAGCCCACTTTTTCAACTTTTTCAGGGGCAAAAAAGGTCACCGCTTTACACGCAATAGCCCATTCCCCATAGAAGTATCGGAAGGCCCCTCGTGTCCCCGCCTTCGGCCGCATGGCACATCCTGTTTTTCTATAAGCTTCCCCAAAGATTTTTTGCGACAATGGCTCTGGATGTGCCGGCCGAGAATCCGGATTGCTTAGGGGGTGAGGAAAACTTGTGGGCGGTTGTGTTCGATTTGGACGGCGTCCTCGTAGATACGGCGAAATTCCACGCCGAGGCGTGGAAGCGCCTTGGCGAGGAACTCGGGATTCCCCTATCCGATGAGTTCCTCCGTTCGCTTCGGGGCTTGAGCCGCATGGACTCCCTCGACAGGATCCTCGAATGGGGAGGTCGGACGGATGTGGGACCTGCGGAACGAGAACGCCTTGCCGAGCGGAAAAATCGGTGGTACGTGGAAAGCCTCGAACGTCTAACTCCGCGCGACGTGCTTCCCGGAGTTGAGGAGCTTCTTGACGGACTTGCCTTCCGCGGAGTTCCCGTGGCCGTGGCCTCTTCGAGCAAGAACACGCGCTTGGTGCTTGAGCGCACCGGATTGGCGAAGCGCTTTTCCGTCGTCGTCGATGGGAATGCTGTGCTCCGGGCAAAGCCGGACCCGACGATCTTCCTCGAAGCCTTCCGTCGGCTTGGCGTTTCCCCGCGGAACGGGGTCGTCATCGAGGACGCGGGATCCGGGGTAGAGGCCGCCCGCCGCGCCGGCGCGCGCGTCGTCGGGGTCGGTCGACCGGAAGAACTCCCCGGAGCAGACCTCGTGGTTTCGAGCTTGCGCGAACTTACCGTAGACTACCTCAGAGCGTTGTTGGTCTTGCAACGACCTAAACCCGAGAAGAGTTAGGGCTTACGAGAAGAGTTAGGTCTTAAAAATGTAATCTACATATTCGAGGTGCCGGGCAACGGGGAAGATCGGCGCCATCCCGGAAAGGTGCAACACATCGTGCTCCCCGAGTTGCGGAACGGTGCGTTAGCTCCGCACCGCCGCGGGAGCGGCAAAGAGGGAGAGTTCCGTCTTGGCATCGAAGAGGAGCATCTTCTTGGGATCGGGGTACAGGGAAATTCGTTCTTTTGCTTCGGGAAGCGCGTCGGCGAACAGGCGGACGATGAATTCCTCGCCCGTGGGAAGTTCTGCGTAGACGTACTTCTCCGCCCCAGCATCCTCGACGATGTTTACCTTACCATCCATGCGCAAGGTCTCGGGCCCTTCGAGGTGCACGTCTTGCGGGCGGATGCCCAGGTAGGCCTCGCGCGGAAAGCTCGCCCCCGAGGCGCGTAGGCGCGCCCCTACCTCTTCAGGAAGCATGAGTTCTTTGCCCCCGTGGCGAAAGACGGCCCGATCCCCTTCCCAGGCGACGATTCCCCGGAAAAAGTTCATCGGCGGCGATCCGATAAACCCCGCGACGAACATGTTTATGGGATCGCGGTACACCTCGTCCGGCGTACCCACCTGCTGGAGGACGCCGAGGTGCATCACGGCGATTCGGTCGCCGAGGGTCATCGCCTCCGTCTGGTCGTGGGTTACATAGACGGTGGTCGCGCCGAGCCGCTCGTGGAGCTTTTTGAGCTCCGCCCGCATGAGGACGCGGAGCTTGGCGTCCAGGTTGGACAAAGGTTCGTCCATGAGAAAGACCTGCGGCTCGCGCACAATCGCCCGCCCAAGGGCGACACGTTGCCGCTGACCACCCGAAAGGGCCGCCGGACGGCGGTCGAGGAGATCCTCGATGTCCAGCATGCGCGCAGTCTCGTGAACCCGTCGACGGATTTCTTCCTTCGGATAGCGGCGCATCTTGAGGCCGAAGGCCATGTTGTCGAACACGCTCATGTGCGGGTAGAGGGCGTAGTTTTGAAACACCATGGCGATGTCGCGGTCCTTCGGAGGGACGTCGTTTACGAGACGCTCGCCAATGTAGAGATTTCCCTCCGTGACGTCTTCCAATCCCGCGATCATCCGCAAGGTCGTCGTCTTTCCGCAACCCGAGGGGCCGACAAGAACGAGGAATTCGCCGTCGCGGATCTCGAGGTTGAGGTCCTTCACCGCCTCAAAGCCGTTGGGGTAGCGCTTGGTGACGTGTTCCAGGAGTACCCGTGCCATTTCAGCCGCCCTCCTTGTCCTAAAATAGACATCTGTCCCGCCTCGGCCCCCAACGTCTTCCCCACATTCGTCGTTTGCAAAAAAGTCTAAGGACTATGTCTCAAAGGATTTTCCCCAACGCCGTCCCCGCGGAACGCGCATTGACGTCGGCCGAACGGACGAGCGTCGGCCGACCTTGCGGTTCCCCGGCCCAAGCCGCCGGCCTTCCCCATCATTCTACCAAAAGCCTTCGGCGGAAACCCCAGAGGAATAGCGCGCCAACCCCGAGCTGGGCGAGCGTCACGTCTGCGAACATCGCCTCAGCTTCGTAGGAAGGGCGCACGAGCGGGCTCAACGCCCCGTGGAGAGATGCGGCCCCAACAGTGATGCGTCCCCAACAGTGTACCCCACGCTTACACCGTTCCGGAACGCAAAAGTTCCGTGAACCGCCGAATGTCTTCCGGAACCGGCGCACGGAAAGCCTTGGGTTTTCCCGTAAAGGGTTGCAGAAATTTGAGGTATTCTATACGGAAGAACCCGAAAGAAATAATATTGGAAGCCGTCGAACACGGGCACCCCGCACGGCAAAGAAGGGCATCGCCCAAGAAGGGCTCCCCTTGACAACGAACGGCTCGTGTAGTATATTCACTTTCGTACGCGGGTGTAGTTCAATGGTAGAACACCAGCTTCCCAAGCTGGAAACGCGGGTTCGATTCCCGTCACCCGCTCCACCCTATAAGCCGAGAAGAACGCCGCTTCCCGGCGTTTTTTATTTTGCACCGAATAAAACCGTAAGAGCAGGAAATACGGACTTTTCGAGGACGTACGAAGTCACCAAGGGGAGAGGTAGGAGACGCTATGGGATCGGAGAAAGTCCTTTCAGAAATTTTCACTTCACGGATTGAAGTCCGAAAGAAAAGTCGGCTATTCTAAGTCTTGCCACAAACACGACCTGCGGGTAACTTTTACGAGGAGATAACCAAACGAGGAGGTTTAAAAATGAGGGGGAGGATACGCCGCGTCGTCGGCGTAGGTCTCATAGGAGTAGGACTGCTCGTCCTCGGGTACGCTGGTGTGGCGAAGTGGTTGGGCGCACGCGAGCTTGCGCCTTGGAGCGCGGCGGCAGACGAAGTGGAAAGGGAAGTCCCATCAGTAGTGCTTGCCGGAGACGTAGATTCGCCCCCGTGCCTCACCCTCCCGCCCAAGCTCCAGGAAAACTTAGAAGCGCCTGGCGTCGTTGCTGCACTCTACCTCACCAAGACGAAGGAACTCATCCCGATTCGTAAGCCGACAACGATTCGAGAAGCGGAAAAGCTCCAAACCGCTGCGGGCATCATCCCGTGGGAGACCCTCCGCACGTGGAGCGGTAGGTGGGACGAGGAAGGAATCAATGTCGGCCTCGCGGGACACGCGACGGCACGCTACGCGGCGGTATTCAACCGCCTCGAGGAATACGCGGTGGGGGATTCCTTTCTCGTGTTTACCCGCGAGGGAGCCCACGCATACCGCGTATTCGACGTGCGCGTGGTGAAGGAAACGGAAGTTTGGGTACTGGATCCTGTGTCGGGCAAGACGGTTGTCACGCTCGTGACGTGTACGCCCAAAGATGCCGTTCGCCCCGATCGATTGATCGTCCGCGGAGAACTTGTTCGCTCGTATGGTGCGGGGGAGTGTCCGACAACCTACGAGAGGTAGTTCGGTCAGAGCAAAAAAATCCGGCGGCCACCCGTCTGAGAAGGACGCTCAAGCGAGGCCGCCGGGAAAGCCCACCTTTTTAAAGGGGTGTTGCGGGAAGTTACCGCCCAGGATCTTCCTCTTTAAAAATTCATTCGTAGAAAGGAGATTGGGTGTTGCGAATTTGGGATATCGCGCCTGGTTACTTGAACCGGGCAAGCCTCTTAGGGGAGCATCGCGAACTCCATGGCATCGCCTCGATCCATCTACATGGAAAACGAGGCTATGCTCAACATCCTGAGACAAAGCGCTGGAAACACCATCTTCCAGCGCTTTATCTCCGTCATGTCATGCTTGTCCAAGAAATGAATCTCCGAGGCTACGCCCATCGCTCTCCGCTTCCTGCATCGATGATGCAGGAAATCGCCAACTTCAGTCCGTCCGTACATCAACATGTGCAATATAGAATTCAGTATCATCGCGAACTTCCATTATTTAACTGGCCACCAACAATCGATGAACCAGGACGTCAATTTCAGATACTTAAAGAAAAGTATAAGGGAAAAGAAATTGGACGAATCCCCATACCAAAAAATGCTCAGATGATGTGGGCACATCACAAATACTCCGTGCTTGCACGCGATACGCAGCTATACCAAACATTTGGGAAACTTTCTGATCGAGCATTGGATGAAACATCTTTTTTTGATTTTGCTCGAGAATTGACAGCAATTCTTTATACGCCGCCCGGTCGGGGGACTTTGCGGAATGCTCTGGAACACATGTGGGGTTACGTTGCAAGAGAAGCAAGGGAAGATGAAAAAATACAGTCTTTTCAAAATGAACATTCTATGCTCATGATTATCAACAATATTATAAAAAGAAATCCAAACAAACATGTTTATCTTTTACAGCAAACGGCGCTAACAGATCTCGCAGTGTGGATTGAAATTCTCTACAACCAATAGCGCCGGAAAACACGTTGGCCGCTTTTCGCGAGGCGCTCCGCCAAGGGGCGGACGGCATCGAGTTCGACGTGCAGCTCTCGCGCGACGGGGTCCCCGTGGTGAGATCCACGACGCCGAACTCGGGCGCACGACTCGGGCCAAGGGAGTTGTAAACGAGTGGGACTGGGAAGACCTCGCCCGCCTCGACGCCGGATCGTGGTTTTCTGATTCCTTTCGCGACGAACGCATCCCCTCGTTGGAGGACGTCTTACGCTGGGCGCGCATGACGGAGCTAAGGCTCAACGTGGAGCTCAAGAATGAATCCGGCCGCTTCGACCGGGCCGCCCTCGGGAAAATCGTCGACCTCCTGCGCAAGTATGACCTCGTGGAACGGACGGTCGTATCGTCCTTCGACCACGCTCTTCTCGCCGTCCTCGCCCGCGAGTTTCCCGAACTCCGCCGCGGCGTCCTCTGCTTTGCCCGCCTGTACCGCCCGGAGGCGTACGTGGGGGCGTTGGACGCCGACCTTCACCCGTTTTACCTAGGGGTGACGGAGGACCTCGTGTCCGCGATCCATGCCCGTGGGCGTGCCGTCCGTCCCTTTCCCGTAAACGACGGCTCGACGGCGCGCTCCTTTGCGGCGATAGGAGTCGATGCGGTGATCACGGACCGACCGGGCGAACTCCGTGCCGCCCTGGAGAGGCGGGTGTAGGGGGCGGGTGTTCCCTGTGGTAGGATAAGGGCGAGGAGTGACGGACATGGGGGAATTCCGCGGCGTAATCGACCTCGGATCCAATTCCGTGCGCCTGGTCATCTATCGCGTGGACGACCATGGCTTTCCGTGGGAAGTCGAGGATGTGAAGCGGTCGCTCCGGCTCATCGACCACCTACAGGGCGACGGGACGTTTGCCCCCGAGGCCGTGGAACTCGTGCGGGCTGCCGTCCGCGACTTTCTCGGGCGGGCGGAACTTTTCGGCCTGGGGCCGGAGTCGCTCGTCGGCGTGGCCACCCAAGTCTTTCGCGAGGCGCGCGACGGTCCTGACGCCCTCGCAGCCTTGTCGCGGGAGACGGGGATCTCCTTTCGCTTACTCGCGGGCGCGGAAGAAGCCTTTCTCGGCGCCTGCGGGGCCACGGCCTTCCTTCCGTTTTCTCGAGGAGTCGTTGTCGACGTGGGCGGGGGAAGCACGGAGATCACCGCGTTCCGCGACGGGAACTTCCGCGGAATCTCCGTTCCCTGGGGGGCCGTCGACGCAACGCGTGCGCTGTCGAGTGATCCGCCCACCCGTGAGTCGGTTGCCGCCCTGCGCCGCCGTATTTCCCGGGAAATCGCCGCGGAACTCGCCCGTCATCCCGAAATTCGTGCGGCGCTGTTCGAAAACGGCAAAGAGGCGCGGACGAACGCAGACGAGTGGCAAAGTCCGGTGCTCATCGGCATAGGCGGCACCGTGCGTTCTGTGGCGCGCGTCCTTCAGGCCCACGCGGAGTACCCGCTCCCCCTTCTCCACGGCTACGGATTTCGCAGGCGGGACCTCGAGCGCCTCGCGAAACACGTACTCACGCGCCCCTTGAAGGCACGTCGGCGGATTCGCGGACTTTCCTCGGATCGTGCGGAGATCATCCCCGGCGGGGTGCTCGTCCTCCTCACCGTATGGGAGGCGTTGGGCGCGGAGCGCCTCGTCGTCGGCGAACGGGGCCTTCGGGAAGGCGTGCTCCTCGCCTCCCGCTGTGCTGAGGGGAAAGCCGGTTTCGCTGGGCGTATGCGGCTCTTCGAGGCTTCCGCGCGCCGCCTACGGGCGGTTTTCCCCGAAGGCGAGAGGACGAGGGAGGCTCGGGCCCGTGCCGCGGCGGCCCTCCTCGACGCCCTCGAAGGAGCAGGGTACGGACAGTTGACTGCGGAAGAACGGGAGCTCGTCCTCTGGGCGGCGTGTTTGCGCGATGTCGGGCGGGGAATCGATTCCCGCTCCTTCCTTTCCCATACGCTTTACCTCCTCCTCTACGGCCTTCTCTACGGCTTGACGCATCGGGAGCGGGTGTTTTTCGCTGCCGTCGCAAGCTTCTCCACGCGTAAGGCAACGCGCAAGGTCGTCAAGCCCTTTGCTCCGCTGCTTTCACGGGACGATCGGCGTCGCATCGTCCGCTTGGGTACGTTGCTCCGCCTCGCCGAACTTTTGGGAGAAGGCGGGGGGAACATTCGTGTCGAAGTCCTTCCGCGGGGAAAGAAGGGCGCCACGCTCGTAGTTTCCGGAATGTTTCGCACCCCTTGGCTTCTTCACACCCAGGCGCTAGAATGGACAAAAAAACTCGGGGAGGCCCTCGGCGTGAACCTCGACCTCGAGCTCGGGGAAGTCGATGGGTCCTTCGGCCGTGTACATGCCGACATTTAGAGCGAACGGAGTGGGAAACAGAGATGGGCGCCCGAACCGGTGGCTCGGGGGAAGAGTTCGACCGACCAGAGCACTTCTTTAACCGCGAACTGAGTTGGCTCAAGTTCAACGAACGCGTCCTGGCGGAGGCGGAAGAGGAGGCCAACCCGCTTTTCGAGCGCCTGCGCTTCCTCGCGATTACCGCCTCCAACCTCGACGAATTTCTCATGGTGCGCGTAGGCGGACTGAGGATGCAGCTCCGATCGCCGGTTCCCGTCGTGGACAAAAAGACGCGGATGACGGCGCGCGAACAGTACGAGGCCGTCATGGCGGAGACGCGTCGCTTTCTAGAGCGGCAGCTCGCCGTCTACCGCAAGCTTCTCGAGGAACTCGCGCGGGAGGGTTTCGTCGTTTGCACCTACCGCGACCTCTCTCCCGAGGAGCAAGACGCCGTGGACGAGCTCTTCGAGGCAGAAATCTACCCCGTGCTCACGCCCATGGCCGTCGACGTGAGCCGGCCCTACCCCGTCCTCACGGAACGGAGCCTGGGATTGGCCGTCTACCTCGAACCCCAGGAAGGCCCCGGAGCCGAACCGATGTTCGCGTTCGTGCAGCTCCCCTCGGTTCTCCCACGTGTATACGAGTTGCCGCCTCGGGAGGCGCCTACGTCCGTGCCGGGGAAACCCCCGGAGGAGAGCGCGGAAGCGAGCGAGATTCCTGCCTCCGCCGCACAGGACCGGCGAACGCGGCGCTTCATCTTTCTCGAAGATGTGGTCCGGGAGAACCTGCAGAGCCTCTTCCGCGGCTACCGCGTCCTTGCCTCCGGGGCCTTTCGGATCACGCGCCATGCCGACCTCGATCTGCGAGAAGAGGAAGCCGACGATCTCATGGAGGAGGTGGAGCGGGAGCTTCGGCGCCGGCGCACGAAGGAGGCCGTGCGCATCGAAGTGGAGGCGGGGATCCATCCCTTCCTCTTGGATCGGCTTTTGGAGTGGGAGGAAGTCGGACGCGAGGTGGTCTTCGAGGTGGACGGTCCGCTAGATCTCCGCTTCCTCTTTTCACTCGTCGAGCGCTACGCCGCCGAGGAGTACCTCTTTCCGCCTCCGCCCGTACTTCCCGTCCCAGTAGACCTGTACGGCGAGGAGGACATCTTTGAGGCGATTCGCCGCCACGACCTCCTCCTCTACCACCCGTACGAACCGTTTGATCCGGTAGTGGGGTTTCTCGAAGAGGCGGCGGAGGATCCGAACGTCCTGGCGATCAAGCAGACGCTCTACCGGGTGGGGCCGAATTCGCCCGTCGTCGACGCCCTCGTGCGCGCCGCGGAAAACGGCAAGCAAGTGTCCGTCGTCGTGGAACTCCGCGCCCGGTTCGACGAGGAAAAGAACATCTCGTGGGCGCGCCGCCTCGAGGAGGCGGGCGCGCACGTGACCTACGGCCTCGTTGGGCTCAAAGTTCACGCCAAACTCGCCCTCGTCGTCCGGAGGGAGGCGGAAGGGCTCGTCCGCTACGTGCACATCGGCACGGGGAACTACAATCCCCAGACGGCGCGCGTGTACACGGATTTGAGCTACTTCACCGCCGATCCGCGCGTCGGCGAAGACGTCACGGAGATCTTCAACCACCTTTCCGGGTATTCCCGCATGCTCGAACGGAGCGTCGTGCGCGTCGCACCTGACGACCTCAAGGACACGATGCTCCGGCACATCGATGAAGTAATCGCCGCCCACACGCCGGAAAATCCCGGGCGGATCATCGCTAAGATGAATTCTCTCACGGACAAGGAGATGATCCTCGCTCTGTACCGCGCTGCCGCACACGGCGTCCAGGTCGACCTCATCGTCCGCGGGATTTGCTGCCTGCGTCCGGGAATCCCCGGCATGAGCGAGCGAATCCGCGTCGTAAGTTTGGTCGGCCGGTTTCTCGAACACAGCCGCATTTTTGCCTTTCGCCACGCCCGGGCGACGCATGTATACATTTCCAGCGGAGACTGGATGACGCGCAACCTCCACTACCGCGTGGAGGTGGCCGTCCCCATCCGCGATCGCCGGCTGAAGCGCCGGCTGCTGGAGATTTTGGAGCTGCATTTGCGCGACAACGTGAACTCCTGGGAACTCCTCCCCGACGGCTCGTACGTGCGGCGGTTGCCCGAAGAAGGGGAGGGGACGGTCGACGCCCAGCTCGACGTGGCGGAACTTCTGCGCAGCGAACTCAGGCGCGTCAGCCGACGCCGGCGCGTGCCGCGGGCCAGGCGGGAGGTTCCGCCGCACCCCTAGCGGTTCTTATCCCTTTGGCGTGGAAAAGGAGAGGAGGGACACCTTGTCCTTCGAGCCAGAGCCGAAACTCCGTGTCCTTTTTGTCTGCATGGGAAACATCTGCCGCTCTCCCCTCGCCGAGATGCTCTTTCGTCACTACGTGCAAGCGCTCGGTCTCGAAGGACGCGTGCGCTGCGACTCCGCAGGAACGGGAAACTGGCACGTCGGGGAGCCCCCGTGCGAGGGAACACTTGCCACGGCCCGCCGACTGGGCCTTCGGTGGGAGGGAGTGCGGGCCCGGCAGATCGGCCCGCGGGACTTCGACGAGTTCGACTACATCCTCGCCATGGACCGCGAAAACCTCGCCGTTCTCAAACGGCTTTTGCGCGCCTACCGCGTACGCTCGCGGGGGAAGATCGACCTCCTCCTCGCGTACGCGCCGCACGTGGGAACGGATGAGGTTCCCGATCCGTACTTCGACGGCCGCCACGAAGAGGTGTACGTCTACATCGACGAAGGGGTGCGTGCCTTTCTCCGGCACCTCCTCGCGGGGCGCCCGGACGAGCTCGGCCTTACTTCCGAGGAAGCCCAAAGCGCCCTCCGCCGTCTGGAAGCGCTGCGCACGAGACCTTGACGGCCGAAAGGAGGGAAACTGTGGGAAGCGAAGTGCAGGCGCAAGCCTTCGCCCACGATCTCCTCGTGCGCCGAGGCGTCTGCCCTTCGGGCGGGGAGGTTCGGCGCCGCCCCGTCGCCGGAGGGGACACGAGCGCGGCCTTTCGCTTGGAGGCCGCCTGCGGCAGCTTCTTCGTGAAGTGGACGGAGGCGGTCAAGGCCGATGTACTCACGGCGGAAGCGGAGGGGCTTCGCGCCCTCGGCGAAGCGCTCCTGAATGCCGTTCCTTCTGAGGGCCAAGATGCCGCTCCGCCGTGCGCCGTACCCCGGGTGCTCGCGGTCGGTTCCCAAGGCGGCGGCGGGGTTGCCGTGCTCATCCTCTCTTGGATCGATGCGGGTCCAAAGAACGAGAACTCCGCCGCCTTGCTCGGCCGCTGTCTCGGAACGCTCCACCGCGAGACGGCGCGTTCTTCGCCGCCGCGTTACGGCTTTTTTCGCGACACGTACATCGGTGGGTTAAGGCAGCCGAACGCGTGGGGTGAAGCGTGGCCGGAGTTTTACGGCGCGCGGCGTTTCCTTCCGCGGATCGAGGAGGCCGAACGCCGTGGCGTCATGCCACCGGAACGCCGCCGCAGGTTCGAGCGGCTTCTGGGGAAGCTTCCGGAACTCCTCCCCTCCCGTCCGCCGGCCTCTCTCCTACACGGCGACCTCTGGTCGGGAAACTGGCTGGCCGGTTCGGACGGGCGCGTCTACCTCATCGATCCTGCCGTCTTTTTCGGCGACCGCGAACACGACCTCGCCATGGTCCGCCTCTTCGGTGGCTTCCCCCCTGCCTTTTTTGCCGCCTATGCGGACGCCTACCCGCCCGAACCCGACTTCGCCGAACGCGAGCCCATCTACCGCCTGTACTACCTCCTCGTCCACCTCGTCCTCTTCGGGGAGACGTACGGGTCGGCGGTAGACCGGATCCTTCGCACGTACGCGTGAGGGGACCTTTTCCTCAGGCGTCTTTTCCGAGGAGGTCTTTGCCTCGGGCAAGCTCTTCGGCGAGCCTTACGAGTTCTTCCGAGGCGGCGGCGACGTCGTGCAGGGCGTGCGCAAAGCGGTCGGTGCTCTCTTTGGTGTGCGCCGACGCCGCGCGTCCCTCCTCCATGTGGCGGGAGATCTCGGCAAGGGCATCTCCGACTTCCCGGATGCGTTCAAACGACTCCTTGAGCGTCTGTTGCGCCTCTTCTACGGCCTTCGTCACGCTTTGTACGGAAACCTGCGCCCGCTTCACTCGTTCCTCTACGAGGAGAAGTTGGTCCTTCGTGTCGTCGGCGAGGCGGCGGACTTCTTGGGCGACTACGGCAAATCCCCGCCCGTGCTCGCCGGCCCGCGCCGCTTCGATGGCGGCGTTGAGGGCGAGAAGGTTCGTGTTTTCAGCGATTGCGCGGATGATTTCCGCGATTGAACCGATGTCCCGTGAGAATTCCCCCAGGTCGTTCGCCTTTTCGGCGATCGCCTGCATCCTCTCCTCGAACTCCGCGGCCGCGGACTCCATTTGCCGAAGCCTTTCGAGGCCGTGTCGAGAGCTTTCGTCACTTTTTGCGGAGAGGGTGTGGCTCTTGGTGTTCAGTTCTCTGAGGACTTCCACCTCACGGTCGAGCTCCTCGAGCGCGGCACCGGTTTCCTCTGAAACCGCGGTGAGCCGTTCCGCTGTGTGGAAGAGCTCTTCGCGCGCGGCTTTTTCGGCGCTTTCCGCCGCGCGGATCTTTGCGTCCATGATTTCTTGGAATCCGTGGCGGACGAGGATCATCTCCAAAAGGAGAATCCTGTACAGGGCGAGGCGGACCGCCTCCGGCGGTGCGGGAAGATCATGCGCGGGGATCGTCTCCAAAATCCGGAGAAAGGTTGTGTAGAGCACGGAAAACGAGGCGAGGTACACGTCGAAGTCGAGGTTGATTCGCTCGTGTGCGGCTACGACCGCCTGCCGTCGCGCAAAGTACTCCCGATCCACGCGTCCAACGAAGAGGTCTTCGAGATGTTCGTGTAGGGTCGCCTTGAGGCGATCGAGCGTCGTGTGGCGGTCGATGAGGTTTTTGAGTTCGGGGATCCGGTACACGTGTTCGTCGTAAAAGACGTCCACCACTTCGCGCAGGCGGGGGCGAAAGAGGGGACCTACGGAGCGCAAGATTCCCAGGTCGTGCGCAGAAAGTCCTAGGACCCCGACGACGGTTTCGATACCGGAAAATCCCGCGCGTACGTCGAGTACTCCCGGGGGCACCCTCTTTTCGTTTATCTCTCGCTGCGCTCCCTTTCGCAAAGGAATCCGCACGTCGGCTACCTCCTCACCGGGTTTTCTTTTGGGAAATGGACGTCGCACACCTCTCCGGATCTTATCTTTGTTTCGGAAGTTTTCGCGAAAAGTTGAGAGACGCGCTGCGGGTCCAGCCGACGAGGAGGTAGGTGACAGGCGTACCCAGGAGAGTGAGGAGGACTTTGATCGTGTATTCGGTGGCGTTGATCTCCCAGATCGCCGAAACCGGCGCCCGGCCGAGGAAGGCGACGGCGAGGAGGTCCATGAGGGAGGCCGTGAAGTTTGCGGCGAGTCCGAGCCAGATGATCCGCCGCGCCACCGTACGACGGGCGCCGAAAGCGCACCGCGATTCCTCCTTCGCGAAAGGGACATGTGCGCGAGAGGTTCCGGCAACACGATGCCGAGGCAAATCTGCTGCACGATGCCGAATCCCCATCGGCGATCAAAGCGGTTCGGCGTTTGCCACGGCGGCGGGGCGGATGCCGAGAAGGCGCAGGCTGTTCAGGATCACGAGAATTGTAGAGCCCTCGTGCCCGACGACGCCCAAAGGAAGGGGAAGGGTGAAACCAAAGTTCACGCCAATGAGAAGCACAATCACCGAAGCGGCAAAGACGAGGTTTTTTTTGACGATGCGCATCGTGGCGCGACCGAGGGCGATCGCGTAGGGGATGCGCTCGAGTTCGTCCTTCATGAGGACGACGTCCGACGTCTCCAACGCTACGTCCGTCCCTGCGGCGCCCATGGCGATCCCGATGTCCGCGTAAGCGAGCGCCGGGGCGTCGTTGATTCCGTCGCCGACCATGGCGATCGGGCCGTAGGTTTCCCGGAGCGCGCGCACGTGGGCGAGCTTATCCTGCGGGAGGAGCTCCGCCCGAACTTCGTCGATCCCGAGTTCCTCAGCAATGCGCCGGGCGACCGCCTCCCGGTCACCCGTGAGCATCGCTACGCGGATTCCCATGCGCTTTAGGGCCTGCACGGTCCGACGGGCTTCGGGGCGCAGGACGTCCCGAAGGCCCACGATGCCCAAGATCTTTCCGTCCCGTGCGATGTATACCACGCTCTTTCCCTCTCGCGCAAGTTCCTCCACGCGTTCCTCCCAAAGAGAACGTTCTTCCGCGGGAAGGTCGTAAAAGCTCACGTGGCGGGCGTTGCCGATGCGGTACGTCTGCCCAGCGATTTCCGCCAAGATTCCCTGTCCTGCGATGGCCGTGAGCCTATCCGGCGCGCCGTAGGCGATTTTCTTGGTGTCGGCGTAGGCGAGGATCGCGCGGGCGATGGGGTGCTCCGAACGGCTTTCGGCCGTGGCGAGGATCTCGAGGAGAGTATCCTCGGAGATTTCCGGCGCCGGCAGGACGTCAGTCACCCGCGGCCGGCCGAAGGTGAGCGTCCCCGTCTTGTCGAAGGCGACAATGCGCACCTTCCCCAAGGTTTCGAGGTAGCCGCCGCCTTTTACGAGCACGCCGTGGCGGGACGCGCTGGAGAGGGCGGAAAAGACCGCCGGACTGATGGACGCCACGACGGCGCAGGGCGAGGCGACGACCATGAACACGATCGCCTTGTACACCGCTTCGGAAAACGGCATCCGGAACACCGTGGGCAAAAGCGCGATGAGGAGGAGGGTCAGGCCAAAGACCACGTACACGTAGTAGCCTTCGATGCGTTCGATGAGGCGCTGTGCCGGCGGCATTTCCGCTTGCGCGTCCTCGACGAGGCGGACGATCTTGGCAAAGACCGTCTCCTCCGGACGGCGTGTGGCTTCGACGACGACGGCGCCGCCTATGTTGAGCGTACCGGCGTAGACTTCCGCACCGGTCCCCTTGTCCGCTGGGACGGACTCACCCGTGATCGTCGCCTCGTTGATCGTCGTCTCGCCTTCCACGATCACGCCGTCTGCGGGGACGACCTCACCCGGGCGCACGAGGAGGCGCATGCCCGGACGAATATCTTCGACAGAGATGCGTTCTTCTCGCCCGTCCCGCAGGAGGGTGGCCTCCGTAGGTGAGGCGGAAAGGAGAGAAGAGAGGTCGCGGCGGCTTCGGGCCATGGAAATCGTCTCCAGAGCGCCCGAAAGGGCGAAGATGAAGATGAGCATCGCCCCTTCAAACGGGTACCCGATGGCCATCGCGGCGATCGCCGCGCCGAACATGAGGGCGTCGACGGTGAGCTTGCGTTCTTCGCGAAGGATCATCCAAGCTTCTTTGGCCTTGTAATATCCTCCCACGGCGTAGGTGAGGACGTAGGCACTCATCGCCAGGGGCTCCGATACGAAGGAAAGTCCGAGAGAGAGGAACATAAGGGCGCCTGCCGTAAGCGCGAGTACGAGCTCGCCGTAGGCAGACCAGTTTTCGCGCAACGTCCGCACGATGCGCGCAAAGGCGGAGCCGCGGGGAGGCACGTTCCGCGTCGGGGTGCGGTGCGCTTCATTCCGCACGGCGGGTTCTCCGAATGGGCCGGAAGTTTCGCGAACTTCGGGACGTTCTTTCGTGACCGTCATCTTGCCTTTCCTCCTCCGGGCGCGCGAACCGCGCGCCCGCAATTTCAAGGTTCCCCCGAATTGGGCTTTCTCTCTGTACGGGTGACGGTCCGAAACCACCGTTCCCGGAGGCGAGAGATCCGCGTACCCGCGGACGAGTTTTGGTCTCGGGGAAGTCATTTAGAACTATACCAAAATAATACTCGGTTGTAAAGGGCAAATGCCATTAATCACCAAAAAAAATCCGCGGGAGGTTCCGTCCCGCGGAAAACTCAGGTTTTGACGCGGCCCTATCGCCCTCCCATCACCGCCAGGTCCGTGAGGATCTCCGGAACTTGTTTCGGAGGGGAGGTCAACCGCCCTACAGATCTCCGTCGTAGGCGGCCGAGAGGTCGCGGCGGAGGGACTTGGGATAGAGGTTTTTGCCGGTATCCGCCCGAAGGCGCACCCAACCCGCGGGGAAGTCGTCGTACACGAGGAGGGCGTGGCCGTCGGTTTCCTTTGGAAACGCGAGTTCTTCTCCGCGGAGGTAGCGGATGAGCGCCTTTTCGTCTATGCGGATGCTGCGCACGCGTCCTAGGAGGTCTTGCGGGAGTGCTGCGGCGAGGACGTGACTGGGGAGGAAGCGGTCGCCGCGAACCCGCCCGAGGAAGAGCCCGGGAAGCAGCACGCGCATCCCCGCCGCGTCGCGCAGAAAGGATTCCGTGTGGTCCCAGGTGTCGGGAAGGAAGTAGACCTCCTCGTTTCGGATGTAGAGGCGGTCCAGGGGAATGCTCCTCAAGGCTTCCCACGCGTCGGCACCCACCTCCGCGAGGAAATTGCGAAACAGCTCGGCGGCTTTGCGCCGGGCGCGAAATTCCTCCTTCGTCGCCGCGGATTTGCGGGGGGGAGGTGCGGTGTCCGCTTCCACGTCTTCTTCGGCGAAGTCTCGTTTTTCGAGTTTTGCGAGGCGGGCGACGAAGTGACCGTCTCCTTCCACGCGGTGCGGCCAGAGGCGTACCGCGTCTTCCGGGGATAAGGGGGGAAATGCCTCGCTTCCCTCTAGCCCCAAACGTTTGCGTTCGGCAAAGGACAAAGACACGACCGCGAATTCCGGGTGTGCTTCAAGAAAGCGGGCGACGACTTCTTCGTCTTCTTCGGGGGCAAAGGTGCACGTACTGTACACGATGCGCCCTCCGGGGCGCACGAGACGGGCTGCGGCGTCGAGGAGCTCGAGTTGGAGCTTTTGTTCTCGGAGGATCCGCCCTTCGCTCCAGTACGCCCGCGCGTCCGGCTCACGTCGGAAGAGCCCCTCCCCCGAGCAGGGAGCGTCGACGAGCACGGCGTCGAATCGCTCCGGCCACCGCCGGGCAAGTCGTCGGGGTTGTTCGACGGTGACGAGGGCGTTCGGGACGCCGAAGAGCGTGAGGTTCTGTACGAGGACGTGGGCGCGCTCCCGCTTCGCATCGTTTGCCACGAGGAGCCCCTGCCGGTTCAAGCGGGCGGCGATGTGCGTCGCCTTCCCTCCAGGTGCGGCGGCGAGGTCGAGCACGCGTTCCCCGGGCTGCGGGTCGAGGAGGACGACGGGGAACATCGCAGAGGGGTCCTGGATGTAGTAGACCCCGAGGGCGTGGTAGGGGTGCAGCCCCGGCCGGACACCCGGGGGAACGACAAAGCCTTCCGGGCACCAGGGGACGGGCGTGAGGTCGAAGGGGAGCCGCCGTGTGCGGTGTTCGACATCTTTCAAGGGCACTTTGAGCGTGTTGAAGCGAATGCCTCGTGCGGGCTGACGGTGAAGGGCGCGGAAAAGCTCCTCGGCCTCCGGGCCGAGGAGGGCGCGCATCCTGCGAACAAAGGCGCCAGGAAGGAGTGCAGCGAAGTCGGTCGTCGAACGCAGTTCTGCCATCGGCTTTGTTCCTCACGGCCTTTCTTTTCCTCTTGTCTGCGGGCGGAACTCGCGGTACCGTGGAAGCGAAGGCTCCGGGTTTCGAACGTCCGAGACAGCCTTGTTGCGTTCGATCGGACTTGGTTTCATTTTCGGGAACCGAGGAGAAAGGGGCAAGCGTCGTCCGTGGGTGCGGGAACTTCGGATTCGATCCTCTACGTCCGGGAGCTCTTGGCGCGCTTCGGCGCGCGGATCTACCTCGGAAATCGCCGGTGGGAGCTCGAACTCATGGAGGAGGAACTGGACGAGCTCTTCGAGAGTGGCCTCGTCATGCGCAAAGAGTACCTAAAGGCTAAGCGCATTCTCTCTCGGGAACTCCGAGAGCTCGACCGCCCTTTTGATGCATCGGAATCCCCGGGAGAGGGAGACGTGCCTCCGTAGAAAAAAGAAAAGCCCCCGCGGATTTTCGGGGGCTCGGAGCCTTCGATCCGTAAACCTAGAGGTATCCGCCGGTCGGCCATACCGACCGGCCGAGGTGCCCTTACAGTTCGACCGCCTGAATTGCCGAGAGGACCTTCTGCGCGATGATGTTCTCGGGTACGGCGCCCTCTTGTTCCTCCACGTCGTTGATCACGGTCTTGGGGACGCCGTACACGCCGTAGCGGTCGGCGAGCTCGGGAAATTCCGTCGCCTCCACCATGTCGGCGCGGATGTGCGGGTTGGCCATGGCCATCGCGTGCGCGATCCGCACCGCACGCGGGCAGTAGGGGCAGGTTGGGGTGACGAACACCTGGATGTGCACGGGCTTGTCGGCGGCCTCAAGGGCCTTGAGCGTAGACGGTTGGAGCGTGTTCTTCCCCGTTCCGAGGTCGATGATGTCTTCGATGAGGGTGGTGAATTCGTACCCCGAAGGGATCCCGCAGAAGCGGACGCCCGTGTCCGTACCGTCTTCCCGAACGAAGACGATCGCTGGGAACTTTTCCACGTTGTAGCGCCGGATTTCCTCCTGCGCTTCGTCGTCCGCGGCGTTGTAGTAGGAGACGTGGAGCTTATCCGCGAGCTCGGAGAGTTCTTCGAGGATTTGCTTGGTCGCCTCTCCGAAGTCCTTGTTCTCCAGGTTGCTCCAGAAGAACTTGATGTACACGTCCTGCGTCATTTGGGAGAACCATCCGCGGATCGTCTGTTTGTCCTTTTCCCCGATGAGCCCCATGGCCGACATCACCTTCCTCGAACTTGGATTTCGGGTTCCCGTGCACGGCTCTCCCGGCGCATACCCGCGACGTCGAGGGCCTCTTCGGAGTACAACCCCGTACGGCAGGGGGTATCTCCCCGCGGCCGGGGGTGGCGTGCACTCTCGTAGCGCGCGGGCCCCATCTCGGGAACGTCGTCCTTTACTTTACCACGGATGGAGCACTTTGCAAAGGGTACAAGGCAGGACGCGAGTTCGCCCGGAGCCCTTCCGCCGGCCGTCCTTTCGGGAAAAGTTTGCTATACTGAAATTCGGGAGCGATGAGGAAAGGCTTCGGAGGTCTTCGCATGCCCGTATTCGCCAACGACTGGCAGGATCTCTTGGCACCGGAGTTCGAGAAACCCTACTACCAGGAGCTTCGGCGGTTCCTCGTTCGCGAGTACCGCACGGCGACTGTGTATCCGGACATGTACGATATCTTCAATGCCTACCACTATACGCCCTTTCACAACGTCAAGGTGGTCATCGTCGGGCAGGACCCGTACCACGGCCCCGGACAGGCCCACGGGATGGCGTTTTCCGTGCGCCCCGGGATTCCGATTCCCCCGTCGCTTCAAAACATTTTCACCGAGCTCGAACGCGACCTGGGGATTGCTCCACCGGAGCACGGGTACCTCGTTCCTTGGGCGCTCGAGGGGGTTTTCCTTCTCAACGCCGTCCTCACCGTGCGGCGCGGCGAGCCGGGATCGCACCGAGGAAAGGGTTGGGAACGCTTCACCGACCGCGTGATCGAAATCCTCGGGGAACGGGAAGACCCTATCGTCTTTTTCCTCTGGGGGCAAGATGCGCAGGCTAAGCGCAGCCTCATCCGCAACCCCCGGCATTTGGTGCTTCAGGCGTCCCATCCGAGCCCGCTTTCGGCGCACCGCGGGTTTTTCGGCTCCCGTCCTTTTTCTCGGGCCAACGCCTTTTTGCGCGCCGTAGGCAAGAAGGAAGTCGACTGGCGGCTGCCCCGGACTCTCGCCGAACTCGAAACATACTTGGCAGAGCGCGAAGCTCCGCTCCGCGCCCAGGGACTTATCCCCTCGCGCCCGGCTCGTCGGGCGTAAGCGGCACACAAAAGAGGAGGAGGTTTTTGCGTGCAAAAGCTTTTGGACGAAGTTGTCCGCGTCGCCCGCGAGGCCGGCCAGATGGCGCGCGCGGCCCGGGAAATCCGCACCCTTCAGGTCATGATGAAAAGCTCTCCCCAAGACCTCGTCACGGAAGTCGACCGAGAAATCGAGGCCCACGTCGTCGAGCGCCTATCCCGCATCCTTCCGGAAGCGGGCTTTCTCGCGGAAGAAGGGACCGTGCGCGAGGGAAGCGACGTGAACCTCGTTTGGGTGATCGATCCCATTGACGGAACGATGAACTACATTCACCACGGGCGGTTCTTCTGTACGTCGATTGCCCTCGTCCGCGACGGGGTGCCCGTCCTCGGTGTGATCTACGACCCGATCCACGAAGAGATGTTCACGGCGATGCGCGGCGCGGGCGCTCGCTTGAATGGGTATCCCCTTTCCGTACATCGCGAACGTCGCCTGCACGAGGCGCTCCTCGCCACGAATATGCTCTGGACGCAGAGCTTTGGCACTTACGAAGTGCGCGAGGTCCTCGGAACTTTGCTCAGGCGGAGCCGCGGAATCCGTTCCTTGGGAGCTGCGGCGTTGGAGATTGCCTATGTGGCTTCGGGGCGCTTCGATGCCTACCTGAGCATGCGCCTTTCTCCTTGGGACTTCGCCGCCGGGGTCCTCCTCGTGGAAGAAGCCGGTGGGGTGGCGACGGATTTTTACGGCGGCTCCCTCGACGTCTTGCGAAAGCCCTCTGCCGGGTTTCTCGTCGCGGCTCCGCGCGTCGGAGAAGACATCGCCGTACTCTTTGCAGAAGCCATGAGGCGATAGGCGGTTCCGGATGGAACTCTGGCGGCACGAAATTCCCCTTGCAAAGCGCGCCGTGCCGTGCTATAGTAACTTGTGCGCGGTCGGATGCCGTGCCGCGAAGAAGAGATGGGGCCGTAGCTCAGTTGGGAGAGCGCTACAATGGCATTGTAGAGGTCGTGGGTTCGACTCCCATCGGCTCCACCAAATACCGCCGAAAAGCCCGTAGCGGGCTTTTTTGTCACTTCCGAAAGGGAAGTGACGGCGTGGAGTGATACCCAAGTGGTGAAGGGGACGGTTTGCTAAACCGTTAGCGGGCATTTGCCCGGCGAGGGTTCGAATCCCTCTCACTCCACCAGACCTTAGGGGCGTAGTTCAATGGTAGAACAGCGGTCTCCAAAACCGCAGGTGCGGGTTCGATTCCTGCCGCCCCTGCCATGTGCCGCGCGGCGCGGCGCCGCAGACGTTTTGCCCCCCAACTGGGGGGCGAAACCATCTTGCGGGACGAACGCGCGTCGGCTATCATGGATGCGCGGAAAGTTGGGGGCATAGCCAAGCGGTAAGGCAGAGGTCTGCAAAACCTCGATCCCCGGTTCGAATCCGGGTGCTCCCTCCACGCGTTCCAGTAGCTCAACAGGATAGAGCAGCGGCCTTCTAAGCCGCCGGTTGGGGGTTCGAGTCCCTCCTGGAACGCCACTTGGGCCCTTAGCTCAGCGGTGAGAGCGGCTGACTCATAATCAGCGGGTCGCAGGTTCGAATCCTGCAGGGCCCCCCAAAGCGCATGCGACGCGCCGCAAGGCGGTACGCTTCCACGGAGGAGTACCGAAGCGGTCATAACGGGGCGGCCTTGAAAGCCGTTAGGGTCCTCGTGACCCACGGGGGTTCGAATCCCCCCTCCTCCGCCAGAAACATCCCGACGTGCGGGGAAGCGTCCGCAAAGCGGGTTCTCGAGAGAGACGCGCCCGCTTGGGTGCAGGCTCGTCGAACGCCCTTGCGGGCGCGAGTTTGGCGGGGAGAAAGGTCTCTCCTGCCGAAGGTAGAGGGCAGAAGAAAGGCGCAGGGTCTTTGCGTTTCTTTCCGAGGTGCGGGCAACCGCTGCTCCGCGCGCTGCGCGGGGTAGAGGAAAGTCCCGGCTCGCCCGGGCTGCGATGCCCGGAGTGTTCGGGCCCGCCGCAAGGCGGGGCGGGGAATACTCTCCCCGACGGCGGTGAAAGGGACTCCCGGAGTCCCGAGTAGCCTGAAAGTGCCACAGAGACGCAGCCTTCCGGCGACGGAAGGGTGAAACGCGGTAAACCCCCCGAGCGAGAAACCCAAATTATGGTAGGGGAACCCTCCGGAGGGAAATGAACTGAAGGAGGGATCGGGTTGCGGACGCATCCGATAGATAGATGGTTGCCGCTTTCGTGCGAGGGGTGGCGTCCCGTTTGCAGCACGAAAGTACAGAACCGGGCTTACAGCACCTCGGAACCGCCGGCGCAGACTCTGTGCGTTTTTTTTTGTACAAGAAGACAGAACAGTAAGACCAAAAGGGCGACATTCCCGACTTTGCCGCAGCAAGTCGGAAGCGGGTGAAGCGAAGGGTTCTCTTTTCGAATTCGAACTGGTTGCTTCTCCCGTCCGTCGGCAGCATACTTATGGTGTGGTCGGAAGCTACGAGGAGGCGGTGCGATGGCCGACCTTTCTCAAGTGCTCGTGTTGAGCGCGAGTTTTGGAGAAGGGCACAGGCAGGCATCCCAGGCCATACAGGAAGAAATCCTCGTCCACTATCCGGACGCCCAGGTCGACATCCTGGACTACATCCAGACGATCAACCGGGCGTGGAACCACGTGGCGCAGTTTTTTTACATCCAGGGGATCAAGCGGACACCCGGCGTGTACGGGTTTTTCTACCACCACTTCAACAAGATTCCCATGGATTCCGCCCTCTCCCGCGGCGTATCCCGCCTCGGCCTCATCGTAGGAGGAAACAAGCTCCTCACGTACTTAGAGCGCAAGCGCCCGCAGGTTGTCGTCCACACGTTTCCCACGTCGGCGGGGGCCCACGGGACACTCAAGGAAGACGGGCTCGACGCTACCCCTTCCGTGACGCTCATTACGGACTACTCCCCCCACCGCCAGTGGATTCACCGCGCCACCGACATGTATTTCGTCGCCGCTCCCAAGGTGCGGGAAGAGCTCGTACGCGAAGGGGTACCGCGGGAGAAAATTCGCGTAACGGGGATACCCGTTCGCCAACGCTTTCGCCAAACCTACGACCCCGTGGCGATCCGGGCGAAGTTGGGCCTCGCGCCCGACGTTCCCACGATCCTCGTCCTCGGCGGCGCATTCGGCGTTTCCCTACAGATTGTAGCCTTGGTGGAATACCTCGCCCACTTTCCCGACCCCGTCCAGCTCATCTTCGTTACCGGACGCAACCACCGCCTCTTCGAACAGCTCGAACGGGCCCTCCGGGGTACGGAACACCCGACACTCCTCTTTGGGTTTGTGGAGGAAATCGCCGAGATCATGGCGGCAGCGGATTTCCTCGTCACGAAGTCCGGTGGCCTCACCACGACAGAAGCCGTGGCGATGGAGCGCCCCCTCCTCCTCCTCAAACCCATCCCCGGGCAGGAGAAGGCCAATGCCGACTTCTTCGTGGAAAAGGGCGTCGCCCACGTAGCGGAGACGCTCGAAGAGCTCAAGGCCTTGAGTGCCATGCTTCTCAAGTACCCCCAAGTCTTGGAGGAGATGCGGCGGCGTATCGTCCTCCTCAAGCGCGAACTTGTGGAAGTCCCCCTGATCGACGCCTTGCGGGAGGCTGCCGATCTTGGCGAGGTGCGGCGAACGACCACAAAGGTGAAGAGGAGGATTTCTCGTGCGTAAGGAGATCGTCGCGTTCGTGCTCGCCGTATTTGCCCTTGGCGTACTCGTGAACCTCGCTCTTTCTCTGCCGCCCGATGGTGTGGACGAAGAGGACTTGCTTTTCGGGAAGAGGTCCGTAAACATCGCCGGTCTGGGTGGAGACTACCAAGAGGTCACCGTATCCGGCGCGGACAACAAAAGAAAGATCGTCCTCCTCGCATTAGACCAGCCCATCGTAGCGGGGATGGCCGTCTCCTCTACAGGCCTCACCGCGGAGGACTTTGTAGCAGTGCTCGCAAAGGCAAAAAAGGACGACTCCGTGAAGGCTGCCGTCCTCTACGTAGATTCCCCCGGCGGCGGCGTGTACGAGTCGTATCTCCTTTCCCAAGCGGTGAAACACTTTCGGGAGTCGGGGAAACCTCTCTTCGTGAGCATAGGAGGGATCGGCGCCTCGGGTGCATACTACACGAGCGCGTTTGCCCAGAAGATCTTTGCCACACCAGAATCCCTCGTGGGAAGCATCGGGGTGATTGCCGAAGTTCCCGTGGTTACGGGCCTTATGGACAAGGTGGGCGTCAGGGTGTACACGTTCAAGACGGGGGAGTACAAGGATTCCGGCTCACCTTTCCGTGATCTGGACGAAAAAGACCGCGCTTACGTTCAAGGGCTCATCGACGGTATGTTTCACCGCTTTATCCAAGCGGTTTCCGAAGGGCGCGGAATTCCTGAAGAGGCCGTGCGCACCTTTGCCGACGGACGGGTCTTTCCTGCGGTGGAAGCGCAAAAACTCGGCCTCGTCGACGGCATCGCTTCCTTGGAGGAAGTGATCCGTATGGTGGAAAAGGAGGCAAACATTCCCGAAGGAAAGGCGAAGATCTTCACGTACGCCCCCAAACGCAGTCTGTTCGACCTCTTTTCTGCACTCTCCGCCTTTGACTTTATGGGCTTTCTTCCCTCTCTTCACATAGAACGAATTGCATCTTCGCCGCGAGAGAACTTCGTGCTCAAACCCGGGAAGTTTTACTTCCTCGCCCCGGAGGTGGCTTATCAATGGATGTACCAGTAAACTCCCGTGAGGGTGTCGAACCTCCTCGAGACTTGGGAGAGGTCGGAGACTCGTCCTACCGTGAGGGGACCCGCGGTCCCGCAGCCGGCGGGAACGCTTTAGGGGAGAAGGGCGAAGCGAAGCCGGGAGGAGTCGCATCGCACGAAACTTACGCGGGTTTTTGGCAACGCGCGGGAGCCCTTCTCCTCGACGTCCTCTTTCTTTGGGGCTTCCTCTCCCTCGTGCACGCGCTGGATACGCTCTTGGGCCGCGTACCTTCTTTTTTGGGAGACGCTCTCCTTTGGGTGGGGTACTTCGTCGCCTCGACCTACGCGCTTGGAGGAACGCTGGGGAAACTCGCCGTGGGCATTCGCGTGGTCGACGAACGCGGCCGTAAGGTATCCTTCGGAGCTGCGCTCCTTCGCGAGACCGTTGGGAAGCTCACCTCTACCTTTTTTTGGGGATTTGGCTTTCTCATGGCGGCTTGGGACGACTATGCGCAGGCGCTTCACGACCGGATGGCTCGTACGTACGTCGTTCTTTCCACTTCGGGCGAACCGACTTCGGCAGAGCAGCGGGCTTTTTAAGCTCGGCGCGGAACGTGTGAAGCGGGCGAGGGCCGGGACGCTCCAATACCCGGCCCTCGTGGTTTTGGGGATGCAATAGGTGTCAGACGAGCCTTCGGATGATCGAAAGGCGGTCTCCGGGAAGGAGATCGATGGGTGGAATTTCCGGGAGTGTGTACGCGCCGGGCGCCTGGCGCATCGCGGCGCGCGCGGCGGCGACGAGGACTTGCCCGGTGAGCGCGGGGTTGTGCACGCTCATCGTGAGGGAGAAACGTTGGTTGTGCGCACCGGCCGAAACACCTTTGCGCTCGAGCAGGACGCCGTGCCCCATGTCGCGATACGGAGAGACGTCGTCGACGAAGACCACGTCCGTCGGGTCGTGGGCGAAATAGGGATCCGTGAGGATGGCGCGGCGAACGGCGTCGGGGTCCCCGTCCGCGGCGAGACGTACGTAGACTAAACGTCGGTGCTTCCCGAAACCCAAGGGCAGGGTGAGGGAGATGGCATCGTCCACTCCGGGGATGGCGCGGACGGCGGTGCTGTGCCCCATGCTCATCCCGGGGCCGAAGTTCGTAAAGGTGTTTCCCGCGGGTGCCATCGCTTCGAAGAGGACGCGGAATACGGAGTCCGTCCCCGGGTCCCAGCCGGCAGCCAGGACGGCGACGGTTCCGGATGCGCGGGCGACGCGCTCCAAACGCGCGCGCACGTCGGGAATTTCCTCGTGGATGTCGAAGGAGTCGACCGTGCGTATGCCCCGGGCGAGGTACCTCTCGGCGATTTCCGGCACGAGTCGCGAGGGGACGGCGAGGACGGCCACGTCTATGGGCACATCTGAGGGGAGTTCCTGCACGACAGGGACGTCCGCAGGAAGCTCGGGCGGGCGATCGGCGGTGCGGCGGACGAGGGCCACGAGATCCATGTCGGGAGAGCTGCGAACCGCTTGAAGCACGTATGCACCGACGTTTCCGTACCCTACGACGGCGACGCGAATGCGGGACATCCCCACGGCCTCCTTTGGCGGTTGGGATCGGATCGAGGGGACGCGAGTACTTGTGCGCCCCTTCTTTTGTTATACTCCTACCGGGCGCGCTGCCAAAGGGAGGGCGTAGGCCGACACCTACTCGTGGGAGGGGATCTTCATTCGCCTACTCATCGGACTCATCGCTGCCTACCTTCTCGGGGGGATCCCTTTTTCCTACCTTTGGGTAAAGGTTCTGCGTGGCACCGATATTCGGAAGTGCGGGAGCGGAAACGTCGGAGCGACCAACGCCTATCGTTGCGGGGGACTCCTCGCCGCCCTCTTGGCCGCGCTGTGCGATGTGGGGAAGGGGTATTTGGCCGTCCTCCTCTTCGCTCCGCTTTCGCCCGCTCCGGCGTATGCCTACGCCGTCGGTGCGGCGGCGATCCTCGGGCACGTACGTTCTCCTTTCCTCGGGTTCCGCGGGGGAAAGGCGGTGGCGACTTCCTTCGGCGTACTCCTCGCCTTTCACCTGTGGGGGCTCGCGGTCGCCGCCGTCGTCTTTGCCTTCGCCCTTCTCTTTACGCGTCGAATGTCGGTGGCTTCCATGGCGGCCGCCGTCGCCTTTGCTTTTGTCGCTCCGTTTTCCGGACGCGATCCTTTGTTCGTATTCCTTTCCTTCCTCCTCGCCTTTGCAATTCTTTGGCTTCATCGCGGAAACATCGTCCGTCTCATGGAAGGTCGCGAGCCTAGGCTCTTCTGAGGAGTTCCCGTGTGCTCATCCCTTCGGGAGGAACGGCTGAAGAAGGGGCTTTAGGGGATCTACGGCGATGGCAAAGCCGATGGATTGAGACTGGCGGATGATCGCTGCATTGACTCCCACCACTTCACCGTAAAGGTTGAGCAGCGGACCGCCGGAATTCCCGGGGTTGATCGCCGCATCGGTTTGGATGACGTCTTCGTAATCGTGTTCTGGAATGCGGAATGCGCGATGTTTCGCTGAGACAATACCCCCGGTCACCGTGTTTTCCAACCCAAGGGGATTGCCGATGGCCAAGACCCACTCCCCGATCTCCATGCGCTCGGAGCTCCCCAAGGGCAGAGGCGATAGGGAGCGGGGTGGATGCACCTCGAGGACGGCGATATCCCGCCGCCGGTCTTCCCAGACGATGCGTGCCGGGAATGTCTCCCGCCCCACCTTGACGTGGATTTCCTCGGCCTGCGTCAGGATGTGCGCGTTCGTGAGGATGTATCCGCGGGGGTGGATTACGAAGCCCGAGCCGAACTGCGTTCCGGGCGCCACATCGCGCCGTTCTTCGGGGGGAAAGAAGGGAATGTAGGGCCAAGGGAGGGGTACGGTATCCCTGTCCCGAGCGAGCGTGCGGACGGCCACTACTCCAGATTGTGCCTTGCGTACGACCTCCACGAAGATGTTTGCCGGATGGGGGGCCGCGAAGTCGCATCTGCCTTGTCGCGTTTTGGGCGTGTTTCTCGCTTGGCGGGACGGATGTGAAGGGAAAGAGTTTTCTCGCCTCGCCGCCCGTTCCCCCGGGAGGAGGCCTTTTGGCCGAAGAAGCGCATCCACGTCGGTTTCGGTGTCTCCACGCTGATCCCCTCTTTTCCCCATCTCTACGGGGGACACTCCCGTTCTGCCCAGGCTATGGCCTTGAGGGCGGGGAAAAGCCCAAACGGCCGGGACGGATGCGGAATCGGGAACGCGCGCAAAATCGGAAGGCCGGGAATGTGTATATTTTTCGCCGCGGACGTGCACATTTTTCCTGATTTGTGGTATAATGCCTTTGCCTTTCTCGTTCTTTTGGCTACACCCTACGGCGGGAATGCGGATTGCGAGTCTCCGAAGGAGGTACGGCGAGATGCGGCGGAGCCTCCTTCTGGCCGTCGGGAAAGAAGCCGATTTCTTCCTCTTTGTGCAGGAGGCTCTCCTCCGAACGGGTACGGAGGTTCACTACGCGGAGAGCTTCGCGGAGGCGAGCAAGCACATCCGCTGGCGGCGCTACGATGTCCTCCTCCTGTGGTCGGAACTCGCCGACCTCGACGGACTCACGGCGGTGAGGCGCCTGCACGACCTCGACTACCTCGTCCGCCTTCTCTACGTTTCGCCGAGGCCCAGCGTGCGGGAGGCGGTGGCGGCGATGAAGGCCGGCGCAAGCGAATACCTCGAGTGGCCCGTGGCCCCGGAACGGCTTCAAGCCGTGGTCGCGCAAGAGCTTAGGGCGCGACGCGAAGAGCCCTCGCCCCTCTCCTTGGCGGAAGTGGAACGGCGGCACATCCTCTTCGTACTCGAACTCTTTTCCGGCAACCGCCGAAAAACCGCCGAAGCTTTGGGGATCAGCCCGCGTACGCTCTACAACAAACTTCGGAATTTCGGCCTCGTGGATCAGGGGGAGATGACGCACGGGAAGCCGCGGTGAGGTACAACCTGTTGCGAAAGGGGGGATGGACATGCGAGACGGACGTGCGCTCCGCCTCTCCCTGGACGACGTGCGGCTTCTCGCCCTCGACGTAGACGGAACGCTCATCGACGACCAATTCCGCCTCCTGCCGCGCACTCGGGCGCTCCTCACGTGGCTCGTGCGCGAGGCGGGGAAAAAGGTCTGCCTCTGCTCGGGTCGCAACCCCGCGGGCGTAATGCCCTACATGGAGATGATCCGAGGCGAAGGGCCGCTCGTTGTGCACAACGGCGCCTTCAACTTCTACCACCCCAAGGGGGATATGTACGCCCTTTACGGCTACCCCGTGGAGGACTTCCTCGAGGTGATCGAAACTCTCGAACGGCGCCGTCTGCCGTTTGACGTGAATACCCCCTACGACCTCTACGTTCGGGAGGTACGTCCGGAGCTCGCCCCCCTCTATGCGGCGTATTTCGCGGAGCCCAAGGTGATCGCAAACTGGCGGGACCTACGCGACCCGATCGTCAAGCTCTCCGTCCTCGTCCCACCCGAGGAGTTGGACGCGGTGCACGCGGAGCTCGCGGAGCGCTTCGGCGATCGCTTCCGCGTGGTAAAGAGCGGCGAGACCTACATCGACTTCGTACACCCGGAGGCCAACAAGGGGAACGGTCTCCGCTCCGCCTTGCAGGAACTCGGACTTTCTCCCAACCAGGTGATCGCCGTCGGCAACTACTACAACGACCTCGAAATGCTCTCTTTGGCAGGCGTCGGCGTCGCCATGGGAAACAGTCCGCCCGAGGTCAAAGAATGCGTGGACTACGTCACGCTTTCGAACAACGAAGAAGGGGTGTACGTCGCTCTCGTCGACCTCTTGTTCGGGGGGAGGCTTCCGCGCGACGTCGCCCTCGACCTCGAACGTCTTTTGCGCGAGACGCCCAAACGCGCGCGCGGGGAGCGCGCCTCGGGCGCTTTGGGCGGGTAAACCCCGTCCTTTCTTCTCTTGGCCGGTGTCGGGTGCTTTGGGCCAGAAGCGTTTTTTCCGTCTCACGCCCGTCGCGAACTCGGATCTCGAGAGACAACCTGCTACCGCTGCCAGGAGGATGTGCCGTGTTTCGCTTCGACCGGGAGGCCATCTTCGGCCATCCGCGCCTTCGCCTCTTCGACGACATCCTGCCCCTTCACGCCTATTTGGACGACCTCGAGCGCCACATCAACGAGATCTTCGTCGCCCAAGGGGAGCGCGTCGTACAGCGCGGGCGCGTCGTGGCGCTCCGCAGTACGGATCGGGGGCGCCTCGTAAGCGCCTTTAAGGCGGGCCTCTACCTCGGGAAGTACCACGACCTTGGCAACCGCACCCGCTTTTTGAAGCGAATGGTCGCGGCGGAGCACTCCTACGAGCCGATCCGCGGCGAGACGGTGCTCTTCCTCTTTGTGGGCGTGGGGAAGCCAGTGTACGACCACCTCGTGACCTATAGCGTGGGACGGGTGACGCGCATCGCCGCCGGGCAGAGGGCAAACCTCCCCTGGGGCTACGAGGTGCCCGCGGAAGCCCGCGACCCCGAGCGTTACGTGCGGGAAAACGTCCCGCGCCTTCGCCAACTCCTCCTCGAGGTATTGGAGGAAAAGTCTGGGGAACCTATGCAGGCGTTGCGTTCCGCCTATCCCGTAGGCTACGTGATGCCCCCGTTTCTCCTCGAATTCGGCGAAGAGGCACTTATCAAAAACGTCTTCCGCCAGCGCCTCTTCGAACCCGGTGCCCAGGGAGCTACGGCGGAAGTCGTGCGGGATATGCTCGATTGCGTGTTCGCCCTCGACCGCGAAAAATGGGAAGTTTTGTTTGACTACCACGGTCCCCACGTACAGCGTTGGCGTCGGGCGATGCGCCGGCTTCGCGACGAAGAGCTCACCGCCGAAGAGGTCTTTCGTCGTTACGATTTCCCCGTAGAGGACGAAGAAGAGGGGTGGGTGCGGATCCCCAAGGGAGTTTCTCTGTACGAAGTCCTCCTCGAGACGGTCGGGAAGCTCCCTCCCACGTTTTGGGAAAAGCAAAAGCGGAAAGGCGGAGGTCCCAAGGACACGTGAACGGCGGGGGAATCCGGCGGGGGATCCGCGGCCTCCTCGGCCGGGCTTGGACGGAAGAACGCCGGAGCTACCTGTGGGGGGCGGGTTTTCTCGTCCTCGTCGACCTCATTTCCCTCCTCCCACCGGTTCTCATCGGGCAGGCCGTCGACCGCATAGTCTCGGGAACGGTCACCCGGGAGTTCCTCCTCCGGACAGTTCTCGCCCTTGCGTCTGTGGCAGTGTCCGCCTACGTCCTTCGGTACATTTGGCGTAGACTCTTATTCCTTCCCGCCTACCGGATCGGCGCCCGACTCCGGACGGACCTCTTCGCCCACCTCCTCCGTTTGGGCCCTTCGTTCTTTTCCCGACGGCGCCGCGGCGACCTCCTCGCATACTTTGCAAACGACGTGGAGGCCGTAGAGCAGGCCCATTCCCTGGGCGTGCTGACGCTTCTCGACTCGGTAGTCATGGGAGGACTCCTCCTCGCGGCGCTCGTAAAGACGAGCGCGCTCCTCGCTTTCGTGGCGCTCCTTCCTATGCCCTTTCTCGCCTGGCTGTCGCGCCGCCTCGGCGACCTCCTTTACCGCCGCTTCGACGAGGCCCAAGAGGGGTACGCCGCCTTGAGCGCTCGGGTAGAGGAGACCATCCGCGGAATGGAAGTCTTTCGCGTCTACGGCCAGGGGGAACAAGTGCTTGCGTCCTTTGCCCGCGCGGCGCAAGACGTCGCGCAGAAGGAGCGCGCGGCCTTGGAGGTCGATGCCCTCTACTACCCGGCGATCGGCGGGTTGACCGGGCTTTCCTTCTTTCTCGCGCTTTCCGTGGGGAGTTTTCTCGTCGCCCACGGGACCCTCACCTACGGAGAGCTTGCCACCTTTCTCGCCTACTTGGGTCAGTTCGTCTGGCCGATGTTCGCCTTGGGGTACCTCTTTACCCTCCTCGAGCGCGGGGCCGCTTCCTACGACCGGATCGGGAAGGTCCTGGAGAGCCGGCCAGAAATCGTCGACGCCCCCGATGCCCTCCGCACCCGCCCAAGGGGGAGGCTCGCCTTTTCCTCCGTGACCCACCGCTATCCGGAGGCGGAAATTCCTTCTCTGAAAGACGTGAGCTTTGCCCTCGAAGAGGGGGAAATCCTCGCTGTCCTCGGCCCATCGGGCTCAGGAAAGTCAACGCTTCTCCGCCTCGTCCTTCGGGAGATCGAGCCCGTTTCCGGGGAGGTGACGTGGGGCGGAATCCCCCTCCGGCGCTACGCTCTGGCCGCGCTTCGCGCTTCCGTGGGGTACGTCCCTCCGGAACCCGTGGTGTTTCGGGGCACGATCGCCGAGAACCTCTCCCTGGGAAAGAAAGGTGCCACGCGCGAAGAGCTGGAGCGCGCTGCGCGTCTCGTAGACCTTCACGAAGAGATCCTCCGCCTTCCCTCGGGGTACGACACGCGGGTGGGGCCGGACGGCGTTCGACTATCCGGCGGGCAGGCGGCGCGTCTCGCCCTCGCCCGCGCCCTCCTCGTCGACCCGCCCCTGTACCTCTTCGACGACCCACTCGCGAGCGTAGACGTCCTCACGGAACTCCGCATCTGGGGGCGGCTTCTCCCCGCGCTTCGGGGGAAGACCGTTCTCCTCGTCACGCACCGTCTAACGGTTCTCCCCAGGGTCGACCGAATCCTCATTTTGCGGCGGGGGCGCGTGGCGGCCTTCGGGACGCATGCGGAACTTTTGGCGACCTACGAACCCTATCGGCGGCTCTTCCGCGCCGAAGAGCGACTGGTGGACGCCATCCGAGAAGGGGAACGTGCCGCGGGCCGGGGCGAGGGAGGATAGCGTGGGAGCGGCTCTGGCTGTAGGCGGCCGGTACGGGGGAGGTCTCCTTCCGGATACGGCGTCGACCTCGTGAGGCCTGCGGGCAAAGCGAGACGTGGGGGGATCGAATGCGCGCTCTCGTGCGACTCGGCGCATACCTACGTCGGGAATGGCAGATGATCGGCGCCGGCCTCGGCTTTCTCCTCTTGGCCACGGGTTTTGACGTGGCGGGTCCCGTGCTCGTGCGCATCGCCTTGGACCGCTACGTCGCCCCGGGAAACTTCGATCCAGCGCCCCTTTTTGCGCTTGCCGTCCTTTACCTCGCAACTTTGGCCGCTTCGGGACTCTTCCACTACCTTCAGTACCTCCGCTTAGGGGAAGTCGCCTTGCGGATGATCCTCCACCTGCGCCGGGAGTTGTTGGCCAAGGCGTTTCGTCTCCCGTGGGCCGCCTTTCGCCGCCGCCCACCCGGCGAACTCGTCTCCCGCATCCTTTCTGACACGGAGGCTCTGAACGAGTTCCTCCTCTTTGCTCTCGGGAACCTTGTCTACAGCGCTGTGTACATTTCGGGCGTGCTCGCGGCGATGTTCTTTCTCGAGCGCCGCCTCGCTCTGTTTCTCGTCGTCCTTCTTCCCCTTTTGGGATTCGTATTTTGGCTCTACGGTTCGCTCCTCATCCCCTTGTACCGTGGCGTGCGGGCGCAGACGGCGGAGGTTTCCACCTTTCTCCAGGACGCTCTCGGGGGACTCGCCGTCGTCCGCGCCTTTCGCCTGGAGGAGCGCTTTCTCGCAGACTTTCGCGAACGCGTGGAATCCCTCCGGCGCGAGCTTTCGCGTCAGGTCGTCCTTCACGCGCTTCTCGGACGCCCCCTCATCGACCTCATCGCGCTGGCGACGCTTGCGGGAATCGTCGCCTTCTTTGGTACCGCATCCTTGCGCGGCACCGTAGAGGTAGGTGTGCTCTACGCCTTCCTCACCTACGTCGGACGCCTCTTCGAGCCGATCGCCGAGACGATCGCCCAGATGGCGGTCGTCCAGCACGCCGCGGCGGCTTCCGAGCGGGTGTTTGCCTACCTCGACGAACGTGAAGAAGAAAGCGGCCGTGAAGGCGACGGGCATTCTGCCTGCCACCTTCCGTCCGAAACTCCGTTTGGGGCTCGTTCGGCAGCCCACGTGCGCTTCGCCGACGTGTGGTTTACCTACGACGGCGCGACGTGGGCGCTGCGCGAGATCGATGTGGATCTTTCCCCGGGGAGCTTCGTGGCCGTCGTCGGGCGTACGGGGAGCGGGAAGTCGACCTTCCTCCGTCTGCTCCTCCGGATGTACGCGGCGACCCGCGGGCAAATCTACCTAGACGGCGTTCCCTTGGCTGCGCTTTCGGAAGAAGCTTTCGTCCGCCGCATCGCCTTCGTAGAACAGGAACCCGTGCTCTTTGCCGGCGACCTTGCATTCAACGTGCGCCTGTACGACGCCCGTCCTGAGCAGGACGTAGAGCGCGTCCTCCGCCGCGTCGGTTTGGGGGGTCTCCTCGATCGGCTTCCGAACGGCCTCTTTACCCCTGTGGGGGAAGCCGGGTCCCGCCTTTCTTCGGGGGAGCGCCACCTTCTCGCCCTTGCCCGCGCTCTCCTCCGCGATCCCGCGCTCCTCCTCCTCGACGAGGTCACCGCGCATCTGGACGCCTGGACGGAGGAGCGCATCCTCCGCGTCCTCGAGGAAGAAAGGGGACAGAAGACGATCGTTGCGGTCGTCCACCGCCTCCGGCTCGCGGAGGCCGCCGACGAAATCCTCGTCTTGGACGAGGGCCGCGTCGTCGAGCGGGGTACGCACACCGAGCTCCTCGCCCGCAAGGGGCGGTATGCGACCCTCTACGCGACCCGAAAAATCAAAGATCTCGAGGAATTCCAAGAGGAGGCTCTTTCCTGACGGGACCTGAAGCCTTGGTCTCGGCGGGCGCCTATCGCCCTTCGTGGTACAATGAAGGCAGGAATCCTTGGGATGGCATGGCCCTTCTCGTGGTCGGCCTCATGCTAAAGGACACGGACACGATCGTACGGGCCGTTCGGGCCATAGAGCTCTTTCCTCCATCTTCGTCCAGGGAGCGGTTCTCCTCTTCGTCCTCCTCGTCCTCCTCGGTACCTTGGGGGCGGGGGGCGCGCTTGCGGCCGCCGCATCCGGGGCGCGCGTCGCGGGGGAAGCCGCCTCGGCTGCGTTTTCTGCCTTTCCCGCGCCGCTTTGCGGCGTCGCTCTCGTCGGCGTGGGTGCTGTATTCGGGGCGCGGGTAGCGCTCCGCATCGTCCGTCGGAAGTAGGGCGCGTTTAGCGACGGCCACCTCGAAGGAGGGGAGGTTCGTCGCCGCCGCGCCAGAGGTCCGTAGTTTCCCACCAGGCGGAAAAGGCCAAAAGGAGGTCTTCCCGTCCGCGGGGGGCGAGGACGTGCACCCCGACGGGGAGCACCCTTTCTCCTGCCGAAGGCTCTTGGAACGCGTCGGGGCGCGCCGTCCCGAGGGGGAGGGAGGCGGCGGGAAGGCCGCCCATGTTTGCCGCCGGAGTGTACGGCGTGCGCGCTGTGAGCGCGGCGACGAAGGCGTGAAGTCGCCCGTCTCTTCGAAGCGCTTCTCCGCCTGAGGCGGCGAGGGAGAGGAGTTCAGCTTCGAGGGCTTTGCCCATGCGCCAGCTGCCAATAGGAGGCGGGAGGATCGCCGCCGCCGGCGTGAGGAGGAGGTTCCATCGGGTGAAAAATTCGTCCAACCTGGCGGCGAGGGCGTCCCAGCGCTCGAGGCACTCCACGGCCTCCGCAGCCGAGATCGCTTCTCCCAGCCGGCCGAGGAGGTAGGTGGCCGCCTCCACCGAAGGAGGGGCGAGGAGTTCTCCTCCGTCGGAAGCGGAGGAGTGGCGAAGGCGCTGCGCGAGGGTGCGGAGGGTACGGTACGTCTCCGCGTACACGAGGGGGAGGAAGCCCGCGACGAGGTCTTCCGACGTGTAGGGTGGGGGGACTTCCTCGACGACAAAGCCACGTTCCGCGAGGTAGGCCGCCGCCCGTTCCACCGCTTCCCGGACGTTCGGATGCGGCGTTTCTCCCGGAAAGGGGTGGGAGGTAGAGAAGGCGACGCGCGGCCTTTGGTGCTCCGCCGCTTCCGGACGGGCCACCTCCGCAAAACTGCCCGAAAAGGGGATACCGAGGAACGCGCCGCCGAACTCAAAGGGCCGTACCTTCTGCCAGAGCACGTCCAAGACGAGGGCGGAGTCGCGGACGCTCCGCGTGAGCACGTGGTGGGCCGCCGCCCCCTGCCAGCCGCGACCGCGGGCGGGACCTATAGGCGTGCGTCCGCGGGATGGCTTGAGGCCGAAGAGCCCCGTGTAGGCGGCGGGGATGCGGATGGAACCGCCGCCGTCGCTCGCTCCGGCGAGGGGGACCATGCGCGCCGCTACGGCGGCCGCTGAGCCGCCGCTCGAGCCTCCTGGGGAACGGCCTTCGTCCCAGGGGTTGCGCGTGGGTCCGTAGGCCTCAGGTTCCGTGACGACCCAAAGGCCGAATTCCGGCGTATTTGTAAACCCGAGGACTACCGCGCCGGCCTCGAGGAGCACCTCGGCGAAGTGCGAGGTTCCCGACGCCCTATGGCCTCGCAGGGAGCGGGAGCCGTGGGTTTCCGGACAGCCGCGGACCGACTGTCCGAGGTCCTTAAGGAGGATCGGCACCCCCCACAGAGGCATCCTCTTCCGGGCTTCGCGGGGGAGGGCGGCGAGTTCGCGCGCACGGGTGCGCGCCTCCGCTTCGCAGATGTGGACTACGGCGTTGAGCTGCGGGTTTTGGCTACGGATCTCTTCGAGGGCGGTTTCTACAAGTTCTTCCGGCCCTAGCTCGCCTTCCCGGAGGAGCTGGGCGAGGCCCAGGGCGTCGTGGCCGCGCAGGGCGCTCCGCACGTCTCCGCTTGCCACCAGAATTCCCCTCCTCTTCGTGCGTTTACGGCCGATAGTTCTCGACTTCCCCGTATCCCCGCGGTTCTTCCGCGGAGAGCCGGGAATTTCCTTCTTTCGGCGATGACCCGGAGGCCCCCGCGGTCGTCTCGCCTACGGCGTGCGGGGGTATGTCCCGAAGCCAGAGGGGGGTCTTTTCGAGGAAGTCGGCGACGGCGAGGAGGAGATCCTCGCGCCCACGGCCGGACATGAGCTGTACGCCGATGGGTAGCCCGTCCTTCCGTCCGACGGGAACGCTGGCCGCCGGAGCGCCGGTGAAGTTTGCCACCTGGGTGAAGGGGACGCGGCCGATCGCCTCGAGGAAGATGCGGGTAGAGACGCCCAAACGCTTCACGACCTCCTCCAGGTGGAGTCGCGTCACGAGTTCAAGGAGAAGTTCCTGCGCCCGCGACCCTCCCTCGCCCAACCGCGGGGCGACGTCCATGGCCGTAGGGGTGATGAGGAGGTCGTAGCGCGCGAAAAACTCGTCTACGGCGAGGGTCGCCCGGTCCCAGAGTTCTACGGCGTCGAGGAAGTCGGCGGCCTTGAGCTTTTGGCCAAGGCGGGAGAGGAGGCGCGAGGCGGCCTCCGTCTCTTCGGGGCGGAAGGACGGCACGAGGGCGGGGAGGCGGTAGGCGTACAGGTGAGCGACGTCGGCGAGGTACGCCGTGAGGTAGCTCAGGGTGAGCCGTTCTCCGTCGACCTGGGGGTAGGCTTCTTCCACCGCGTGCCCTTGGTTTGCCAGCGCATCGGCGACGGCGCGCACGCTCTGCGCCACGGCCGGGTGGGGTTCGCCGCCGAGGGGGGACCGCGTCCAGACGGCAACGCGCAGAGGCTTCCTCCGCCTGATCGCCTCCCCGTTTGTTGCCTCGCGGTACGAACCATCGAACGGCGGGGCGACGAAGGCGGCGCCCGGTTCGTAGGGGCGCACCTTGACCCACAGCACGTCGAGCACGGCAGCGGAGTCGCGGACGCTTCGCGTGAGGACGTGGTTGATCCCGAGGCCGAAGAGTGCCCGGCCGCGGCCGGGTCCGATAGGGGTGCGGCCGCGGGTCGGCTTGAGGCCGAAGAGTCCCGTGTAGGCGGCGGGAATGCGGATGGAACCGCCGCCGTCGTTTGCTCCGGCGAGGGGTACCATGCGCGCCGCTACGGCTGCCGCTGAGCCGCCGCTTGAGCCTCCCGGGGAGTGGCGCAGGTTCCACGGGTTGCGCGTAGGGCCGTACGACTTAGGTTCCGTCGTCCCCATGAGGGCAAACTCGGGGACATTCGTGATCCCGATCACGAGAAACCCCGCCTCCCGCAAGGCTTCCGCAAAGCGCGAGGTGAAGGAGGCGCGCACCCCCCTCAGGGCGCGCGACCCCATCGTGTGCGGCTCGCCGGCGAGTTCTTGGATGAGGTTTTTGAGGCCTATGGGTACCCCGAGAAAGGGAGCATCCCCGCGAACGGCGGTCCCCCTCACCGCTTTGCCCTCGTCGCATGCGTCGGCTTCGCGGAATACTTCCTCCCGCACGTAGACGAAGGCGTTGAGCGCGGGGTTTTTCGTGGCGACGGCGGCAAAGGCGAGGTCTACGGCTTCGCGGCAGCTGAGTTCGCCGCGGCGGAGCCGTTCGGCGAGTTCTGTTGCGTCCCACTGGGCGTAGGCCTGTACGTCGGATGGAGCGATCCCCATGAGGTTCACCTCGACGACGGACGTATCCCCACGTCTCCTGCGAACGCGGGGACCTTTTTTCCGTATCCTACCACGTCCTGCCCCGTTCCGAACGTGGTTTCCGCCGCCTTTTCGTCTTTCCCGACGGCCTGTGGTACAATATTTCGCAACTGTTTCATTTCCGCGCGCCGACCTTGGCCAAACGACGTGGGCCGGGGGCGTTTTTGTGGCGTCGGTCGAGAGCGGGTAAGCGGGAAACGGAGGCGAGTTCTATGCGGGTGTTCGTCACACGCCGCATTCCCGAGGAGTTTCTCGAGCCCCTTCGCGCCCACGGGGAGGTAGAGGTTTGGCCGGAGGCGGACGTCCCTCCGCCGCCAGACGTTCTGCGCACCAAGGCGACGGATGCCGACGGCCTGATCACCCTCCTCACCGACCGGGTAGACCGAAGCCTCCTCGCGTCGGCCCCAAAGCTGCGCGTGGTGGCGAACCTCGCTGTAGGGTACAACAACGTCGACGTCGCCGCCGCCTGCGAACGGGGCGTCGTCGTGACCTACACCCCTGACGTCCTCACGGAGGCGACGGCCGACCTCGTCCTCCTCCTCATCCTCGGTGCGGCCCGGCGGGTGCGCGAGGAAATAGCCCTCGTGGAGGAAAATCGCTGGCGCGGTTGGGCGCCGTTCGACGGACTCGGCGTGGATCTCGCCGGCAAGACGCTTGGGATCTGGGGGATGGGGCGCATCGGCGCTGCGGTGGCCCGCCGGGCGCGGAGCTTCGGCATGGACATCGTCTACCACAACCGGCGTCCGCGGGAGGATCCGACCGTACGCGAACTCGGGGCGCGCTACGTGTCCTTCCTAGAGCTCCTCGCCCTTTCCGACGTTCTGGTCGTGCTTGTCCCCTACGCTCCGGAGCTTCGGCATCGCATTGGAGCGGAGGAAATCCGCGCCATGAAGCGCGGAGCGATCCTCGTCGTCGCCTCCCGCGGGGGGATCGTGGACGAGGCGGCGGTGGCGGAGGCGCTCGCAACGGGCCACCTCTTTGCTGCGGGCTTCGACGTGTACGAAGTCGAGCCCCTTCCCGAGGATTCCCCCCTCCGTCGGGCGCCGCGCGTCCTTCTCCTTCCGCACATCGGAAGCGCCACGAAGGAGACGCGGGCGGCCATGGCGCGTCTCGCGGTAGACAACGTGGTCCGGGTTCTCCGCGGGCTTCCCCCGCGGACTCCCGTTCCCGAGTGTGCGGACCTCGCGGGAAAGTCGTGAGGGAACTGCGCGGAACGGCCTTCGGTTTTCCTTCGTGGCGAAAAAGGACTTCGAAGAAATCGTTCCGTACCGAAAAGGGTGATCCGATGTGACTCGAGGAACTTCTACCTTTGACGTCTGCGCCTTGCGCGCCGAGGTCTTGCGCACGCTCGATGCGGGCGGGCGGTCTGTGCGGATCGTAGACCTCTCCCGACTGGACGAGCTCGCGGACGGCACCGTACGCCGCCTCCCCTTTGCCCTGCGCATCTTTCTCGAAGGGATCTTGCGCCACCTCCCGTGTCCAACCGCCCCCTACCGCGCCGAAGCCGGAAAGCGCGTCGACTTTGCCGGGCTTGCCGCGGCGGCACGCCGACTTCTCGCGTACGGGGAATTTGCGGAGGCGGGAGAGCAGACAGCGGAAGGCGGAGACGTCCCCTTCTACCCTTCGCGTATTCTCCTCCAAGACTACACGGGAGTTCCCCTCGTCGCCGACCTGGCGGCGCTGAGGGACGCCGTGGCGGAACGGGGCGTTGACCCGCTGCGCGTAAACCCCGTTCTCCCCGTAGACCTCGTGATCGACCACTCCGTAAGCGTGGAAGTGTACGGCACACCCGACGCCCTCGAACGAAATCGCGAAATTGAGTTCGAGCGCAACCGCGAACGCTTTCGCTTCCTGCGCTGGGCGCAGAACTCCTTCGCGAACTTCCGCGTCGTGCCCCCAGGGAGCGGGATCGTCCACCAAGTAAACCTCGAGTACCTCGCGCGCGTCGTCGAGGTGCGCGGAGAGGACGAACCCTGGGCCTTTTTCGATACGCTTGTAGGCACGGATTCGCATACGACGATGGTGAACGGGCTTGGCGTACTCGGTTGGGGCGTCGGCGGGATCGAGGCGGAGGCCGCCATGCTCGGCCGTCCCCTCGTGTACCGCCTCCCGGAAGTCGTCGGCGTAGAGCTCACCGGGCGACTCCCTGAAGGGCGAACTGCGACAGACCTCGTGCTCACGCTCACCCACCTCTTCCGCCGCATCGGCGTGGTGGGAAAGATCATCGAATTCACTGGCCCCGGCGTACGCGCCCTGACCGTCGCCGACCGCGCGACGGTGAGCAACATGGCCCCGGAGTACGGAGCGACGGCGGCCCTCTTTCCCGTGGACGACGCCACCCTTCGCTACCTCGAACTCACGGGCCGTGCGCCGGAACAGGTCGCCCTCGTGCACGCCTACCTCGAAGCGCAGGGAATGTTCGGTGGGGCGTCGCGGGGGGAAAGGCGGTACGCCCTCGAGCTCTCCTTCGACCTCGGAAGCGTCGAGGCGACCGTGGCCGGGCCCAAGCGCCCACATGAGACAATAGTCCTGCGCGAGGTGCGAGACGCCTTCCGAAGCGCCTTCGAGCGTCCGCAGGAGGCGGACGGGTACGGAAAGTCGGGCGCCGAGGTGACACGCGAAGTGGCCTTGGACATAGGCGGGCGTTCTTACGCCCTCCGCCACGGAAGCGTGGTGCTTGCGGCGATCACGAGCTGTACGAACACGTCCAACCCCTCCCTCATGCTCATGGCGGGGCTCGTGGCGAAGAAGGCACGCGCGTTTGGCCTCCGCGTACCCGCGTACGTGAAGACTTCGCTCTCCCCCGGGTCACAGGCGGTCACGCGTTACCTCCGCGACGCGGGACTCCTTTCGGCCTTGGAGGAACTGGGCTTTCACGTAGTCGGCTACGGGTGCATGACGTGCATCGGCAATTCCGGTCCGTTGCCGGAGCCCGTGGAGCGGGCGATCCGCGAAGGAGACCTCGTCGTCGCTTCGGTCCTGAGCGGAAACCGGAACTTCGAAGGGCGGATCCATCCGCTGGTCAAGGCGAACTTCCTCGCCTCGCCGCCGCTCGTCGTGGCCTTTGCCCTCGCGGGGCGCGTGGACGTGGACTGGGCGACGGAGCCTTTGGGATTTGCCCCGGACGGACGGCCTGTGTACCTCCGCGACCTCTGGCCTTCTTCAGAAGAAGTCGAAGAGCTCCTCTTCCGCGTCGTGACACCCGAGACGTTTCGCGTGGTGTACTCCCGGATCTTCGAAGGCGACGTGCGCTGGCAGGGCCTCGACGCCCCCAGGGGCGTCCGCTTTGCCTGGGAGGAAGACTCCACGTACATCCGCCGCCCGCCCTTCTTCGACGACCTCCCCCCCAGCGCCCCTCCCCTCGAAGACATCCTCCACGCCCGCGCGCTCCTCGTCTTGGGCGACTACATCACGACGGACCACATTTCCCCTGCGGGGACGATTCCTGCCGATTCGCCAGCCGGGCGCTACCTTGAGGAGCGGGGGGTTTCGCCGCGCGACTTCGGCACGTACGGGACGCGCCGCGGGAACCACGAGGTCATGGTGCGGGGGACCTTCGCCCACCTTCGCCTTCGCAACGCCCTGGCGGGCGGCAAAGAAGGGGGGGTCACTCGCCACTTCCCGAGTGGCGAACTCCTCTCGGTCTACGAGGCGGCGGAGCGCTACCGCGCCGAAGGGGTTCCCCTCCTCGTCTTTGCCGGCAAGGCGTATGGGACAGGCTCTTCCCGCGACTGGGCAGCAAAGGGGACTCGGCTTCTCGGGGTGCGGGCCGTGATCGCCGAGAGCTTCGAACGGATCCACAGGAGCAACCTCGTGGGCATGGGCGTACTCCCGCTGGAACTCCCTCCTGCCAAGAGGGTGTCCGACCTCGCGCTTACCGGGGAAGAACTCTTCGACCTCCGCAGCCTCTCCGCGCTCGAACCCTTCGGCACGGTCGAACTCGTCGTGCACCGTCCGGACGGAACCGCGGACGTATATCCCTTGCGAGTGCGCATCGACAGCGACGAAGAGCTCCGGGACTTTAGCGAAGGAGGGCTTCTCCCCGCCGTCGCGCGCGAGCTCATCCGTTCCCGAGGGTAACACGCAAGACGCCTCCATCCCGCCACTCGGGTTTTCGGCCTCGGACTCCGAAAGGGGAGCCCGAGGACTCCTATTGCATAACTATACGTCTCTATGTATACTTACATCCATGGACATCGCCCCGCCGCCTCCGCGGGAAACGCGGAGGACGTCTTCGCAGCGAGAAAAGAGAGTTTTCCGACAGGACGGAACGGAAACGGGGGGATCGCGCGTGCTGCGCGGCATTCGGCTGCCCAAGAGGTCGGCGATTTTGGGGATTCTCGTCTTCGCCCTCGCCCTGGCCCTTGGGGCCTGCGGGAAAGGCCAGGAAGTGGCAAATTCTGCGGGAAGCCCAGCGGCGGACGCGGGCGGTAAGGTCTACGTCGTGGGGACGGATGCAGCCTACAAGCCGTTCGAGTACGTGAACGAAAAGGGAGAAATTGTCGGCTCGGACATCGAGCTCATCAAGAAGCTTGCGGAGATCGGGGGCTTCCGCGTGGACATCCGAAACATTGGCTGGGATGCCCTCTTCCAGGCCGTGCAAAACGGCGAGGTGGATATTGCAATTTCCGCGATTACGATCACGGATGAGCGCAAGAAGACCTACGACTTTACGCAGCCGTACTTCGAGGCCCATCAGCTCATCGTATCTCGTGCGGACAATCCCGTAAGGAGCGTCGAGGATTTGAAAAACGGGACCTTCCCTGTCGGCGTGCAAAACGGTACCACGGGGCACGAGGTCGTCAAGAAGATCCTAGGAGACACGAACCCGCGCATCCGCTCCTTCGAAAACACGCCGTACGCTTTGAAAGAGCTCGAGAACGGCGGTGTGGACGCCGTGGTGGCGGACAACGCCGTCGTGGAACTCTACGTGAAGGAAAACCCCGGCTCCAACCTCGTCACCGCTGACGATCCCATGTTTGAAAAGGAATACTACGGGATCATGGTGAAGAAAGGGAATGCGGAGCTCCTCAACCTCCTGAATTCCGCGCTCGACAAGGCCAAGGAGCAGGGACTCCTCAAGCAAATCTTCGGCGAGGGCGCCGTCGAATAAGCCTCCCCGTTTCGGGCCCCGCCCAAGGAGGTTTGACGGAAGATCGGTGGGGAACTCGCGCAACTCGCGGCACTGAACTTCCGCTGGGACATCCTCGTCCACTACCAAGAACTCATCGTACGGGGCATCGGCTACACGCTCTTTTTCGCCCTCGCCGGCGAGGCGATCGGCCTCCTCCTCGGTCTCGTCCTCGCCCTTGCCCGACTTTCTCAAAGCCCCTTCGTGCGGGTGCCGGCGTCTGCTTACGTAGACGTGTTCCGCGGCACCCCGCTTTTCGTGCAGATCTTCATCATCCACTTCGCAGCGATCCCGGCGATCTTTGGTGCTTCTCAGGGTCCCGTGGTGAGCGGCGTCGTCGCCCTGGGTCTCAACAGCGCGGCGTATGTGGCGGAAATCTTTCGGGCAGGGATCCAGTCCGTGGCGCGCGGGCAGATGGAAGCGGCCCGTTCCCTCGGTCTCACCCACGGACAGGCGATGCGGTACGTGATCTTGCCCCAGGCCCTTCGGCGCGTCCTTCCACCTCTCACGAACGAGTTCATCGCCCTTCTCAAAGACTCTTCGCTTCTCGCCGCGATTTCCGCACCGGAGCTTACCTTTGCGGCGCGGACGATCCTCGGAGCGACGCTCCGTCCCTGGGAAGCCTTTTTGCCTGTAGCTGCTCTTTACTTCGTCTTGACGACGATTTTCACGCAGGTTTCGTACGCGCTTGAACGGAGGTTTGCCCATGGCCGAAGCGACGAATGAGCGCACCCCTTCCTCGGCGGCCGAAGAAGTGGCTGGCGGGGACGTGCGGGACGTCCTCATCCGCATGGTCCGTCTGAACAAGTGGTTCGGCCGGCAACACGTCCTAAAGGACGTGGACTTCGTCGTCCACCGGGGCGAGGTCGTCGTCGTCATCGGCCCCTCTGGGTCGGGGAAGAGCACGCTCCTCCGCTGCCTCAACGGCCTCGAGACCTTCCAATCGGGAGAGGTGTACGTAGACGGCGTGCCGTTACACGGCCCGGGGGTGAACCTCGATGCCGTGCGCCGCGAGCTCGGCATGGTCTTCCAGCAGTTTCACCTCTTTCCGCACCTAACCGTGCTCGACAACCTCACGCTCGCTCCGGTACTCGTGCGCAGGCGCCCGCAACGGGATGCGGAAGAGGAGGCGCTCGCTTTGCTCGACAAGGTAGGTCTGCGGGATAAGGCGCGGGCGTTTCCCGGCGAGCTGTCTGGCGGGCAAAAGCAACGCGTGGCCATCGCGCGCGCCCTCATGATGCGGCCCAAGGCGATGCTCTTCGATGAGCCTACGTCCGCCCTCGACCCCGAGATGGTGAAGGAAGTCCTCGACGTCATGCGGGAACTCGCCCGCGAAGGCATGACCATGGTCGTCGTCACTCACGAGATGGGGTTTGCCCGCGAGGTAGGCCATCGCGTGGTCTTCATGGACGAAGGACGGATCGTCGAGGAAGGTGCTCCCGAAGAAGTGTTCAACCAGCCGCGGGAAGAGCGCACGAAGGCCTTCCTCGGCAAGATCCTCCGGATTTAGCCATTGCCTTTCCCTTCGCTCCTACCCGCGCTTCATCCGCCCCAGAGGAGGAAAAGGATGCCAAAGGCGAGGAAATTGGCGATCTCGATCACCCCGACGACTGCTGGGGTGATCTTTCGTGTGCGCGGCGTTCCGAGGTCGCGGGCCAAGGCAGGGAGGAAGAGGAGGGCGTAGGTCGGACGGATAAGGGCGAATGCCAGCGGGATGGCGACGTGGTACGCGTGGGAAGCCCAGGCGTACGTAGGGTTACTCCGCTCGCGGATGAGGCTCTTTACGTAAAGACTCGAACCTACGATCATGGCGGCGAAGAGGAAGTACCCGTGCCAGGCGCCGGCGGTGAGCGTTCCGGCCTCCGACGTGGCGAGGAGCGGATAGGGGAGGGGTAGTAGGAAGGACAGGGTGATGTGGGCAGGTATGGTCTTTTCCCGCCTCCGAAGGACTTCTCGCGCGTAGACGAGGGCCAAGAGAATTCCTATGGCGAGAAAGCCGTAGAGCACGGGAACGTGGATGAGGGGTGGAAGGAGGAAGAGGATTCCCGCGCCGGTGAGAACTCCCCCCCAGATGAGGGCATGTTCTTCGCGGAAGCGGCTTCGGAAGTAACGGAGCCAGCCGCCCGTGGACAAAAAGAGAAGTCCTAGCCCGAGGGCCAAAGAGACGTTCCAACCGGACGGGAAACGGACGAAGCCGACGACGAGGGGCACGAAAAACATAAACCACGCCCCGTGTTCCTGAGGGAGGTAGGCGCGTACCGGAAAGAGAGGACTTGCCACAGATCTTCACTCCGTTTGGATGGGTGCGCGGCCCATCCCGTTGCTTGTGTCGCGGTGCATCGGCAAATGTCAAATCGGAGCAATCAAGACCATTGTACCACGAATGTACCACGAACGGGTTCGGACAACACGGCGTCCCTTTACTTGTCAGGATTTTATCCGAACAGGTCTTGACTTTTCCCCTTCCCTCCGGTATGCTCTCCTCGTCCTGAGCGAAGTGTGGAGGATGGGGTCGGTGGACGAAGAGGAGCGTTTGCGGCGAAATGTGGAGGTCGGCGAGCTTTTGGACATCTACGGAGAACTTTTGCCTCCGCGCACGCGGGAGCTCCTCGTCCGCTATTACGAAGACGACCTTTCTCTTGCGGAACTCGCTGCGGAAGCGGGGCGGACGCGCCAGTCCGTACACGAGCACTTGCGTCGCGGCGAATCGCGCCTGCGCGCCTTTGAGGCCGCCCTCGGGCTTCGGCAAAAGAGGAAGCGTTTGCTCGCCCTTCGCGCCGCCTTTGCCTGCCTCCTCGCGCAAGTTCCGCCTCCATTTCGCGGTGAGGGGAAAAGGCTCCTGGAGGAACTCCGTCGTCTCGCGGAAGGAGACGACGATCCCCGAGAAGCGCACAAGACGTCCCGCGTTCCTCCGCCCGCTGGTCCGAGAAGAGGCGCACGGAGAGGCGACGGGGAGAAGGGGTGAAGAGCGTGTTCGAGGCGCTTACGGAACGGCTTGAGCGGGCGTTTTCCCGCCTGCGCGGCCGAGGCAAGCTGCGCGAAAGAGACGTGGACGAGGCACTCCGGGAAGTGCGCCTTGCCCTCCTCGAGGCGGACGTGAGCGTAGAGGTCGTCCGGGATTTCCTCGCGCGCATTCGGGAGCGCGCCGTCGGTCAAGAGGTTCTGGAGAGCCTCACTCCCGCCCAGCAGGTCGTCAAGATCGTGTACGAGGAACTCGTGCGGCTCATGGGCGAGGCGCGGGAGGACGTGCGCTGGGCGAAATCGCCGCCCACGGTAGTGTTTCTCGTGGGGCTGCAGGGGACGGGGAAGACGACGACCGCGGCGAAGCTCGCCTACCACATCCTCCGCGAAGGACGATCCCCCCTTCTCGTGGGAGCGGACGTCTACCGCCCGGCGGCGCGCGAGCAGCTTGAAACCTTAGGCGCGAAAGCCGGCGTTCCCGTGTACACCCGTCACGACGTGGACGACGCCGTGCGCATCGCCCGCGAGGGCGTCGCGCGCGCGCGCGAAGAAGGAAGAGACGTAGTCCTCGTAGATACGGCGGGTCGTCTCCACGTCGACGAGGAGCTCATGGCGGAGCTCGAACGGATGAAGGCGGAGCTCGCTCCGCACGAAATCCTCTTCACCTTAGACGCTATGGCAGGACAGGACGCCGTACGCGTCGCGCGCGAGTTCCACGGGCGTCTAGCGCTCACGGGCATCGTCGTCACGAAGCTCGACGGCGACAGCCGGGGCGGAGCCGTACTCTCCGTTCGGGCGGTCACAGGGGCGCCCGTGAAGTTCGTGGCCGTGGGGGAAAAGCTCGAAGACCTCGAGCCCTTTTACCCCGACCGCATGGCCCAGAGGATCCTCGGCATGGGGGACATTCTCACGCTCATCGAAAAGGCCGAACGCGAGCTCGACGAACGGCGCGCCGCCGAACTCGAGCGCAAGATGCGCGAGGCGACGTTCGACCTCGAGGACTTCCTCGAGCAGCTCCGGAGCCTTCGGCGCATGGGTCCGCTGGAGGAACTCCTCAAGCTCATTCCCGGCGTGGGCGGTGCGCTTCACGGGGTGAGCGTGGACGAGCGCGAGCTTCGCCGTCTCGAGGCGATCATCCTCTCCATGACGCCGGAAGAACGCCGCCGCCCGGAGATCGTGAACTACAGCCGCCGGAAGCGCATCGCCCGGGGGAGCGGCACGTCCGTGCAGGACGTCAACCGCCTCCTCAAGCAGTTCGAGTCGATGCGGAGGCTCATGAAGCAGATGAGCCGCAGCGCGGGCAAGAAAGGTCGCCTTCCCGACGCTAGTTTAGGCGACCTGAGCGGCCTTCTCGGAGGGGCAGGGGGATTTCCCTTTGCCGGCGGCAAGAAGGCCAAGCGCAAATTCTGGCGTTAGGTTACGCCTACCGGGCGTGCGCCGCCGATTTTGCGCTAAAACCGAAAAGGAGGCATGTGTCGTGCTCAAGATCCGTTTGCGTCGCATGGGGCGCAAGAAGCGCCCGTTTTACCGCGTGGTCGTTGCCGAGGCCTCCTCGCCGCGCGACGGCCGCTTTGTCGAGGAAATCGGCATCTACGATCCGCTGACCGAACCGGAAACCGTGCGCATCGACGTCGAGCGCGCCCTCTACTGGCTGGAACACGGCGCCCAGCCTACGGAAACAGCGCGGAGCCTGCTCCGCAAGGCGGGCGTTCTCAAGGCCTACCACGAACGGCGGAAGGCGCGCAAGGCGGAAGTCCGGGGCACCCAAGGTTGAGACGGTGCCGATTCTCCGAGGAGGCTTGGGACGTGCCGGAAAAGTCCAAGTCGCGCGGGCAAAGCGGGTACGCGCGCGTGGGTCGCATCGTCGCCCCACACGGGATCCGCGGCGAAGTTCGCGTCCTGCCGTCTACGGATTTTCCCGCAGAGCGCTTTCGCCCCGGACGCACGCTCTACCTCGCCGGGCGGCAGGTGTCGAACCCGGAGAATTCCGATCTCCGCCCGCTCGAAGTCGTCCGCGCCCGCGCGAACGGAACCGTGTACCTCCTCGCCTTTCGGGGCATCGAGGACCGAAACACCGCGGAGGCGCTCCGCGGCCGCGATCTCTACGTGCGCCGCGACGAACGCCCCGCCCTCCCCGAGGGGACGTACTATGTAGACGAAGTCGTGGGTCTGCGCGTGCTCGACGAGGCGGGGAGGGAGGTTGGCGTAGTTTCCGAAGTCCTTTCCTACACGGCAAACGACGTGTGGGTGGTGCGCCGACCCGGTAGGCCCGACATCCTTCTCCCCTTTGTTTCGGAGGTCGTGCGCGAGGTGTCTCCTGCGGAAGGGTACGTTCGCGTGCGACTCCTACCCGGTCTTCCGGGGCTTGAAGACGAGGAGGTTCGGGGCTCGTGAGCGTTCGCGAACCTGCACCCCTCATCGTGGACGTCCTCACCCTTTTCCCCGAGGTTTTCCCTCCGGTGTTCGGGACGAGCATCCTCGGTCGCGCCCAGCGGGAAGGACGGTTTTCTCCCCGCATCGTCGACATCCGCGATTTTGCCGAAGACCGCCACCGGACCGTGGACGACGAGCCGTACGGGGGCGGAAGTGGCATGGTCCTCAAGGTAGAGCCGATCTTTCGCGCCCTCGTCCACGTCTTGGGTGGGGAGGGAGCCTTCGAACGCTGGGCGGAGCTCCCGAAACCCGAACGCCGTCCGCCGGTGATCCTCCTCACCCCCCAGGGGCGCCCCTTCACGCAGTCCGAAGCCCGACGCCTCGCGAACTTCGACCGCCTCGTCCTCCTCTGCGGCCACTACGAGGGCGTCGATGAGAGGGTGCGCGAGCACCTCGTGAGCGAGGAGCTTTCCCTAGGAGACTTCGTCCTCACGGGCGGGGAACTTGCGGCGATGGTCGTCGTCGACGCGGTTGTACGCCTGCGCCCGGGGGTCTTGGGGAACGAGGCTTCCCCTGCCGAAGAATCCTTTTCTGAGGGTCTCTTGGAGTACCCGCAGTACACTCGTCCTCCGGAATTTCGAGGTTGGGCGGTGCCGGACGTCCTGCGCTCCGGCGACCACGGGGAGATCGCCCGCTGGCGGAAGCGGGAAAGCCTCCGTCGGACGCTCGAGCGGCGTCCGGCCCTCCTTTTGGGCCGGGCGTTTTCTCTCGAAGAGGTAGAACTTCTGGCGGACATCGCCCGGTCTTCGCCGGAGCTTGCCGCGCGTGTGCGCGCCCTCGCCCTTCCCCCGCTTCCGCCGAAGAGGCGCCGCGTCGGTCCCGAACGGCCTTGGGCGTTTTCCTAAGGAATCTCTATGTGGTAGACGGCGCATCCGCCGGACGCAAGGGTTTGCTCGGGCGCGGGCCTCGGACCGCGAACCCTGCGTCTTCCCGGGTTGCGGAGTTCGCATTTGCTCCAGGCCGAAAAACGGCGTACAATCGCAAGGAAGAGCCTCGCGGTCGTACCGCATTCCCCAATTCCAAGGATCGCCGCCAATTGGGCGGCGGTCGTTTCCGGCGTACGTAGGCCGTGTGACGTCGGTAAAGGAGGGTTTTTCCCGTGCACCCCATTCTCGAGCGGTTGACGAAGGAGCAGCTCAAGAAGAACGTCCCCCACTTTCGCCCAGGGGACACGGTTCGCGTCGCCGTCCGCGTCGTAGAGGGCGGAAAGGAACGCACACAAATGTTTGAAGGTGTGGTGATCAAGCGCCAGGGCCGGGGGATCGCCGAGACGTTTACCGTGCGCAAGATTTCCTACGGCGTCGGGGTCGAGCGCACGTTCCCGCTCCACTCGCCCAACGTCTTGTCCGTGGAGGTCGTTCGTTACGGGAAGGTTCGCCGGGCGCGTCTTCACTACCTCCGAGAGCTGCGGGGGAAGGCCGCCCGCATCAAAGAGAGAAAACCAAAGCCGTGGGAGCTCGCTTCGGCGGCGTCGGGCACCGAGACGGAGGGTGTTTCGGATCGCGGGGAGGGCGCTAAGGCGTAAGGTTTCTTTGCCCTCGTGCGCGTGCGGAGACGCCCGGGCAAGTTTGCGATGGGCGGGATAGGAGGCAGGTCGGTGGACGGGGAAAAGGGACGAGCGGCGGACGTCGTCTCCATCGGTGGGAAGGAGATCGCGTCGCGGTCGGAAACGCGGCGCGGCGGGGAGCTTTGGGAGTGGGGGAAGGCGATCTTCGTTGGGCTCCTCCTCGCCCTGTTCGTTCGGACGTTCCTCTTTCAGCCGACGATCGTGGAAGGGGACTCGATGGCGGAGACGCTCAAACCCCACGAACGCGTGCTCGTAAACCGCTTCATCTATCATTTCGTTCCCATTCGTCGCGGCGACATCGTGGTCTTTCACGGCATAGGCGGCAAGGAGCTCATCAAGCGGGTAATCGGGTTGCCCGGCGACCGCATCGAGATGCGCCACGACGTCCTGTACGTGAACGGTCAACCTGTAGAGGAGCCATATCTCGCCGAGAACCTCCGTGCCTGGGCAGAAAAGGAAAAGCTTCTGGGCTTTTCGCCTCCGCGGCCGTTCACCGAGGATTTTCCTGAAGTCCAGGTACCGTCGGGGAAGCTCTTCGTCCTCGGCGACAACCGTCCCGCCAGTTCGGACAGCCGTTTCTTCGGCTTCATTTCCGTCGACGATCTCGTGGGAAGGGCCGACCTCGTATACTGGCCCTTGGACCGCATTCGTTGGCTCGGCGGGTCCTGAGGCGTCCGATAGGGAAGGGTGGGAGGGAAGGGCGTGTCGGGCACGATTCAGTGGTACCCCGGACACATGGCACGAGCGGAGCGGGAACTTCGGGAGCGGGCGGCGCTCGTGGACATCGTCCTCTTCCTTGTGGACGCGCGAATTCCGCGGTCGTCGTCTGCCCACCCTCGGGTGGAAGCCGCCCTTGCCGGACGACCTACGCTTCTCGTGCTCGCCAAGGCGGACCTCGCCGACCCGTCGGCGACGGAGCAGTGGGTTCGCTGGTTTGCCCGACGCGGGCGAGCGGCCGTTCCGTTTTCCGCCCGCTCTTCCCGCGGCGTCGTTTCCCTCGTGCGCCACATCTTCTCGGCCGCCTCGGCGCGCGGCGGACGCCCGCCGCGCGTTGCTGTCGTCGGCATGCCCAACGTGGGGAAGTCGACGCTCGTCAACCGCCTCGTCGGCCGTCGCGCGGTCCGGGTCGGGCGCCTTCCCGGCGTCACGCGGGGCATTCAGTGGCTTCGCGGCCCGGAAGGGCTTCTCGTCCTCGACACGCCCGGGATTTTGCCTCCCCGGTTGGACGACCAAGAGTCGGCTCGGCGCCTCGCCCTTCTCGGGCTTGTCCGCGAGGAGCGCGCCCCACGAGAAGTCCTCGCCGACCACGCCTTTACCCTCTTATGCGGACGGTACCGCGATCGGCTCGAGGCGCGCTACGGCCCCTTTTCTCCCCAAGCTCTCGAAAGCTCCGGGACCTTTTACCGCGCCCTGGCGGAACGCCTGCACTTCCTCCTTCCGGGAGGAGAAGCGGACGTGGACCGTGCTATGCGCCACGTTCTTCGGGAGATCCGCGAGGGCCGCTTCGGGCCCATGACCTTGGAATGGCCGGAAGAGGAGATCGGAGGCACCGAAGGGGGAGGTCATAGCAGCTTCAAATAACCATCCTGTTCTTGACTATAACTCACTGTTTTGATACTATGAATACATGAAACTTCTATCCATACGCGAAGCGGC
>Ga0209836_100013_pt1 | contig 52289 bp, 50 predicted proteins | sample ElbSprsedimmetaG_FD_184147 | JGI IMG/M metagenome (GOLD analysis project Ga0209836, IMG submission 184147) | Hot spring sediment bacterial and archeal communities from California, USA to study Microbial Dark Matter (Phase II) - Elbow Spring... ... | reverse complement strand
CGACGAGGGCGGCGAATGCGGCGTAGAGATCGCGGTCGGCGAGCTCTACGATCTCCCGGCGTTCCACCACGCGACCTTCGGCGTCGTAGGTGTCCGTCGCCTCTCCCCCGACCCAGAGGCCGACGTAGTCCTTGGGGAAGGATCCGAGGAAACGGAGCACGCGCGTCGCGGCGCCCGCGCCGAGGACGAGGACTCCTTCGGCTGCGGGGTCGAGCGTCCCGCCGTGGCCTACGCGGCGGATCCCGAGGATGCGGCGGACGCGGTCGACGACGTCGTGGGAGGTCATCCCCCGCGGCTTGTACACCGCAAGGACGGCGGCGGGCTCCTCCGCCGTGCGCGGCGCGCTCCGCTTTCGCGCGTTCACGTCCCGTACCCCTCTCCCGCCGCCGAATCGCGGCGGAATTCGCGCAGGGCCTCCTCCACGGCGGAGAGCACATTTGCCTCCGCCTGGGCGAGCGGCGGCGCCAAGGTCGCCCCTGCGGCCCGGGCATGCCCTCCCCCGCCGAAGCGGGCGGCGATACGGCTTACGTCCACGTTCCGCCGCGAGCGGAGGCTCACGCGGATGGCCCCTTCTGTTGTCTCTCGAAAGAGGATCCCCACCTCTACGCCTTCGATCGCCCGCGCGTAGCCGACGAGCCCTTCCGCGTCCTCGTAAGCGGCGTCCGCCTCGCGGAGCATGGCCTGGGTTACGGTGAGCGTCGCCACGAGTCCCTCGGCGTGTAGACGTAAAGTCCCGAGGGCGAGGCGGAGGAGGCGGAGGTGCGGAAGGGTCAAGGTATCCAACGCGTACTCCGCCACGTCTGCGGGTGAGACGCCCCGGGCGATGAGCTCCGACACGTCGCGAAACACCTTGGCCGAGGTGTTGCGGAAGCGGAAGCCCCCCGTATCCGTGAGGTACCCCGTATACAAGCTCACGGCGACGTCCGCGTCGATCTCCTCCCCCAAGGAGCGGAGGAGGTCGTAAACGACCTCCGCCGACGAAGAAGCCTCAGGGTTTACGAAATTGAACTTTCCGAACCGCGTGTTCGTGACGTGGTGGTCGATGTTCACGATGGCGGCGCCGTCCGCGAGGAGTTCGGCGATGCGCCCCACGCGGTCGAAGGAGGCGGCGTCGACGAAGATCGCGCGGGAAAACCGCGGCACGTCCCCGTCTGAAGGAGGGAACGGAGCGGCGTCCGCCTGGGCGTATACCTTGAGGTCGGAAACGTGCGGGAGATAAGAGAATCGGCGCGGAGGAGGGGCCTCCAAGTAGGCTTCAGCGGAGATCCCTCTGCGACGGAGCCAGAGGACGATCGCCCCTTGGGAGCCGAGGGCGTCCCCGTCGGGGTCGACGTGCGTGGCCACGAGGACGGGGCCGGATCCCGCGAGGAAGGACCGGAATTCCTCGAGGTCGCGCTCCTTCCATGGTTGCATGGAAACCTTCCTTTCGCGTCGGCGTGAGAAACGCGAGGGCGCGTTACGTCCCCGACGAAACGGCGTACGTCACCTGCGGAGCCCTAAGGAGTTCCTCCCTCGGGCTCGTGCAGGGTTCGTGGGGAACCCGACTCTCCCCGCACCTCGCGCAGGAGTTCCTGAATCCGCTGGCTGTGCATGGCAGAAAGGTCGAGCTGAAAGCGAATTTCCGGCGCGTGCCTAAGGCCGAGCACTTTCCCAACTTCGCTCCGGAAAAAGCCGGCCGCCCGTTCGAGGGCGGCAAATGCCGCCGCTTCCTCATCTTCCGGCCCGAGAAAGCCCACGTGCACGCGGGCGACGGAAAGGTCTTGGGAAACCTCGACGCGCGTGACGTGGAAGTGCTTGAGGCGTGGATCCTTCACGTCGCGCAAGAGGAGTTCGCCGACTTCTCGGCGGATCTCCTCAGCGACACGCATTGCCCGCATCTTCCCCATGGTTTCACCTCCCGCAAAGGCCGCAAGGGCACCGCCCCCGCCTCAAACTCGCTGCACCGCTTCGAGGACGTAGGCTTCAAAGGCGTCCCCCGGCTTTACGTCGTTGAAGCCGTCGAGCAAGATGCCGCATTCGTACCCCGCGGCTACCTCGCGCACGTCGTCCTTGAAGCGTTTGAGGGAGGCGATCTTTCCCGTGTGGATGAGGACGCCGTCGCGGATCACGCGGATCGTCGCGTCGCGCGTCACCTTTCCTTCGCGGACGTAACAGCCGGCAACCGTACCCACGCGCGAAATGCGGAAGATCTCGCGGACTTCGAGGGTGCCGATCACGCGTTCCTCGTAGACAGGTTCGAGCATTCCCTTGAGCGCGCGCTCGATTTCTTCGATCGCCTCGTAGATCACGCGGTAGAGGCGGATGTCCACCTTTTCCCGCTCCGCCAGCTGGCGGGCGTTTGCGTCCGGACGGACGTTGAAGCCGATGATGACCGCACGGGATGCGAGGGCGAGGTTGACGTCCGACTCCGTGATCGCCCCTACGCCGGCGTGGACGACGTTGACCCGCACCCCGTCCACCTGAATGCGCTCCAAGGCAGAACGAAGCGCCTCTACGGAACCGTGGACGTCGGCCTTGAGGATCACGTTGAGCTCCTTGAGTTCCCCGGCCTGGAGGCGGTCGAAGACGTTCTCCAGATCGATGCGCGTGCGGGCGAGCTCGCGCTCACGGCGGCGCTCTGCACGCGCCTTGGCGATCGCGCGCGCCTCTTCTTCTTCAAAGACCATGAAGGCGTCACCGGCTTCGGGTACCCCTTCGAGCCCCGTGACCTCCACCGGAGTCGACGGCGGAGCCTCTTTGAGCGGTCGGCCGCGGTCGTCGGTCATCGTGCGCACGCGACCGAACATCGTCCCCGCGACGAGGGCTTCGCCCTGGCGAAGCGTCCCGTTTTGCACGAGAAGCGTGGCGACGGGTCCGCGTCCGCGGTCGAGACGAGCCTCGAGCACCACGCCGCGGGCGCGCCGGTTGGGGTTTGCCTTGAGCTCGCGCAGTTCCGCGACGAGGAGGATCATCTCGAGCAGTTCGTCGATCCCCTGGCGCTTGAGCGCGGAAACGGGAACAAAGATCGTGTCCCCGCCCCACTCTTCGGGGATGAGTCCGTACTCCGTGAGCTCCTGCTTGACGCGCTCGGGACGGGCGTCGGGTTTGTCGATCTTGTTGATCGCCACGATGATCGGAACGCCCGCCGCCTTTGCGTGGTCGATCGCCTCCACCGTCTGCGGCATTACCCCGTCGTCCGCGGCGACGACGAGGACGACGACGTCCGTCACCTTGGCCCCGCGGGCGCGCATGGCAGTAAAGGCCTCGTGTCCCGGCGTGTCGAGGAAGGTGATCTTGCGGTCGCCGATCTCCACCTGGTAGGCGCCGATGTGTTGGGTGATGCCGCCCGCCTCCTGGGCCGCAACGCGCGTCTGGCGAATGGCGTCCAAGAGGGTCGTCTTGCCGTGGTCGACGTGGCCCATGACCGTGACCACGGGCGGGCGGGGGACGAGGTCTTCCGGTGCGTCTTCGTCTTCGTACGCCTCGAATTCCGTGACGTCCACGCGCGTCTCGCGTTCGGCCTCGATGCCGAAGTCCGCCAGGACGAGGGCCGCCGTGTCGAAGTCGACCTCCTGGTTGATCGTCACCACGGTACCCAGGAGGAAGAGCTTCTTGATGATCTCCGACGCCTCCAGACCCGCGCGCTCCGCGAGCTCGGCAACCGTAATCCGGTCGCCTAGAGTGACCTTATCCGGCCGCGTCTGGGCGCGCTCTGCCTCGCCTTGCGCCGCCCGACGCTTGGGCTTGGAACGACGACGGCGCGTGGGAGCGGCTTGGAAGACGTCCGTCTCGGCACCCGTGAAGTCGTCCAAGATTTCCGTGAGTCGCTCGCGGATGATCCCCTTCTTGCCGGGCTTCCGCTCCTTCTTGGAAACTTTGGCCTCGGGCGCCTTCCCCTTCTTGGCCGTGTGTGGCCGGCGACGTTCGACCTTTTCCTCCTGCGCCTCTGCGGGCGGCTTGGGAACGACAAGCCTACGCGCTCCATGCCTACGCCCCGCAGGGCGGGCTTCCCGGCTCGGCCGGCCTTCGGCCGTAGCTCCGGGGGATTCGGGCCGCGGCTTCCGGGCGGGACGCGCCTCGCGCTTGCGCGGCTCGATCACGCGCTTACGCGGCGCGGGAAGTTCGGGCTTCGCCGGTGCGGACGCCGCGAATGCCTTGCGTTCTTTCGGAGCGTCTTGGGTCTTCTGCTCCACTGCGGCGGCGGGCCAAGTCGCCTCCTGCTCTTCGCGAGGGGCGGCGGGCATCTGCCCTTCCGGCGCGGGTGGTGCAGCGGGGCGTTCGGCCTTCCGCTTTCCCCGGCTCCGGCGGCGCTTGCGCTTGAGGTGGCTCAGGTCGATCTCCGATTGGGCGGTGGATTGGTCGCTTACCACACGTTCCGTCTGCGTCATCGCTTCTTCCACGCGCGCTCCCCCCGGTGGTGCCGTCTCCCCGATTCCTTCAGACCCCTCGAGTTCTGCACCCGAGGGTTTGGCCCCCTCCTCGGGAGAGACGGCCTTCGTCGCGCGAACCGCCGCTTCTTCCTCGTCTTCACGCACGGAGGGCTGCGTCCTTCGCTCGATCTGCGAAACTTTCGTCCGCTCGTCTTGCACGCGCTCCGCCGACTTCGCCCCTTCACCCGAAGGCTCCTCGGGCGGTAAAGTCGCCGTCGCCGTGGACGGCCGTATCTGGGCGGCCTGTCGCTTCTCCTCCCGGAGCTTTTCCAAGGCGGCCTTCTTTCGCACCTCGGCGAAGAAGGCCTCGACCTTTGCGCGCGCCTCTTCGTCCACGAGGCTCATGTGGTTTTGCACAGAAATCCCGAGCCGCCGCATCATCGTGATGACTTCCTTGCTTGTCATCCCGAGCTCGCGGGCGTACTCGTACACGCGAAGTTTCTTCATTCACCCACCTCCTTGAGTTCCACTTCCCGGAGGATGCGTCGAGCAAATTCCGGATCCGTGAGGGCTACCACCACCCTTTCGCCCTTTCCGATTGCCATTCCGAGATCCTGACGGTTGCCGCCGACGAGGACCACGACGCGGGATGCAGCGGGTCCCGTGAAGCGCGCCCTCGTGTGTAAAGAGGCGTCGCCCGCGAGAAAGATGAGGCGGGCCTTCCCGGACCGCAGGGCCGCGCGTACCGCCTCCTCCCCCGCCAGGAGGCGTCCGGCGCGGTGCGCCAACCCCAACAGCCGGTACACGGAGATCGGGACGCGTTTGAGCTCGCGCACCGTTCCGCCGCGCGGCCTTTTCGTCTTTGTCGCAGAAAGAGGCTGTGCGTTCGACTGCCCTCCCGCCGGACCCGCACCGGGGCGCTTAGGTTTCCTCGCCCGCGGGCGCGGAGCGTTCGCCGCCTTCCGCGCTTCCCCGTGCAGCGCCCGCGGCGTGGATTTTTCCGGGTGGGTCGGATGTCGCCTCCGCTTCCCGGGCACGGAGATACGCCTCCCACTCTGCTTCGAGTTTCGCGAGCGCCTCCTCCGAAACCTCCATACGGAAGGCACGAGAGAACGCCCGACGTTTGCGCGCACGCTGAAAGCACTCGCGCAAAGGGCAGAGGTACGCGCCGCGTCCCGGGCGCCTGCCGGTCGGATCGACAGCGATATCCCCCTCCGGCGTGCGCACAAGGCGGACGAGGGAGGCCTTGGGACGCTCTTCCCCACATCCGATGCAGGTCCGCATGGGAACGTGCTTCACGGACATCCCCTCCGAAAGGTTACGCCTCTACGCCCCGGTCGGCGCCTGCGGTATCCCCTTGCGCGGAGGGTTCGGCCGCCCCATCGTCCGAAGGGGCGAAGGCCGTCGCTTCATCTCCCCGCCCGTCGTATTCGCCGGCATCGCTCTCGCTGCGGATGTCGATCTTGTATCCCGTGAGTCGGGCGGCGAGGCGGGCGTTTTGTCCCCGGCGGCCGATGGCGAGGGAAAACTGGTCGTCGGGTACGATCACCCGCGCCACGCGCTCCTCGAGAAAGCGCACGTCGGAGACGCGGGCCGGACTCAAGGCGTTGCGGATGAACTCCGCGGGATCGGGAGAATACCGGATGACGTCGATCCGCTCGCCCCCGAGTTCCTCGGATACGGCGAGGATGCGGGCGCCTTTGGGACCGACGCATGTCCCGATCGGGTCGACGTGGGGGTGACGGGAGTACACGGCGACCTTAGAACGCTCGCCGGGTTCACGGCTTACGGCACGGATTTCCACAATGCCGCTTGCGATCTCCGGAACCTCGCGCTCCAAAAGGCGTTTGAGCATTTCCGGCGCAGTCCGAGACAGGAAGAGGATGGGACCCTTGGAGGTGCGTTCTACCCTGACGAGGACGGCCTTTACGCGGTCTCCCGGACGAAAGGACTCCCCGGGGAGGACTTCGTTCCGCGGCAGAAGCCCCTCTCCGCGGCCGAGGTCGACGTAGACGTACCTGGCGTCCTCCCGACGTACCGCACCCGTGAAGAGCTCCTCTACCCGCGGTGCGTACATCTCGTAGAGGATCTCGCGCTCCGCCTCCCGAAGGCGTTGGGTGACCACGTGCTTCGCCGTCTGAGCCGCCACGCGCCCGAAGTTCTGCGGCGTGACCTCCACTTCGAGCATATCCTCCGGCGAAACCGAAGGATCGATACGCCGCGCCTCTTCGAGGGAAATTTCCGTCGACGGGTCCTCGACGGTTTCTACGACGCGCTTGAGCGCCACGACGCGCAAGGTACCCGACCGTTCGTCGATGTCCACGCGTACGTTAGGATTCCCGTGGTAGTGCTTTTTGTACGCGGCGACGAGCGCCTGACGGACGGCGTCGAGCAGGGCCTCGCGTGAAATCCCCTTCTCCCGCTCGAGCATGTCCAGCGCTTCTAAAAAGTCCACGTTGATCCCGGGCATCCCCAATCCCCCTCTTGTACACGCCCTATCGTGTGGCCGAAATCCGCCCCTGAACCAAACGGGGGACCGAGAGTTTCGCGAATCCAGATCTACCCCGAAACACGTCACAGCGGGATATTGAGGCGCGCCCGCTTCACGAGCCGCCTCGGGATTTCCACCTGCCGCCCCTCCACCTCAACCACGAGGGGATCGGCCCCCACGCGGAGGATTCCCTCCCAGACGTTTGCGCCCTCCAGCGGTTCCCGCGTGATTAGGCGTATCGGCTTGCCTTCCGCCCAACGAAACTCGCGGTCCGTGCGCAGTTCGCGGTCGAGTCCGGGAGAGGTGACGTCCAAGAGGTACGGGTGGTCGTACAGGGAAGCCACATCCAAGGCGTCGCCCAAAGCGAGGCTTATGCACTCGATTTCTCCCAGGGTGATTCCGCCCTCCGGGCGGTCGACGGCGACGCGCACGACGAGATTGGCGCGTTCGCGCACTTCGGCCACATCCACGAGGACGTACCCCATATCTCCAACTACGGATTCTACGAGGTGCTCCAATTCCCGTTCGCGTTCTTCGGAACTCCGCAGGCGATCGTCGCGCAAGGCTTTCCCCTCGCAAAAAAGAAGAGTGGGAAGCCCCACTCTTCCGCGTTCTCTCCGACGACTCCAGCGTCACTATACCACATCTCCCGGTGCCCCGCAAGGTGGAACCGCCGCCGTCGCCTCTCGGATGCGTCCCGACCGTGAACGGCTAAAACACCTTCCATCCGCGGAGCACGAGGCGGTCCCTCCCGAGAATGCGCCGCGTGTCCAAAAGAAGCTCCGGGGTGAGGAGCACGTTTTGGTGCACGTATACCTTGACGTCGCCGACGGTGTAGAGGGTGTAGTGCTCCCGCTCCTCCGCCGGCGGCTCCCCGAAGGCCAGAACGGGTTCGTAGTTGGGGACGACGCAACCATTCAAGATTTCGTACTTGCGCACGTAGACGCTTCCGCCCTTTTCGCGGATGAGGCGCTGGGCCGCTTCGCTCACGCGCACCGCACATCCCCCCCTATCCCCGTGTCTGGCCCTCGAGGGTAAGCCGAAAACCGCACCGGCGGCCGAGATCAGTCGAACACGGTCGCCTGCATGAGCGCCGGCTCCCGCCGCAAGATCCCGCGGATCCAGCGAATTCACTCGATAAAGGAATCCACGAGGATCGTCACGGCGAGGAGGATGATGAGGAGCGACAACCCTACGAGGAGGTAGTTCCCCTTGGGCAGGAAGTTCGTGACGATGTTGAGGTAGGCGGCATACAGCGTGGTGGCGGCGACGAAGACGAAGGGCACGAAGGTGATCCACACGTACTGGAGCTTGCGCTTCTTGATGAGCACCGTCGTCCCCAAGGCGAGGGCGATGGCGCCGAGGAGCTGGTTGGACGTGCCAAAGAGCGGCCAGATCGTCGTGATGCTCCCGCCGTACACCAAGTAGCCCCAGGAGAAGGAGATGAGGAAGCTCGTGAGCAAAATCCCCGGCTACCAGTTGTGGTCCCGGAGCGGCTTCCAGATGAGTCCGCCTGCTTCCTGAAGGAGGTAACGGCCAACGCGCGTGCCGGCGTCGATCGTCGTGAGGATGAAGAGCGCCTCGAACATGATGATGAAGTGGTAGAGGTAGGACATAAGACCGTTCAGAAAGGGGATCTTTTCGAAGATGTAGGCCATCCCGACGGCGAGGGACACCCCTCCACCCGTGCTTCCTGCGAGCTCTTCACCGACCAGCTGGGAAAGGACGGGGAGTTCCTGGACCTGCATGCCCAGCTTTTCAAAAACATCCGGAGGAACGTTGATCGCGGAGTAGTCCTCGGGAAGGAGGCTCGTCGCGGCGATGAGGGCCATGACCGCCACGAATCCCTCGGCGAGCATGGCGCCGTAGGCAATGGGCAGCATGTCCTTTTCGTCGCGAATCATCTTGGGCGTCGTTCCGGAGGCGATGAGGGCGTGAAAGCCGGAAAGGGCACCGAAAGCAATCGTGATAAAGAGGAAGACAATGGGGATTGCCATGCCAACGATGAACGTCCCCCAGACGCTGTGGTAGAGGGAGTTCACGACGACGAGCGCAAGGCCCGCCATGGCGATCACGAGGATGAGGAGGACGGCGATGGCCGTCGCCACGCTGGAAAGGCGGCCGACTTCCTTGTGCATGATGTCCATGATGGATTACGCGTCGTGCCGCACGGATGCGAAGAGGACGACGAGGTCGTGGACGCCACCCGCGAGGACCGCTCCCATGACAATCCAGAGAAACCCGAGAAGGTATCCGAATTGGGCGGCAAGAACGGGCCCGATGAGGGGGCCAGCACCGGCAATGGAGGCGAAGTGGTGCCCGAAGACGATCCACTTGTTCGTCGGCACGTAGTCTACGCCGTTTTCGAATCGGTACGCCGGCTTCGCTCGGTTCTCGTCAAAGGCGAGCACCTTGGCCGCGAGAAAGGCGCCGTAAAAGCGTTAGGCGAACGCGAAAGTTCCGGCCGCTAGGATCATGAAGGCGAGAGCGCTCACGGATGTATACCTCCCTATTCCGTGTGTAAAAGCGCCCCCGCTCCGATCCGGGGTCTTATTGGTTGTATATTGCACGCGAAGGAAAGGCAGGGAAACAAGGGAAAGCCCGAAAAAGACTTCCCTGTCCCCCGCCCGTCCGCCCGCTCGGGATAAGGGCTCCGCCGCGAAATCCCTTCACGTTCGGCTCGCGCTTACCCGCGAATCTGAAAGACCTCGCGCAAAGCTTCCTCGCCCGTCCGCGAGGGGAAAGCACAAAGCGCAGCGAATGGAGCTCGAAAGGTGGGCTTCAGAAAAGGGTGAGTTGGTCCGTCTCGGGAAGGGCTTCGAGGGAACCGAGCTCCGCCAGCGCGTCGACGACGTTCCGGGAGAGCCCTGTCCGTTCCTTGAGGTCGGCGAGCGAGGAAAAAGGCCGATCCGAGCGGGCGCGGACGACCTTTTCCGCCTGGGCGAGGCCGAGCCCGGGGACTGCCGTAAGGGGAGGAAGGAGCTTGTCTTCCACGGGGAGAAACCGGCGGGCGTCGGAATGCTCGAGATCTACCGGCAAAAGGCCGATCCCCCGCCCGAGCATCTCGTAGACGAGCTCGAGGACAGTGAGGGCGCTTCGCTCTTTCGCCGTAAGGTCGTTTCCCTTGGCCTTGAGGTCGAGAATCCGCTGGCGGACGACGTCGCGTCCTTGCAAGGCCAGAGGAAGGTCGAGGTCGGCGGCGTGCGTCGTGAGGATTGCGGCGTAGAAGGCCGCAGGGTAGCAGACCTTGAAGTAGGCGATGCGCAAGGCCATGAGGACGTACGCCACGGCGTGGGCCTTGGGGAAGAGGTACTTGATCTTGTTGCAGGAGCGAATGTACCACTCGGGAACCCCGTGCTCGCGCATGAGCGCCTCGTCGTCCGGCGTAAGGCCTTTCCCCTTGCGCACTTGTTCCATGATCTTGAAGGCGCGCTTGGGGAGAATGCCCCTGTGGGTGAGGTCGACGAGGACGTCGTCGCGGCAGCCGATGACATCCCTTAGCGTGGCTTCCCCCCTCTGAATCACGTCGCGGGCGTTGCCGAGCCAGACGTCCGTCCCGTGGCTCAAGCCGGAGATCTGTACGAGTTCCGCAAAGCTCGCGGGCCGGGTTTCCTCGAGCATTTGCCGGACGAACGGCGTGCCGAACTCGGGAATCCCCAGCGTACCCGTGCGGATGTCGATCACCTCGAGGGCCACGTACGGACCGAGGACTTCGGTCCCGCGAAAGAGGGCGAGGACCTTCCGATCTGTGACGGGGACACTTCGGGGATCGACGCCCGTGAAGTCCTGGAGCATCCGGAGGATCGTCGGGTCGTCGTGGCCGAGGATGTCCAATTTGAGGAGGCGATCGCTCAGCGCGTGGTAATCGAAGTGCGTCGTCCGCACTCCGGAACTCGGGTCGTCTGCTGGGTGCTGCAGCGGGGTAAACTCGTGGACGTCCCGCGCGCGCGGCACGATGATGAGGCCCCCGGGGTGTTGTCCGGTCGTGCGCTTCACGCCGATGATTCCTCGGGCGAGGCGCTCGAGCTCCGCCTTGCGCAACCTGCGTCCCGTCTTTTCCCCGTATGCGCGGGCAAAGGCAAAGGCCGTGCGCTCGGCGACGGTAGAAATCGTCCCCGCGCGAAAGACGTACGCGGGACCGAAGAGTTCTTCTACAAAGCGGTGGGCCTGGGCCTGGTACTCTCCGGAAAAGTTCAGGTCGATGTCCGGGACCTTGTCTCCTTCGAATCCCATGAAGGTCTCGAACGGGATGTCATGCCCGTCCCGGTGAAGCGGCGCCCCGCAGCGCGGACAGGTCTCCGGCGGGAGGTCGAAGCCGGAACCCACCTCCCCTGGCGGTACGAGCTCGAAGTGGTGGCAGCGCGGGCAGACTTTGTGCGGGGGGAGCGGGTTGACCTCTGTAATTCCGATGAGGTGGGCGACGAGGGACGAGCCCACAGAGCCCCGCGATCCGACGAGGTACCCGTCGGCGAGGGACTTCTGGACCACGCGCTGGGCGCTCATGTACACGACGGCGTAGCCGCCGCGTATGATGCTCGTGAGCTCGCGTTCGAGGCGGGCGGCGACGAGCTCGGGCAACGGGTCGCCGTAGCGGCTGTGCGCTTCGCGGTAGGCGAGTTCCCGAAGCTCTTCTTCCGCGCCGGGAAGATCCGGGGTGTGAAGCCCTTCCGGGTACGGGCGAAGCTCGGGGATCGATTCGGCGATGCGGCGCGGGGCGTGGACGACGATTTCCTCGGCGAGCTCTCCCACGTACGGGCGAAAGGCGTCCAGCATCTCCTCGGTCGTGCGGTAGTACGCCGAACCGATCCTCTTCGGATCCTTGGTGGGAATCCCGTTTTGGTTTACGAGGAGGACCTTACGGAAGACGATGTCCTCCGGCTCCAAATGGTGGACGTTGCCCACGGCGACGACGGGTTTCCCGAGCTCCCGAGCGAGGGTGAGGAGCTTAGAGAATACTTCCCGCAAGCGATCCTCCGTGAGGTCTTCCACCTGCGCGAGGTAGAGGTCGGGCGGCAAGAGCTCCACGTAGTCGTAAAACTCGAGAATCCCACGGAGGACGTCGGGCCCCTTATTGAGCGCCGCTTCGAACACCTCGCCCTCCTCGCAGCCGCTTCCTACCAAGAGGCCTTCGCGATGCGCTTCTAAGACGCTCTTGGGGATGCGCGGCACCCGGTAGAAGTACTCCGTATGGCTCAGGGTGACGAGCCGGTAGAGGTTGCGCAACCCCTCTTCGCTCGTCGCAAGGAGCGTGGCGTGGTACGGTCGGGCGCGCGAAGCTCCGGCACCGCGGGCGTCGGCCAGGCGGGCTAGGGCGTCCTGGGTCCGGACCCCTTGTTCTTTCACGACTTGCTCGAGGAGCCGCCAAAAGACCTGCGCCGTCGCTAAGGCGTCGTCGAGTGCGCGGTGGTACCGCTCGAGGGCGACGCCGTAGGTTTCGGCGAGGGTGTCCAAGCGGTGGTTGCGGTGGTTGGGCAAAAGGAGGCGGGCGAGCTCGAGGGAGTCGACGACGGGGCGCTTGAGCGGGGGAAGTCCCATGCGCCGGAGAGCCGCCTGGAGGAAGCCCACGTCAAAGCGGGCGTTGTGGGCGACGAGCGTCGCATCCCCTGCAAACTCTAAAAAGGCGCGTACGGCTTCCCGCTCCGAAGGTGCCCCCACGAGGTCTTCATCCCGGATTCCCGTGAGGGCGACGATCTTCGAGGGGAGGGGGCGCTTCGGATCCACGAAGGTCCGAAAGGTCTCCACGACTTCCCCGCCGCGAAACTTCACGGCGGCGATCTCGATGAGCGCGTCGAACTCGCTGGAAAGTCCCGTGGTCTCAACGTCAAAAACGACGTACGTGTCCTTGAGGAGGTCCCGCGGCTCGGGATCGTGGACGATCGGCACGGCGTCGTCTACAAGGTAGGCCTCCAGGCCGTAAATCACCTTTACGCCGAGGGCCTTCCCAAGCTCGTAGGCTTCGGGGAAGGTTTGTACGACGGCGTGATCCGTGATCGCCAGCGCGCCGTGCCCCCACTCGGCGGCGCGGCGGACAGCGTCGGCGACCTTGAACGGCGCGTCCATAGCGCTCATCGCCGTGTGCAGGTGGAGTTCCACGCGGCGGACGGGGGCGAGGTCCAGGCGTTTGGGGCGCTCGATCGCCTCGACCTTACGCGCGCTCAGGACGAAATCCTGGTCGTACGTGTCGTAGTGGACGTTGCCTTCGACGCGGATCGCGGCTCCCGGACCGAGGCTTTGGAAGCGCTCTTCCTCTGCTTCGTCCCGGGGAAAGACCTTCACGGCAATGCTGTCCGTCCCGTCTGTGATCTTAAAGACGTAGCGCGTCCCGCCGGACTTCACAGGCCGCGTCTCAACAGCAAAGATCGTGCCCTCCACGGCCACGCGCGGCATGTCCTCCATGAGCTCTTCGATGGCCAAGAGGGGCACGCCGTGGTTTGTTTCCGATGAGCGCTTGCGGACAGGGCGCGCACGGCGCCCCCCTTCCTCGCCGCCCGCGGTGAAGAGGTCGCCCCCTCCGTGCGTTGGAGCGCCTCCCGCCTGCGAACCGTCGTCTACAGGGAGGACTTTGCGGACGGGAAGGCCGAAGAGCCAGCGGACGTAGACGGCGAGCTCTTCGATCCCGTCTTCCGAAGGGAGACCCGCTGCCGTGGAAAAGTGCACGACGAGCACGCCCGCACGCCCGTCAAACGCGAGGCGAAACCCGTCGGCGTACGCCGCGAGGTCTTCGGTGGCCGCCGCCCATTCCCGAAGCTCGCGGGCGACCTCTGCGACAAAAGACGCGGGATCGAAAGGCTCTAGGTACTCGGGGTGCAGGTCGAGGCGAAGCCCGACCCGATCCCGAAGGCGTGCGGCAAACGTCCGGCCCCACGTGAGGTAGGGGGCTACGGGCGGAAAGGCGGGCACGACGAGGCGCAGACGCCAAAGCCGTTTGCGGCGTACGACCTCGAGGCGCCTGAGCTCCGCCTGCGCCAAGAGGCGGAACAGGTCTTCCGATGGCCTCTGATCTGCGAATTCCGGGGTGAACTCCCGGAGAAGGCGAAACAACCGCTCGTCCATTCCGTTCATCCCCTCCGCGGAACCGAGCTGCGCCGCGCGCCGCACGCTCACCCGAACCTTAGGCGGAAAGGGCGCGCCGCGCTTCGGCGATGCGGGCGGCAATCACCTCCGCCGCCTCCGCGAGGAGGATGGGGTCGACGGCGCGCATCCGGCGCTCCTTCCACTCTACGACGCCTTCTTCCCGCGTGCGCGCCCCTACGACGACGTGGTAGGGAATGCCCAAGAGGTCGGCGTCCTTGAACTTCACGCCGGCGCGGTCCGGGCGGTCGTCGTAGAGAACCTCGACGCCCCGGCGCGTGAGCTCCTCGTAGAGGCGTTCCCCCGCATCCCGAAGCTCCGGTTCGGCCATGTTCGTCACGAGGAGGTGTACTTCATAGGGAGCGACGCTCAGCGGCCAGATGATCCCGTCTCCGTCGTGGCTCTGTTCGACGATCGCCTGAACGAGGCGGGAAACACCTATCCCGTAGCTTCCCATGACAATCGGGCGCTCGCGCCCCTCCTCGTCGAGGTACGTAGCCCCTAGGGCCTCGCTGTACTTCGTCCCGAGCTTGAAGACGTGCCCGACCTCGATTCCGCGGGCGAAGCGGAGGGGGGCACCGCACTTGGGGCAGACGTCGCCCTCCCGCACGGTCCTGAGGTCGTAGTACCCCTCGGGCTCGAAGTCGCGGCCAGGGTTTACGCCGAGGAAGTGTTCGTCATCGCGGTTTGCCCCTGTAGAGGCGTTGCGCAACGCGCGTACGGCGTGATCCGCGAAGAACCGGACCCCGACTACTCCGATGGGCCCCACGAAGCCAGGACCCGCACCAAACGTGCGCCGGATCGTCTCCTCGTCGGCCATTTCGAGCGTCTCCACACCGAGGACGCGGCGCACCTTTGCCTCGTTTGCCTCGTGGTCACCCCGCACGAGGACGACGACGACCTCCCCGTCGGCGACGTAGACCACGTTTTTGATGATCTTTTCCGGAGGTAGGCCGAGGGCCGCCGCCTGCTCGGCCACCGTCCGCGCACCCGGCGTGCGGACACGCCGGAGGGGTTCCATCGGTTCTTTCGGCGGCGCCTCTTCGCGGACGACGACCTCCGCCCGCTCGACGTTGGCGGCGTAGTCGCACTGCAGGCAATAGGCGATCGTGTCCTCGCCGACGTCCGCGAGGATCATGAACTCGTGGCTCTCGGAGCCGCCCATGGCCCCCGTGTCCGCAAGCACCGCTCGCGCCTCCACGCCGAGGCGGCGAAAGATGCGCTCGTACGCGCGGTACATCGCCCAGTAGCTCTCCTCGAGCCCCTCCTCGTCGCGGTCGAACGAATAGGCGTCTTTCATGAGGAATTCCCGCCCACGCAAAAGCCCGAAGCGCGGCCGGTACTCGTCGCGAAACTTGGTCTGGATCTGGTAGAGCCTAAGCGGGAGACGCTTGTAGCTCCGCACCTCGTCGCGCACGAGGGCGGTGATGAGCTCTTCGTGTGTTGGGCCGAGGGCAAACGGACGGCCATGGCGGTCCTCAGCGCGAAACATGAGAGGCCCGAACGTCTCCCAACGTCCGGAGGCCTCCCACACCTCTTTCGGCTGAATCACGGGGAGGAGGATCTCCTGTGCTCCGGCACGGTCCATTTCTTCCTCGACGATCCGCGAGATCTTTTGCAGTACGCGGTAGGCGAGGGGAAGGTAGGCGTACACTCCGCTCGCCACCTGCCGCACGTACCCGCCCCGAAGGAGGAGTCGATGGCTCGTGACTTCGGCTTCTTTGGGATCTTCGCGCAGCGTCGGGGCGTAGAGCGCAGATTGGCGCATGCTTTCACCTCTTCTTCCGCGGGAATGCGGGTGCTTCGTCTCCCTTCGGAGAACGTCCTTGCGCCTTACGGCAGCGGTCGGGACGCAGGCGTATTCTCGCGCTCCCACTCGGCCGCCAGGCGCTCGACTTCTTCCATCAGAGCGTCAAAGAGTTGCGCCTCGGGAACTTTGCGGATCACGCGACCCTTCCGGAAGATGAGCCCCTCGCCCCGTCCGCCCGCAATGCCGACGTCGGCTTCCCGCGCCTCCCCCGGACCGTTCACCGCACAGCCCATCACGGCGATTTTGATCGGCACCTTGAGGTGGCGTACGGCTTCCTCGACGCGGTTCGCGAGGGAGATCTGGTCGATCTGCGCCCGGCCACACGCCGGACAGGCGATGACGACGGGTTCTCCCGCGGGAAGGCCTACGCTTTTGAGGATCGCCTTGGCCACACGCATCTCCTCTTCCGGAGGAGCCGCTAAAGAAACGCGAATCGTATCCCCAAGACCTTCTAAAAGGACGGCGCCGATTCCGACGGCGCTCTTTATGCCTCCGGCAAAGAACGTCCCCGCCTCGGTCACCCCCACGTGAAGGGGATACGGCCGAAGCTCGGCCATCTTCCGGTAGGCGGCGACCATCGTCGGGACGTCCGAAGACTTCAGGGAAATCACGATGTCCGTAAACCCTTCCTCTTCGAGGATCTCCACGTGCCGCAGGGCGCTCTCCACCATCGCCTCGGCGGTGGGCGAGCCGTACTTTTCAAGGAGCTCGCGCTCTACGGAACCCGAGTTCACCCCGATGCGAATGGGAACGCGCCGCTCGCGAGCCGCAGCGACGACGGCGCGCACGCGCTCGCTCCCGCCGATGTTCCCCGGATTTAGGCGGATCTTGTGCACCCCTGCGTCGATCGCCTTGAGGGCCAGGCGGTAGCTGAAGTGGATGTCGGCGACGACGGGGAGAGGTGATTCGCGAACGATCTCCCGAAGCGCTTCCGCGGCCTCCTCGTTGAGGACGGCAAGGCGCACGATTTCACAACCCGCGTCCGCAAGGCGGCGAATCTGTGCCAAGGTGGCGCGAACGTCCCGCGTATCCGTCGTCGTCATGGACTGAATCACGACGCGGTCCTGCCCGCCGATGCGCACGCCTCCTACCCATACGGGTTTGGTCTCCGTCCGACGGTACACTCCGTCCTCCCCCTTTCCGCATGTGCGGCGACCGATCCCAAACGCGCAAAGCCCGGCCGAAAAAGCGCAGCTCCCGATCAACCGCCCAAGAGCATCTGGACGTCCTTCCACGTGACGACGAGGATGAAGAGGAGAAGAAAGGCAAAGCCGATGAGGTGGATGAGGTTTTCCTTGGCCGGATCGAGGGGACGCCCCCGCACCCATTCCACCCCGAGAAAGAGGATCCGGGCCCCGTCGAGGGCGGGGATGGGGATCAGGTTGAAGATCCCGAGGTTGAGGCTGAGCAAAGCAGTCCAAAAGAGGAGCGCCTCTACCCCGCGCTTCGCCATCTCCCCCGTAGTGGACATGATGAGCACGGGTCCCCCGATTTCCGCAAGCGGGTTCTGAGCGACGAAGAGGTGCCCCAGGGCGCCGAAGATCATCGCCGTCCAGCGCCAAAGTTCTTCCGGTGCGCGAATGAGCGCGAGGCCGGGGGCGTAGTGGATCGCCTGCTGAACGCCCAGCTGACCCTTGACGGTAACCCCGAGCTCGCCCGCGGAGAGGTCGTAAGGTACGTCCACGGGGCGAATCTCTTCGCCTTCCGAACGTTCAACGGTGACGACGATCCGTTCCCCTCGGTGCGCCTGGAGGTAGGCTTCGAGTTCCGAAAAGCTCGCAAAGCGCCTGCCGTCGATCGCCAGGATCCTGTCCCCCAGTTTGAGTTCCTTTCCCGCCGATGCGCGCTCGACGATGAACCTCATTTCCGGCGTAAGCGTGACCACACGGCGCACGCCGTCCTTCTCCAGCGTGACCTCCACCGGTTTTCCGGCGTACAGGGAGACGGCCGGGCCGAGTTCGTCCCACGTACGCACGGGTACGTCCCCCACGGCGACGATGCGCTCCCCGGCGACGATGCCCGCCTGTTGGGCGGGGGAATCGGGAAGTACCCCACCTACGACAGGGTCTTCGCTGGGCACGCCGTGGACAAGAAAGAACACGAAGAAGAGGAGGAGGGCCAAGAGAACGTTAAAGACAGGACCAGCGGCCAACACGGCAAGCCGCTGGCCGATCGTCTTGTTCCCGAAGAGGCGATCCCGGGGGGCAAACTGCACGGGACCCTCTGCGCTGACGATTTCCAAGTCAGGGCGGGCGTGCAGAACTTCCACTCCGCCGGAAGGATCGGCAACCACGAGCTCTAAGCGGTCTACGAGGCGGGAGGCACGCACCTCCGCCTCCCTCGCACTGTGGATCCAGGTCTCCGCCTCCTTCCCGCGTTCGAGGGCCTCAGGGAGGACGATGCGGGCGATGCGGCCGTCGGGTCCTTCGACGAGGTACACGCGCGTTCCTTCGGGGATTTCGCCCTCTTCGGCCTCTTCGCCGGCCATGCGGACGTAGCCCCCGAGCGGGAGGAGGCGTATGCTCCACGTGGTTTCTCCCCGCTTCCACGAAATGACTCGCGGGCCGAAACCGATGGCGAACTCGCGGATCAAGATCCCCGCGCGCTTCGCAAACGTGTAGTGGCCGAACTCGTGCACGAAGACGAGAAGCGTGAACACGCCGGCGATCGCCAGCGCTACGTAAATCCCGGACAACGGTTCGGGCACCGAGTTCACTCCCGTTCGATCGTTTTCCCTGCGATCACCCCGAGTACGCCCGCGCGATGCGCCGCGCCGCCTCCTCCCGCGCCCAGCGGTCCGCCTCCCGGAGTTCAGGAAGAGTCGGATGCGCGACGGGAACGTGGGCGTCGAGCACGGCGGCGAGGAGGTCTTCGACAGCGTGAAACCCGAGCCGCCCTTCGAGAAGCGCCTGCACGACCACCTCGTTTGCCGCACTGAGCACCGCTGGGTACGTCCCGCCCGCCTTGCCCGCGCGGTACCCCAGACACAGGGCGGGGTAGCGTTCGCAGCTCGCCGCCCGAAAGTGCAAGGTGCCCACGCGCGCAAGGTCGAGGCGGGGGAAGGAATTTGCAAGGCGCTCCGGGGCAAAGAGGGCGTACTGAATGGGGATGCGCATGTCGGGAACGCTCAGGACAGCCTTCACGTTCCCGTCTTGAAATTCTACCATAGCGTGCACGATGCTTTCATCGTGGAGGAGGACGTCAATCGCCTCGTAGGGCACGGCGAAGAGGAAGTGCGCCTCGATCACCTCGAGCGCCTTGTTCATCATCGTCGCCGAGTCGATTGTCACCTTGGGGCCCATGGCCCAGTTCGGGTGGCGCAAGGCGTCGGCCGCCGTGACGTGGACGAGCTCTTCGCGCGAGAGGTGGCGAAAGGCGCCGCCGGAAGCGGTGAGGATGAGACGCCGGATGCCCGCACGCGGTTCGCCCACGAGGGCCTGGTACACGGCGGAGTGTTCGCTGTCCACAGGTACGATCCGCCCCCCGCCGCGGGAAAGCGCCGCGAGGAGGAGTTCCCCCGTGGCGACGAGGGCCTCCTTGTTGGCGAGGGCGATCGTCTTCCCGGCCTCTGCCGCGGCAAGCGTCGGGACAGCACCGGAAAACCCCACGAGGGCGGAGACGACGACGTCCGCATCCGGGTGCTCGGCCAGGGAGACGTACCCTTCTTCCCCTACGAGGATTTCCGGCTGGGGGGAACACCTCCGGACCGCGAGCTCCGCGGCGAGCGCTTCCGCCGTCTCCCCGTCGAGCACGGCCACCGCCCGAGGACGAAACGCGCACACCTGTTCGGCGAGCCGACCCGCGCTTCGCGCCGCAGCCAATCCGACGACTTCGAACGATTCCGGAAACTCCGCCAAAACTTGAAGCGTCTGGACGCCGATAGACCCCGTGGAGCCGAGGATGACCACGCGTCGCATCTCCATCTCCCTTTCGTTCGATCCCCAGCGAGCGGAACCTTCCCTCCGAAAGCGAAAGGCATAGGGTACTCCGCCGCAGGTGTCCTTATTTCGGCGGATGGGATCTCCTCACACGAGGGCACTGGGGACGATTCGGGGCGAATGGCTCAGAGGAGGCCGAGAAAGCGGAAAAAGAAGTACGCGATCGGGTAGGCGACGATCATGCTGTCGAAGCGGTCGAAGAACCCCCCGTGTCCCGGAAGGAGGTGGCCAGAGTCTTTGACCTGAAAGGCCCGCTTGATCGCCGATTCGATGAGGTCTCCGACCTGCCCGGCAAACGAGAGGATCCCCCCCAGGAGAAAGGCCTGCCCAAAGGTGAGCGGCAGGCGAAAGCCGCCGGCGGAAAGAAAGGCGGCGAGAACGCCGAGGAGGAAGCCGCCCAAGGACCCCTCCCACGTCTTTTTCGGGCTTACATTGGGGAGGAGCTTGTGGCGCCCGAAGAGCCGCCCGGCGAGAAAGGCACCGATGTCCGTAGCCCAGACGACGAAGGCGACGAACAGGGCGTAGGCGGCCGTTCCGGGAAGCACGCGCAAGAGGTAGAAGTAGTGAAACCCGAGGCCAATGTACACAACGCCCAAGAAGACGTAGGTGAGCCTTTGGAGGGAAACCTCCTCGCGGTAGAGGACGTAAAAGAAGAGAAGGAGGAAGACGGCGAGCCAGAGGAGGTCCTTGAGGTCGCGGGTGTGGAGGGGAAACCTCGTCGAAAACGCGTAGCCAAAGACGAGCCCCCAGGTAAAGAGGACCCCGAGGACGTTCAAAGGGGTCAGGAAACGTCGTTCATACATGGCGGCGAACTCGAGAAAGACCGCCGTCGAAATCACGAGCAAGAGAAACGAGAAAAGAGGCCCGCCATAGACGACGAGCGAAACGACGAGGAACCCACCCACGAGTGCGGTGACGACCCGCGAAGCCATGCGCTCCCCTCCCTACACCGACAGCCGCTACCGCCTGCCCCCGTCTCCCAACGCTCCGAAGCGACGCTCGCGCTCTGCGTACGCGCGGAGCGCCTCGAGGAAATCCTCACGAGTAAAATCCGGCCAAAACCGCGGGGTAAACCAGAGTTCTGCGTAGGCCGCCTGCCAGAGGAGAAAGTTCGAGAGCCGCATCTCACCGCCCGTCCGAATGATGAGGTCGGGATCGGGAAGCCCGGCGCTCAACAAAAAGCGAGAAACGTCTTCCTCGCGAAGCGCTTCCACGTCCGACCACGCGAGCGTTCCGTCCCGCACGGCGCACAGAATCCTTTGCAGCGCGTACACAATCTCGCGGCGGGAGCCGTAGTTCAAGGCGAAATTCAGCACGAGCCCCGTGTTGCCTTCCGTTTCCGCTTCGGCCCGCTCCACCGCTGCGCGCGTGTGGGGGGGAAGTTCGTCGAGAAAGCCCATCACGCGAACGGAGACGTTGCGCTCTTTGAGTTCCGGAAGGTCGCTCTCGAGAAACCGCGTGGGGAGGGAGAGGAGGAATTCGACCTCTTCCCGCGGACGGCGCCAGTTTTCTGTAGAAAAGGCGTAAAGGGTGAGCACGCGGATGCCGAATTCGTCGGCGGCGCGCACCGTTCGGCGAACGGCACGCATGCCCGCCTCATGTCCCGCGATCCGCGGAAGCCCGCGTTCCTGCGCCCAGCGCCCGTTCCCGTCCATGATGATCGCCACGTGCTGCGGCAGGCGATCGATCGAAGGGAGCTCTTCCCGCTTGCGCGCGCGCCCACGCCCGAACGGCCACATCTCCGTCGCCTCCGTCCCGCACGAGCTCTTCCCAAACCGCGCCCAAATAGAGGACACCCCCCGACCCGGTTCGGCCGGGGGGCGGGCCGAGTGGGTCCCGCGGCACCAATCTCAAGTCAGATCTCGAGGAGTTCTTTTTCCTTTTGCTCTAAGAGGGCGTCCACGCGCCCTACCATCTGGTCCGTGAGCTTCTGCACCCGTTCCTGCAGGCGGCGCGATTCGTCTTCAGAGAGAAGCCCTTCCTTCTCGCGCCGGCGGAGCTCTTCGATGGCGTCGCGACGCACGTTGCGGATGGCGACGCGGGCATCTTCGCCGAAGCGGCGAACAAGCTTCGTGAGCTCTTTACGCCGTTCTTCCGTGAGCGGGGGGACGACGATGCGGATCACCTGACCGTCGTTTTGCGGGTTCAAGCCGAGATCCGCCTTCTGAATCGCCCGCTCGATGGCCGCAAGGGTGGAGCGGTCCCACGGCTGGACGACGAGGAGGCGGGCATCCGCGACGGTGATCGTCGCGAGCTGTTGGATCGGCGTAGGTACGCCGTAGTACTCTACGGTCACCTTTTCCAGAAGGGCCGGGGTTGCGCGCCCCGCGCGGACGGTAGCGAGTTCCGAGCGGAGGACTTCGATCGCCTTTTCCATGCGCGCTTCGGCGTCTTTAAGAACTTCTTCGGACATCTCCGTCCCCTCCGATGAACGTTCCGATCTCCTCGCCGAGGAGGATGCGGCGAATGTTGCCCGGCGTGAGGAGGTTGAAGACGATGATCGGGATCTTGGTTTCCATGCTGAGAGAAGATGCCGTGGAGTCCATGACGCCGAGCTTCTTGTTGAGGAGGTCGAGATACGTGAGGCGGTCGTACTTTTGCGCCGTCGGTTCCATCGCCGGATCGGCGGAGTACACCCCGTCTACCCGGTTCTTCCCCATGAGGATTACGTCAGCCTCGATTTCCGCCGCGCGCAGGGCGGCGGTGGTGTCCGTGGAAAAATAGGGATTCCCCGTACCTGCGGCAAAGATCACGATGCGGCCCTTTTCGAGGTGGCGAATCGCCCGCCGGCGAATGTACGGTTCCGCCACCTCGCGCATCTCGATGGACGTCTGCACACGGGTGGGTACACCGAGGCGCTCCAAGGCGTCCTGCAGCGCGAGGGCGTTGAGCACGGTCGCGAGCATCCCCATGTAGTCCGACGTCGCCCGGTCGATCCCTCGAGCCGCACCCTTAAGCCCCCGCCAGAAGTTCCCCCCGCCGACGACGACGGCGATCTCCACCCCGAGATCTCGTGCGCTCTGGATCTCCTTTGCCACGGCGGCGAGCACGTCGGGGTCGATGCCGAAGCCCTTTTCCCCGGCCAGAGCTTCTCCGCTCAGCTTGAGGACGACGCGGCGAAACTTCGGCGTCTTAAAACCTTCCTCCCCCACGCTCTCTCACCCTTCGCGGCCCAACTGCGACATCACTTCCTGGGCGAAGTCCGTGGTCTTTCGCTCGATCCCCTCGCCCAGCTCGTAGCGGACGAAGCGGCGGATCTCCACCTTCTCGCCGGTCTTGGCGATCGTCTCCTCGAGCAGGTCCTTTACCGTGCGGTTTGCGTCGCGGATGTAGGGCTGTTCGAGGAGGACGACCTCTTTAAAGAAGTTTTCCAGCTTACCTTCGGCGGTGCGGGCGGCGATGTTCTCCGGCTTTCCTTCGTTCTTGGCCTGTTCGAGGTAGATCGCCTTTTCCCGTTCGATGACCTCCGCGGGGACGTCCTCGCGCCGCACGTAGTGCGGCTTAAAGGCCGCGATCTGCATGGCGATCTCCCGGGCGAACTGCCGGAAAATCTCCGTTTTGGCGACGAAGTCCGTCTCGCAGTTCACCTCCACGAGAACGCCAATGCGCCCGCCGGCGTGGATGTACGCCTCGACGACGCCTTCGGCGGCAATGCGCCCCGCCTTCTTTGCCGCCTGCGCCTTCCCCTTCTCGCGCAGAATTTGTATGGCGCGCTCCATGTCCCCTCCTGCTTCTTCGAGCGCCTTTTTGCAGTCAAGAAACCCGGCGCCTGTGCGTTCGCGAAGCTCTTTGATCTGATCGGCGCGTACGGTCACGTGGTGTCCCTCCTCGAAAGATCTCCCCGCCGCTGCGGGATCGGAGAATCCGGCCGGAGACGGGTCAAACCTCGGCGTCGCCTTCCGGCCGAGCGAAAAACGCCTCGTCGATCTGCACATCCTCCTCGGTGACGGGTTCCTCCGCGGCCTGCGCGGGTTTCCCCGCCGCTTCGGGGGTGAGTCCGCGGCGCCCCTCGAGGACGGCATCGGCCATCTTCGACGTGATGAGGCGAATGGCGCGAATCGCATCGTCGTTTCCGGGGATGACGTAGTCGACCTCGTCGGGATCGCAGTTCGTATCCACGATGGCGACCACGGGAATCCCCAGGCGGCGCGCCTCCGACACGGCAATGCGTTCTTTCCGCGGATCGACGACGTATACTGCGTCCGGGAGCCGCTTCATCGTCTTGATCCCGCCGAGGAAACGCTCGAGGCGCTCCTTTTCCTTGCGAAGGAGGATGACCTCCTTTTTCGGAAGGACGTCGAACGTGCCGTCCTCCTCCATCCGCTCGAGTTCGTGAAGTCGGGCGATGCGCTTCTGGATCGTCTGAAAGTTCGTGAGTGTACCCCCGAGCCAACGGTGGTTTACGTAAAATACGCCGGCCCGTTCGGCCTCCTCCCGGATGGCCTCCTGCGCCTGCTTCTTCGTCCCTACGAAGAGGATGTCTCCCCCTTCCGCCGCGACGTCGCGGAGAAAGCGGTAGGCCTCCTCCAGGAGCTTCATCGTCTTCTGCAGGTCGATGATGTAGATCCCGTTTCGCTCGGTGAAGATGTAGCGCGCCATCTTAGGGTTCCAGCGGCGCGTCTGGTGGCCAAAGTGCACTCCGGCTTCCAAAAGCTGCTTCATGGACACGACGGCCATGCGATTCCCTCCGGAATGGGGTTCCCTTCCGTCCCCCGACCGCCAGCGCGGCACCCCAGTTTGGGAGACGGTGCGTGGTGGGTAAATCCTGTGTAACTATAGCACAGCCCCTTTCCTCCCCGCAAGGAAAGGGGCCGACGCGTGCGGCTTTGGAACTTCGAGAAACCCTAAAGGCGTTCGTCCAACAACGCCCCCGCAGAAGGCGGAAGCCCTTTCCCCCGCCCTAACGAAGGTTTCTCGGAAATCTCGGGAGAAGGGGACTTCCCTTCCCGCTTTCCTCCTCCGGTTTCTTTCCGCCCGCCTTCGCCGCCCGCGCGATACGGGGCGAGCCCCGATCCGCTCCCTTTCTCCCGCACACGGGAAGGAGCACTTCCCGGAAGAAGGCCGCGATCTCCGGAAAGGGATGCAGCAAGGGTGAGGTTTGCCTCGTTTTGGCGAACGTCCATCCGCTCCCGCAGGTATGGCTGGACGCTTTCGCGCGCCTGAAGTTCGAGAGACCGTACCACGCCCTCGTACAGTGTGCGCGCCAAGGCGATTTGGAGCTCGACGAGACGCACGTCCCTTCCCCTCCCGGGACGGAGGCGGGACCGCCCCGCAGGCGGCGGCCGTAGACCGCTACTTTGGCGGCCGAGAGTCCGTCCCCGGAAGTGGATCGGGCGACGGAGAAAAACCGTACAGGGGAGGATCACCTGCCTTCTAGATAGCGCTCCAAGAGGGGGCGCAGGCGGGCGAGGGCGCGCCCGTGGAGTTGGGAAATCCGCGAAGGAGACAGGCCCAGAAGGTCGGCAATTTCGTGGAACTTGAGACCTTCGTAGTAAAAGAGGGAGAGGATGAGCCGCTCGCGCTCGGGAAGTCGTTCAATGGCCCGGGCGAGCTCGTCCCGGAGCTCGTTCCTCTCGGCCTCTTCCTCGGGGAGGGGGGCGTTGGGATCCGACCACGGCAGGGGGAGCTTTTGCCCTTCGTCGTCCTCGAGCTCCGGGAAAGAGCCTTCCGGTTCCTCGCGGCGCAGGCGCGCCACCTCGCGAAGGGAGAGGTTCGCTTCTAAAGCGATTTCCTCGTCGCCCACGCGCCGGAGGTGCTTTTGCTCGAGGAGGGATTGGACTTCCTCGATCTTCTTGCTCTTTTCGCGCAGGGAGCGCGTGTAGGGATCGAGATCCCTGAGGCCGTCGTAAATGGCCCCGCGGATGCGCCACATCGCATAGGTGGAGAAAGAAATCCCCCGATCGGGTTCGAATTTGCGGACGGCCTCGAGGAGCCCCACGTACCCGTAGCTCCGGAGCTCTTCTTGGCTCACGAACGAAGGAAGCCGCGACGCCACCCGTCCCACGACGCGATCAACGAGCGGCAGGAAGCGGCGTACGAGCTCCTCTTCCGTCCGAACATCCCTCGTGCGCCTGTAGCGCTCCCAAAGGATCCGCTCCTCGCTCCGCTCCTCCAGGATAGAATCCCCCACGTTCCTCCCCTCCCCTCAAAACACCGCTACTTCCCCCCGAATGGTCCAAACCGTGAGCTTCCCGCTCTCCGGGTCGAACTCGATCGTCCGTCCCACAGTCCCTCCCACGTCCTCCGCTTCCACAGGAATTCGGAGTTCTTGGAGAGCAGCCCGCACGGCGAGCACGTTCTTTTCCCCGATGCGAAAGAAGTCGTTGGAGAGCTGGGGAAACATGTTCGCCCCTCCGGCGATCTTGGCCCGAAGCCGACGACGCACGCCACCCGCCTCTTCGATGCGCCGCACGAGTTCGGGGATCCCCGTGTCGGCAAACTTGGCAGGGGGGCCTTCGCGTCCCTCGGTCGCCTGCGGGAGCATGATGTGCGCCATGCCGGCGACGCGGGCCCATGGATCGTACAGGACAACCCCTACACAAGACCCTAGTCCCGTCGTTCGCAGCTTGGCGGGAGGACGGGCCACCGCCATGTGGGCGATGGGTACGTGAATCACCATACCTCGCCCCCCTCATCCGCGCGGCAGCTCGTTCTCCGCGCCGCGTTTTCGTTCTGCCGAATCCCGCCCGTGCACCTCTCTACGCCTCCCACCTTCATTTCCCGTCCACCGCGAGGGCGGCGAGGAGCACGTCCACAGAGCGAGGATGCGGGAGGAAGACGAGCTCCCCGCGAATTTCCTGCTCCCCGGCACTCAGGCGGGCGTCTCCCAGGAGGATCTCGTCTGTGCTCTCACCGACGGCGAGCATCCCCTCGGCGAGGATGGCGAGGGCATAGTCGTATGCGAGGCCAGGCACGCTCATCCGCATTTCGAGCGAGGTGAAGGAAAAGAGGGTGGCAACGAAGTTCCCCGCGAGGATGTTGCCGATCTCCGCCAACGCGCTCCACTCGAGTTCCGTAAAGTCCCCCTCTTTTCCATTTGCGCGATCTGTGCGAACCTCCGTACCTCCTGCGAGGAGCATCGTCATACGCCGCGCGAGCGCGCGGGCGTCCCGCGGAGAGAGGAGGAAAAAGAGGCTCCCTTCCAGATCTCCCCGAAAGCGGAGGTATGCCCCGACGCGCGGCTCTTCGCCCCCGACGAGCGCATCGACTTCCGCAAAGTCCACTTCGCGCAAGGTGGGGACGGAAATCCGCACGGTGACCTGCAGGAGTTCCCCCAACGCCCGCGCAGCGTGATGCGCCCCGATGTTGAAGATCTCCCGAAGGGCGTCCAGCGCCAGCTGAGGATAGCGTCCGGTGGTCATCGCATCTCCTCCAACTCCTGCGTTTCTTCTTCGTTCAGGACGCGCGTGAGGTCGAGGAGGAGGACGAGCTCTTCCCCGATGCGCGCCACGCCCGCAAGGTACCGGGCGCGCTCCGTCTTCGCCACCTCAGGCGTGGGCTCTACGGACGCCTCCGTGAGGTCGCGCACGTCGTTGGCCTCATCGACGATGTAGCCGATCTCCTTGTCACCGAGGTTCACGATGAGCACGCGTGTCCGCTCGCTTGTCTCCCCCGCCGGCAGCCCGAGACGAAGGCGGAGGTCGACGAGGGGGATCACGGAACCCCGCAAGTTCATCACGCCGCGTACGTATGGTGGGGCGTGGGGAACGCGCGTCGCGGCCCCCAAACGTTCGATGGACCGGACATACCGCACGTCGACGCCGTACATCTCGCTCCCGAGACGGAAGAAGACAAATTTCGACTCTCGCTCGCGTCCTTCCTTGCCCTCCATGCGCAAAAGTTCCATGGGAATTCCCTCCCGTTCCCGAACTCCGGTTTAGTGGGCGAAAAAGGCTGCCGGTTCGAGGATGAGGGCGATTTGGCCGTCGCCGAGGATCGTCGCCCCGGAAAACGTAGGGATGTGGGCGAGGTAGCTGCCGAGGGGCTTGAGGACCACCTCCTGCTGTCCGAAGAAGCGGTCGACCACGAGCCCGACGAAGCGTTCACCGCGGCGGATGACGACGACCAGGCGCTCCCCCTCTTCGTCAGGCGTGCGCGACTCCCCGATAGACCGCAGTCTGAAGTGCTGGGCGAGGTCGACGAGGGGGACGAGACGGTCGCGAACGAGGACGACCGGCTGCCCTCCTACGATCCGCACCTCTTCAGGGCGCACGCGCAGGCTCTCGACAATGGCACCCACGGGAATCGCGTAGGTCTCCCCTTCGACGCCGACGAGCATCGTCGTGAGGATCGACAGCGTGAGGGGGAGCTGAATGCGGAAGAGCGTACCGCGGCCTTCGCGGGAAAAGACGCTCACGTTTCCGCCGAGGGATTCGATCTTGTTCTTCACCGCGTCGAGGCCGACCCCGCGTCCGGAGACGTCGCTTACGTCATCTTTTGTCGAAAGCCCGGGGTAAAAGAGGAACTGGTAGACCGCCTCTTCGTCCAGCGCCTCCGCCTCCTCGGGGCGAACGAAACCCCGCGCGATCGCCTTGCGCAGGACCTTTTCCCTAGAGATTCCTCGGCCGTCGTCCTGCACCTCGATGTAGACGTGGCTTCCCGAAGGGTAGGCCACGAGCTCGATGCGGCCCACTGGGGGCTTCCCGGCCGCACGCCGCTCTTCCGGGGTTTCGATCCCGTGGTCTATGGCATTCCGCAAGAGGTGCACGAGGGGGTCGCCGATCTCGTCGATCACCGTACGGTCGAGCTCCGTCTCCTCCCCTCTCGTTACAAATTCGACTTCTTTCCCTAAATCTCTTGCTAGATCGCGTACCATGCGCGGAAAACGGTGGAAAATCTGCTCGAGGGGGACCATACGGATCCCCAGGACGAGCATCTGCAGCTCGCCCATCACGCGGTACATGTGCTCGACAACCTCTTGGAGTTCCACGTTTCCCGACTCGCGGGAGAGAAGTTCGAGGCGGCCTCGGTCGATCACGAGCTCGCTGAAGAGGTTCATGAGCTTGTCCAACCGCTCAGCGTCCACGCGCAGGATGCGCCGTTGCGCGAGCTTTTCCCGCCCTTCGGAGGAAGGCCTCCGCTCCTTCCGCTCGGGTAGGGAACCTTGGGGTGTGCCGCTTACCTCCGGAGAAGTTGGGCCGGATCCGCCAGTCTCAGGGGCGCGGCCGTCTTTACGGATGGACGCATCGTCTTCTTGGGCTCCCTCCGCGATCACCCTTGAGATGACCACAGAAGCGACTTCCGAGACGTTGGCCACGCTTCGGCGGAGTTCCTCAGGAGGGGCAGAGGTGGCGACGAGGAGAGAAAAGGCCGTCTCCATTCGCTCTTCCTCGATGTCCTCCACAGGTGGGTCCGTATGGAGCACTTCTCCGTACTCCTCCGCCGTACGGTAGACGAGAAAGGCTCGGGCGGACTTCAAAAGGGCATCTGGAACGAGCTCGACGTCCAGCCGGTAGACGCCGTACCCTTTGCGGAGCGCCTCGCGGACGACGACCTGGACGTACGGAGGATAGGAGCTCGCAGGAACTTCGGGAAATTCCGAGCCCGAAGAGTCCTCCTCGGCAAGGGAAGAAGATGTGGCAGCGGGATCTTTTCCTTCGCGCAGGAGGCGCAGCTCCCCAAGGACGTCTGCGTGGGGAATGTCGTCCTTCCCTTCTCGGGTAACGGCGTCGAGCATCGCGCCGAGGGTGTCTACGGCGCGGAAGAGGACGTCCACGAGTGCGGAATCTACCGTCCGCCGCCCGGAGCGCACGAGGTCGAGGACGTCCTCGAGCTCGTGGGTGAGCGCGGCGATCGCCTCGAAACCCATCGTCGCAGCCATTCCCTTGAGGGTATGGGCGGCACGGAAGAGGTCGGCGACGACCCCAAGGTTTTCCGGCTCGCGCTCGAGGCGGAGGAGTCCTTCGTTGAGCGCGTCGAGATTTTCGCGGCTTTCTTCGAGAAAGAGGGCGAGGTACTGGGAAAGGTCAAAGTCGTCCACGGGATTTCCCTCCTTGCTCTAACGCCCCAAAGTGCGGGGGCTCCCCTCGCGAAGGAACACGTCCCAGTCTTTGAACCGACCGCAGGCTTCGCGGGCGGGGCCCGGGGCGAGGAAGAGTTCGAACAAGAGTTCTGGAGAGGCGCGGGCGAGGTCGAACGGGACGCTCTGCCCGCAGGCGAGATAGGCAAGGGGAAGGTGGCCGCGAAGGACGAGGTCTAAGACGTGCCCTGGTGTGCGCGTCTCGTCGACCTTGGTGAGGACCAATGCGTCGAGGCCGTGTTCGGCAAACCGGGAGAAGAGCGCTTCGAGGTCGGAAGGCATTTGCGTGGCGGAGACGACGAGAAAGGCGTAGGCCGCGCCCCAAGCTCGTGCCGGTGCAAGGAGCTCCATGGTCCGACCTGGGTCTTCTTCGAAGTAGTTCCGTCCCGAAGTATCAAAAAGGACGAGTTCCCTTTCCCGCCCCCACTCTTCCAAGACGCTCTCCACTTCCGCCGGGGTGCGTACGACGGCCATGGGCGCCCCGAGAATCCCCGCGTACTTGCCGAGTTGCTCGACTGCCGCCATGCGGTACGTATCCGCGGTGAGGAGGGCGACGCGCATACCTCGGAGGACGGCCTGACCCGCGAGTTTTGCAAGCGTCGTCGTCTTCCCCACCCCCGTCGGCCCCACGAAGGCGAGCACGGTCGGCCGATCCCCCACGCGCCCCTGCCAAACCGCCGGAGCGAAGCGGGCGCGAAACGCCCGAAAGAGCTTCTCCCGAGGATCGCCTGTCTCCTCCCGATAGACCTCGTAGAGGCCGGCGAGGAGGGCTTCCCCCATGCCGCGGGCGCGCAGGCGCTCGGCCCACGACGCAAAATCTCCAGAGTACTCTGGCGGAGCCTTCTCCGCCAGCCGTTCCACGAAGCGCCGAAGGTTCTCGAGCTCCCGGAGCACGTCTCCGGAGGACGAGGCCGCATCAGGCCTACCGCTCGCGCGCACGCCGGGATCGGAAGTCTCGGAGACGGCCCGAATCTTCCCCGAACCTTTCAGGGTCCCCTCTCCCTCAAGTCCGTCGGGTACATAGAGGAGGAGTTCGACTTCCTCCTCCCCCTTCCAGGGGAGGAGGCGACTCCACGGGGACGCGGGCCTCCGGCGGCTTTCCAAGAGGAAGGCGCGGTCGCCGTACGCGGCGCGGGCCCGAGCCATGGCTTCTTCGGCGTTCTTGCCCACGATCTTGCGAACGGGCACAGAAACCAACCCCCTTTTCGTTCCGCGGGGTTCGGGACTAGATCGCAATCACGCTTAACCCCTCGACGCGCACGTTGGGGAGGAGTTCGGCATACGAGAGAACCGGAAGGTCGGGAAAGACGCGCCCCACGAGCTCCCGCACGGACCGACGCACCGCCGGAGATGTGAGGAGAACCGGGCGAACACCGAGCGCCTCGCTCCGCCGAAGGGCGTCGCCCAGGGAGCGGTAGAGACGTTCTACGTCTTCCGGAGGCAAGAGAAGCGTTGGCGAACCGTCGCGCGCGCGCAGCGCCCCGAGGAGGCGCTCTTCTGCCTCGGCGGCAAAGTGGATCACCTTGAGTTCCCCTTCTGGCGCGTAGCGTTCCGTGATCACGCGGGCGAGCGCCTGACGCACGTATTCCGTGAGTTCATCCGGATTTTTCGTCCGCGGTGCGTACTCCGCGAGCACCTCGAGCACGGTGACGAGGTTGCGGATGGGAATGCCCTCCTTGAGCAAGTTGCGCAGGACCTTTTGCACTTCCGTGAGGGTGAGGGTTCCCGGGACGAGGTCTTGGACAAGCGTGGGGTGCGTCTTTTTCACGTGGTCCAGGAGCGCGCGTGTCTCCTCGCGGCCGAGGAGTTCGTGGGCGTGGCGCCGGAGGATCTCCGTAAAGTGCGTGGCGAGAACCGTCGAAGCGTCCACCACGGTATACCCTCGGTCCTCCGCCGCGGAACGCGCTTCGGGGGGAATCCACGCCGCCGGAAGTCCGAACGTCGGGTCTTTCGTGGCGAGTCCACCTAATTCCCGTGCCTCCGCCTCACCGACGCCTACGGCGAGGAGGCGATCGGGATACACCTCCCCTTCGCCCACACGCCCGCCGTGGATCTTTACGATGTAGCGGTTCTGCGGAAGGGCAAGGTTGTCCCGCACGCGGACCGTGGGAACGACGAATCCGAGCTCGAGCGCCAGCTGGCGGCGAATGAGCAGGATCCGCTCGAGAAAATCCCCGCCGTGTTTCGGATCCACCAAGGGCACGAGCCCGTAGCCGAACTCGAACTCCACGGGATCGTACGTGAGGACCTCGAGCGTACCCTCGGGCGTCCAAAGTGCGTGTTCCTGCTTTTCCTCGACCTCCTGGGGTGTGGCCTCCTCGCGGGTTCTGCGTTCCATGCGCCGGGCGACGGCAAAAAAGAGGAAGGCGAGGGCCGCAGGAAGTACGAAGGGAATCGGGGTAAAGAGACCCAGAGCGAGAAGAATGAGGGCCACGAGGTAGAAGTTCCGGGGAAAGGCGAAAAACTCGCGGGCGAGCACCGCATCGAGGCGCGCGTCACTCGCAGATCGCGTAAGGAGAATTCCCGCGGCGGAAGTGACGAAGAGGGCGGGGATCTGCTGGACGAGCCCCTCGCCTACGGAAAGCACGGTGTAGATGTGGAGGGATTCCTGAAAGGTCTTCTTGTGGACGAGCATGCCTATGAGGAACCCGCCCAACACGTTGATGAAAAGGATCACGAGGGCGGCGATGGCCTCTCCGCGTATGAACTTGCTCGCCCCGTCCATCGCGCCATAAAAGTCGGCTTCGCGCTGGAGCTCCTGACGCCTCCGCCGCGCCTCCTCCTCGCCGATGAGACCGGAAGAGAGATCGGCGTCGATGCTCATCTGCTTTCCGGGGAGGGCGTCGAGCGTGAAGCGGGCGGAGACCTCTGCCACGCGTTCGGCGCCCTTCGTGATCACGAGGTACTGGACGAGGACGAGGATGAGAAAGACGATGAATCCCACAACCAGCTCGCCGCCGACGACGAAATCGCCAAAGGTGTGGATCACCTTGCCTCCATCCATCTGGGCGAGGATGGAGCGCGTGGTGGCGATGTTTACGGCAAGGCGGAAGAGGGTGGCGAGGAGAAGGACGGCGGGAAAGGAGCTAAAGAAGAGCGGCCGCTCCACCTGCATTGCGACGAGGAGGATGGTGATTGCCAGGGAAAAGTTGAAGAGGACGAGTACGTCGAGCACGGGCGGCGGCACGGGAACGACCATGAGGAGCACGGCGCCCAACACGGCGAGGTAAAACCCGATGCCGCGGAGCTCGGCAAACACCACAGGAGTTCACCCCCTCTCCCCTACGTTTCGCCCGCGAATGCGATAGGCGTAGGCGAGGACCTCGGCGACGGCCCGATAGAGGTCAGGAGGGATTTGCGCCCCTAAGGGGACGCGGTCGTAGAGAAGGCGGGCGAGCGGGGGACGTTCGACAAGGGGGACGCCGTGTTCTTGGGCAACCTCTCGAATCCGCAAGGCTATGACGCCTTTCCCCTTGGCCACGACCGTGGGTGCCTGCATCGCCCGCGCTTCGTACTTCAACGCGACGGCTACGTAGGTGGGGTTGGTCACGACGACGTCCGCTTTAGGAACGGCGTGGATCATCCGGCTTCGGGCTAGGGAGCGCATCCGTTCGCGCTGACGGCTCCGGAGGAAGGGGTCGCCTTCGGTCTTTTTGAGCTCTTCCTTGAGTTCCGTGCGGGACATGCGCAGCCCCCGTTCGTGCTCGAAGCGCTGGTAGGCGAAGTCCAACAGCGCGAGTGCGAGGAAAAGAGCCCCGACGGACCAGAGCAGACGAAAGGAGGCGCCCGCGAGTTCCACCGCCGCCATCTCCACATCCGGGGGAATCCGCACATCCCGCAAAAGCCCGCGAAAGAGGAAGACGGCGAGGACCACCGCCCCGGCGGATTTCAAGAGGGCGAAGGTGAGGTAGACGAGAGAGCGGAGGGAAAAGATGCGCCTCAGTCCCTGCACGGGGTTTATGCGTCCCAAGTCGAACCCGACGGCCTCCGATGAGAAGACAAAGCCGGTTTGGGCGTAAGACGCAAAGATTCCAAAGGCAAAGAGGGCGAGGAGAAAGCCGCCGCCCAAAAGGCCCACGGGGAGGGCGAGTTCCGCGAAGCGATGAAGCCCTTCCGTCAGCGACTGCCGGGGAGAAAGGACGAGCCCGTGGCGAAAGAGGTCCGCAAGTGCGGAGGCGAGCGGACGCTGCCCTGCGGAGATGAGGAATACGGCGAAGAGGAGACCGAGCGCCACCGTGAGGTCGCGGCTCCGTGCCACCTGACCCTTGCGGCGGGCTTCCTCCCGCCGCCTCGGCGTAGGCGGTTCGGTCTTCTCCTCCGAGAAAAAGCGGAGGTCTACGGGATAGGGGTAGCGGGGCTTCCACTCTCCCGCGCCGCGCATCGCCTTCACCTCCTCTGCACACTCACGCGGCCGAACCTCATCCCCCGGCTAAGCGCGTCAAAACGAGCATCTCCTCTACGAACCGGTCGGCGATGCGGAAGAAGGCAAACGCGAGCACCCCCGCAAACGGGACGAGGAGGAAGTTTCCCGCGAGGAGCTTGAGGGGAAGACCGTGGACGAAGAGGTTGAGCTGGGGTACTGCTCGGGCGAGGAGCGCCGACGTCAGGTCGATGAAGAAGAGGAGCACGAGAAAAGGGAACGTGAGGAGAATCGCTCCTACTAGCGCCTCCCCCGCCACGGACACGAGGTGCCGCACACCTCCGAAGGGCGCAAAATCCGCACCGGGTGGCAGCGCGTCGAACGTGAGGAAGAGCCCACGGATCACCGTACGGTACGCCCCCGAGGCGAAAAAAAGCGCCGCCGCGTAGAGGGTGACGGCGTGCCCGAGGACGGAAACGCTCGACCCGCTTTGGGGATCGAAGACGTTGGCGATGGCAAGTCCCATCTCGAAGTCGAGGAGGTTCCCCGCAGTCTGCAGGAGGGAAAAGAGAAAGAGAAGAGACAACGCGAGGAGAAAGCCGAAAGCGAGCTCGCGGAGAAAGGGAAGGACGAACGCCGCAAGCCCCCCTTCGAGAAGGCGGGCGGTGGTGTCCGAAGGAAGTTCTGGTGCAGCCACGAAGAAGGCGAGCCCCAGGGCGAAGAGCGCCCGCACCTGCACGGGAAAGGCCGGGAAGGAAAAAGGAGGAACGAAGAAAAAGAGCGGAAGAAGGCGCGCCGAGGCGAGAAGTCCACCCGCCACCCACGCTGTCCACTGGTCCACGTCTCTCCCCCCTTATCCGCCCAGCTGTCCCGCCAGGGCGAGCAACCGGTACGTGAGTTCCACAAGCACCCCCAGCATCCACCTTCCGAGGAGACCGATGACGAGAAACATGGCATAGAGTTTCGGCACGAACGCCAACGTCTGCTCCTGAATCTGCGTGGCAGCCTGAAGGATGCCGAAGAGAACCCCCACGACGAGTCCCGCACCGAGGATCGGGGTGAGGAGGAGAAAGAGCGTCCCCAAAACTTCGCGGAAGACGTACTGCACCGTTTCTGGCGTCATGCGCTTCCCTCCCAGCGTCTCCCGAAAGGGCGCCTCATCCGGAGAAACTCCGTATGAGCGTGGCGACGACGAGGTTCCACCCGTCCACGGAAAGAAAGAGGAGAAGTTTGAGCGGGAGCGAGATCATCACGGGCGGAAGCATGAGCATCCCCATCCCCATGAGGACGCTGGCCACGAGGATGTCGATGAGGAGAAAGGGGAGGTAGAGGAGAAAGCCCATTTGAAAGGCGGTCGTGAGTTCGCTCAAGACATACGCGGGAAGGAGGGCGAAAAAGGGGATTTCGTCCAACGAGCTTACGGCGGTGATCCCCCGGCGTTCGAGGAATAGGGCTAGGTCCTTTTGCCGCGTGCTTTTGGCCATGAATTCCTTGAGCGGTTTTTCTGCCGCCCGAATCGCCTCTTCCGTCGTGATCTGCCCTTCGACGTAAGGGACGTAAGCCGTCTGGTACACCTCTTGTATCGTAGGCTCCATGATGAAGACGGTGAGAAGGAGGGCAAGGCCGATGAGCACCTGGTTGGGCGGAACCTGCTGCGTCGCCAACGCGTTGCGGAGAAGGGCGAAGACGACGACGATGCGCGTAAAGCTCGTCATGAGGACGACGATCGCCGGGGCGAGGGAGAGGACGGTGATGAGGAGGAGAAACTGAACGGCGGTGGGAGCCGTTTCCGGTCGGAGGAGTTCTGGCGGGATGAGCAGCTCTACTCCCCCCTTCGAAAGAGATCGCGGAGGCGGCGCTCTTCCTCCGTGACCGCGAGGGATTCGCCCCCTTCGGCACCTTCGCGTCCCTTCCCTGAGGGAAGAGGAGTTTCCCTTCCCTTTGCTTCTTTCGCCGCGGCATTTTCTGCGGTGCCTACAAGTAAGGAGAAAAAGCGTTCTCCCCACGCGGGAAGGGAAGATCCACCCGAAGGCGTCGGCGGCTGAAGAGTTCGCTCGACCTCATCGGCCGCGAGAACCTCGAGGAGGTGGACGTCCTCGCCCACGCCGAGGAGGTAGACCGACCTTCCCAGGCGGAGCGCGGCGACGTACTTCCCCGGCGCCACAGGCACGCGGAAAAGGACTTCGGCACCTTCGGAGGAACCCCCCCACGCCTTTTGGCGCGCGAGGCGGAGAGCAATCCAGCCAAGGAAGCCCAAGAGGAGGAAAAATGCAAAGACCTTGACGAAGACGAGAAAGAGGGGTTCCCCCGTCGCGGCGGGAAGCGGAGGTTCGCCCGAGTTCGGGGCTCCCCGGAGCCACTCCTCCACCGTAAGACCTCCGCCCAAAGCGAAAACGGGCAAGGAAGTCACCGCCTTTCCGCGCACCCGATCACCCGAGGACCTTGCGCACGGCTTCGACCACGCGCTCGGCCTGAAATGGCTTCACGATGAAGTCGCGCGCTCCGGACTGGATCGCCTCGATGACCATCGCCTGTTGGCCCATGGCCGACACCATGATCACCTTGGCTTCGGTGTCGAGGGTGCGGATCTCCTTGAGCGCGGAGATGCCGTCCATCTCCGGCATCGTGATGTCCATCGTGACGAGGTCGGGGCGAAGCTCGCGGTAGAGGGCTACGGCTTCTACGCCGTTGGCCGCCTCTCCGACGACTTCGTATCCGCCGCGCTTCAAGATGTCTTTGAGCATCATGCGCATGAACGCTGCGTCGTCGACGATGAGGATTCGTTTGGACATCTTCGGGTCCACGCTCCTTCCGCGAAGCTTCGTTCATCCGTCAGCGCACGCGCTCGAGCTTCCCCACAAGCTCCGTGATCCGGACACCAAAGTTTTCGTCGATCACGACGACCTCGCCGCGGGCGATGTGCTTGTTGTTCACGTAGATGTCCACGGGTTCGCCGGCGAGCTTGTCCAGCTCTACGATGGACCCAGGGCGAAAGGCAAGGATGTCCCGAACCCGACGCCGCGTTCTCCCGAGTTCTACGGTGACCTCCAACTCCACGTCGTAGAGAAGACCTAGGTTGCGCTCGTCGTCGTCTCCTTCCCCGCCGCCTCCCTCGAGGGGCGCAAACTCCACCGGCCGGACGACCACCTGCCCGCCCGCAGACGCGGCCCGCGGGGGTTCAGAGGCAGAGGAACGCTCCACGTGTTCCGCCGGAGCGCCCAAGCCTCCCGACGAAGGGGTGGGTCCGCTTTCTGCTTTGGGTGTGGAACTCACGACCTCCTTCCCCTCCGGAGTCGAAGGGGGAACCTTTCCCGATGCGGACGACGCAGGGGCAGAAGGGGGGATTTCCTCCGCCGAGGGAAGGGAATCCGGAATCCCTTCTCCGTGGGGTTCGAAGAGGGCGCGCGTCATCTCTTTCGCAAAGATCAGGGGAACGAGTTGGACGAAAGACGAGTCCACGAGCGTGCCGATCTTCAGGCGAAAGGAGACGACGACGAGTGTGCCGTCGGGAAGGTCGGGGAGCGCCTCCCCCTCGGGAGGGATCATTTGGAGCTTCACGCTCGTCGGCGAGATGTACACGCGGCGCCCGAAGAGTGTCGCCATGGACGTAGCGGTCGACCCCATCATTTGGTTCATCGCTTCCTGCACGGCGCTCAGGCGGAGTTCGTCGAGTTCCCCTTCGGTTTTTGGCCCCTCCCCCAGCATGAGGGAAGAGATCACGAGCGCATCGGACACCCGAAGGACGAAGACGTTTTTTCCCTGCAGTCCTTCGGTGTAGTCCACCATAATCCCCACGTGGGGGTAGGTAAACTCCTGCGCAAGCACGTCCTTTTTGAGAAGACGCACATTCGGCGTTGTAATCTCCACCTTCTGCCCGAGAAGCGTAGAGAGCGTCGTCGCCGCCGTGCCGAAGGCGATGTTGCCGATTTCCCCTATGGCATCTTGTTCGAGGGTCGAAAGCCCGCCCTCAAGCTCCCGCAGCAGGTCTTCTGCCTGCGATCCTTCGGGAAGAGACGGCGGATTCGCACCGGCGGACGGGGGGGTATCGTCGAACGGAAGGCGAGGTTCTTCCACGACGGTCACTCCTCCCTCGGGAGAATCCCTTCGATGCGCACGGCCACACGACCGCGGGAGATGCCGGGACGTCCGACGAAGGCACCGCGGTCGCCGAGCTTTACGACGAGCGGTTCGTCGATCCGCGTTCCGAGGCGGATCACGTCCCCGACTTCCAGACGGAGGACGTCGGCAAAGCGGAGCGTCGTCTGCCCGAGGATCACGCGGATGGGGACCCACGTCCACGCGAGACGCGCCTTAAGTTCCTCGCTCGGGCGTGGGTCGTCACCCTCCTGAAACCCCTCCAACATGTGCCGGGCGGAGAGCTTGGGCATGAGCGGTTCGAGCATGAAGTGGGGGAGGACGACGTTCATCACCGTCGTGGTCTCCCCGATTTTGACCTGGAAGGAAAACACGACGACGATGTCGTTGGGCGAGGCGATCTGGAGAAACTGCGGATTCGTCTCGATTGCCTCGTGCTGCACGTCGAGATCCGCTAGGCTCTGCCAAGCTTCGCGAAAGTTCTCTCCCGTGCGCCGGAAGAGCATCTCGAGGATCCGCATCTCGATCTCCGTCAACCCCGATTCCTTGACCTCCGCGATCCCAGGACCCCCGAGGTAGTGGTCGAGCATGCCGAAGGCCATCGTCGGCGAGAACTCGACGAGGAACCGGCCCTTGAGCGGGGAAGCGGTGAATACCCCCACGACCGTAAACTTGGGCGCGGAGAGGACATACTCTTCGAAGGGCACCTGGTCGGCAGCGGCCAAGGTGACGTGGACGTACGTCCGCAACGCCGCGGAAAACGCCGTCGAGAGAAGCCGCGCAAAATACTCGTTCAGGCGGTTGAGCGAGCGGAGTTGTTCCTTGGAGAAGCGGAGCGCGCGCTTGAAGTCGTAAGGGCGCACGCGCTCCTTGGTTGTTTCTGTAGCCATCGGCTTTGGGGGCCCACCAGAAGTGAGCGTTTTAAGGAGTTCGTCGATTTCCGCCTGCGAGAGGACCTCTTCCACGGCGCTCCCCCCTTCCCTTCCCCGCTCACTGGACGATTTTCTTCGTCGCAAAGACCTTGACGACGTGACCGCCCTCCACCACGCTGTCTAATCGTTGGGCGACGCGTTCTTCCACGGAGCGCAATCCGTCATCGGTCTTGAACTCTTCCGCCTTGCACTCGCTCAGGACGCCGAGGATCTCCCGCTGGACGAGGAAGAGGTTTTTCTTGAGGAAGTCCTGCGCCTGTGCCGAGTCGGTCACGATCGTGAAGTTTACGACGACGTAGTGGTTGTCCTTGAGGTCGGTGGTGATGTCGCCGGATTCCAAGGAGTACTTTGCGTAGTCGGCGGGGAAGATCTTCGGGCGATCCGACGCGACCGCAGGCGATTCCTTATCCGGAGCGAGGAGGACCTTGCCAACAAAGACGATCGCCGCGGCGACGAGGACGAGGGCCAGGACGAACCCTACGCTCAACAGGACGAGTTGCTTGCGGTTCACGGACGATCCTCCCCTTCTTTCGCCGGCCGAACGAGGGAACGGAGGGGCGCCTGAGGCGCCCCGAGTTCGAGAAAAAAGGTACGCAGGCGCTCCGCCACCTCTTCCTTGCGTTCGACCACGCGGAGCCTCTTCCCGGTGACAAGGATGATCACGGCCTCCTGGTCGCCTTCGACCGCCTCGACGATGAATGGATTGAGGAAAAAGGGCTCCCCGCTCAATCGAGTAAGCAAGATCAAGACCTCACACCCGCTTTCCGCTTCCGCAGAGGCGAAGGGCGCCTCAGGTGGCGTGCCTCACGCAGCCAAACATCAACGCTTCAGGTTCACGAGTTCTTGGAGGACTTCGTCGGACGTGGTGGTGATCCGGGCATTGGCCTGAAATCCCCTCTGGGCGATGATCATCTCCGTGAATTCCTGGGCAAGGTCGACGTTGGACATCTCGAGATACCCGGAACGCACGAGGCCGCGGCCACCGGTACCCGGGGCCCCGAGGTCGAGGACGGCGGGGTTGGGCGTCGCGTTGGGCGTGAGGCGGTACATGTTGTCGCCCACCTTTTCCAATCCCTGAGGATTGGGCACCCAAATGAGGCCGATCGTAGCCACCTCTTGGACAGCACCGCCCACCACCGCGCGTACGGTACCCCCGAGGTCTACGGAAAAGCTTTCGGCGTCCGGCGGAATCTGAATTCGGTTGCCGTTCACATCGAGGAGAAAGGCGCCGCCGGCGGTGACCACATTGCCGTTCGCGTCGAGGTAGAAGTTTCCGGAACGCGTGAGGAGGCGTTCTCCTTCCTTTTCCACGGCGAAAAATCCGTTTCCGTCCACGGCGAGGTCGAGGGTGACGCCCGTAAACTGCAGGCTTCCCTGCGTCATGAGGAGGTCTGTAGAGGCGACGCGTACGCCGAGGCCGATCTGGACGGCGTTTGCCCCGCCACGGTTATCCTCGGGCTGAGCGGCACCTACGAGCGTTTGGCTCATGAGGTCGGCAAAGGTCGTGCGGCTCGCCTTGAAGCCGTACGTGTTCACGTTGGCGATGTTGTTCGCCACGACGTCGAGTTTCGTCTGGAAACTCCGAAGTCCCGAAATCCCGCTGTAGAGCGAACGAAGCACGGCTATCGCCTCCCGAAAAAGAGTCGAGGGTCCGCCTGAGTCGGATCTCCCGTTACGCTTCCGGCGAAGGCCCGGAAGGAACGGGCGGGTTCTGGGTGCTTTCGGACGGGGGAGAACTTCCGCCGCCTTCCATACGATCGCGAATTTCCTGAACGAGCTCTGTGAGCTTGAGTACGGATTCGACGACGGAAAAGAGGGCGAGTTCTGTGAGGAATGTCTTCCCGTCGGCCGGGGAAAGGGGATTTTGGTAGCGAAGTTCGGTAAGGAAGAGCTTGAGAAAGGTGTCTTTCCCCAAAAGGTTCGTCGCCTCCCCCTTATCCGAAGAGGAAACCGGGGAAGTGGACTTTACCCAAGACGTCCCGGAAACTTCCACCGCCTTCACCTCCCTGCGCGTGCGATAGGGAAAGGGCCCCTTCTTGCGCAAATGGTCGCTGCCTTCCGTCCCCACGCCGCCGCGGAGAATCTCCGTCGATACGTCCAATGTGCGCGAAGCCGCCGAAGCCGATCCCTGCTTGGCGCAAGGCTCCCTCGAGTTCCGCCACCTGACGGAGGAATTCCCGCACGAGGTGTTCGGAAGACCCCGAGAGGGAGAGGTACACGCGCCCCTCGCGCACGCTCACGTGGACGAAGAGGGCTTCCGGCCCGAACGAAAGGTGGAGCACCGCTTCCCCGCCGCCTGCGCGGTACGCACTTGTCGCGAAACGGAGCACGCGCGCGAAGACCTCGGACCCCCCTGCGAACGAAGGCGGAACCTCCAGGGGCCGAAGCGGCAAGTCCGGGGAAACGCCCCTCGAGAGAAAGACCACCTCCCTACTTTCCAAGGGCACATCCGACGTCGGGACGTGCCCCGAATCTCGGGAGACGCGCCTGAAAGCCGACTCTTCCTCTCGGGAAAAAAGCGCCGAGCGCGATACCCCGTCCGCACCCGCGGAAAGGGACATCCGTTCCGAACCCGGGGAAGAAGGATCGGCGGAGGCCGAAGACTCCCTCCCCGATTCGTGAAGGGGGATCTCCCGCAGAAGCGCTTCCCGAGATGGCGGAGATCCGTCCGGAATGCGCAAAAGCGTTTCTGAAAGGGCGCCCTGCGGGTGAAGCAGCCGGTCTGGGGGCCGCGACTCCGACGCGGAATTCGCTTTGGGAGAAAAGCCCAGACCCTCCGAAACCACCGGCCGCGGACTGGGGGCAGATTCCGGCGCAAAATCCAGCTGCACAAAAGCAGAATCCGGAAGAGAGACCGAGTTTGCCGGGGGGACGAAGCCTGGACGCGGGGGAAGCGAGAGTTCTGAGACGGAATTCGTATGCGCGGGAGATGCCGCCTCTGCCAAATCTCCCGGAGCCGGCGCGGGAATTTCTTTCCGCCCCGCAAAGGTCGGCGCGGTTCCATCTGAGGAAAAAGCCGGCCTGCCTTCGAGAGGAGCGTGCGCCCTTCTTACAGCTTCTTCGAGCGACCGGTCCCCCTTGAGAGCGAGGAAGAGGGCGGAGGGGAAGGTGGAAAGGTCGGGTGGCAAAGCCGTGGCGCCCGCCCCCGACCCTTCGAAGACGACGGACGTTCCGGGGGAACCCACGGATCCCCACGCCCCCCCTTTGCCGTCTGCCTTCGCCTCCGAAACGGGAAGCGGCGACAAAGGCGGGGGATCCCCAGCGGAGACGCTCCCCTCTTCCTCCGTAAGGCCGCGCGCGGTGGAGGAGAGCTGCGCGGCACCGGAAACGGGCACGACGCCGGCGGCAAATGCGGGAAACTGGACTTCGGCGTTTCGGACCCTCGGAAGGACGCCGCCGTACTCTTCTTTCGCCTTTTCTGGGGCGCCCCCGTCTCTCGCACGCACGGCCCCCTCTTCGGACGGAGGGTCGTCCAAAGGTCGGGAGAAGGGGAAATCTCCCACCGCATCCGCAAGGACAAACTCGAACTCCTCCCACACGAGGGGGGTGTCCACCTCACCTACCCCAAGAGGCGGCGTGCGAGGCTCGATGGGCCCATCACCTAAAGAGGGAAGGACGGAAAGTCCAAATCCTTCAGGTGATCCGAACAACATAGCTCTTCACCTCCTTTCCCAAAGACTCCCGAAGACAGAAACGCTTACGGACCGGAAAGAGTAGAGAGGGCCTCGCGAAGGCGGGAAAGCTCGTCGCGCACGGCGGCGATTTCTTCCCGAAGCGCCGAGTCGCTTGCCGTCGGTTCCTTGCGCTCGGCAAGCGCCGCCAGATCTTGGTCCAGGACCCCTAGGCGTCCGTCCAAGACGCTCAGACGAGTCCGAAGGATGTCGAGGTTCCCCTGGAGGGAGGCGTTTTCCGCCTCGAGATCGCGGATCCGGCTCTGGAGTTCGGCGGTCTGGCGCATGAGGTCGGCCTTTTCCCCCTCGAGAGAGGCCGCTCGAGCGCGGGCGGTTGCGAGCTCGCCGGCGAGGCGGACGAGCTCCGCCTCCCCACCTTGCGCCTTCGGCGGATTGACGAGCAAGACGAGAAGCTGGGCGGCGACGTCCGGGGGCAAGGCGGTCAAAAAGCGACGTCGGGAGTCGAGGTCCATCTTTTCCATCCAAAGCGCCGCCGTCTCCGGAGCGACGTTTTGCAGAAGCTTTGCCGCCGCATCCGGCGGGAGCCCTTGAAGCGTGCGGGCGGCCTCTTCGAGATGAACGTCGTCGGGTGCCGGGGCCTTGTGGAACATTCCCAGGACGGGGCTTACGACGTCGATCTCGAAGGCGAGTAGAACCGCAGCCGTAAGGAGTAAGGCGACGATGAGGGGAAAGACGACGAGAAAGAGGACGATTTCCCACGCACTCGCCCGCACGTCCTCCTGAGCTTCCACGGAGATCCCCCCTTACGTCTCCGAATCCGCGCCCGGCGAGCGCATACGGACGAAACGCACCGCTAGAGCGTCGATTTCCCCCTGCTCGCGCCGAAGGGTTTCCTGGCGCACGCGTTCCGCCTCCCAGCCTAGGAGTATTCGGTAGCGCTCGCGCTCCGTACGCTTTTCCCGTACGGCTTCTTCGGCCTCCTCGGCCTTGCGCCGTGCCTCTTCGAGCCTCCCCGCAAGGGCTTGGGCCGTCCCCCGGAGTTCGGCAAGGTACGAATAGGTGGTCTGCAAGTCCAATACGGTGCCAGGTCCTGTACGGGTAAGGACGTATCCCGTTCGGTGCTTCTCTTCGAGGAGACGCGCGAGGTCGTCCTCGAGGCGTGCTGCCCGATCCCGGAGACTGCGAAGTTCCCCGGCGCGGACGAGGGCCTCCACGTGGGCGAGATGTTCGAGTCGGTACCAGCGGTTCACCGCAATCCCTCCTCAAGCTTTGCGCGAGGAGCCAAAGTCCTTGCGCACCCAGACGGCTTACGAGGTGTCGGCAAAGACTTCCCGGAGCCCCTCCTCGGCCGCAGAAAACCTCGTCGGCGCGTCGCTGTCTTGGACGAGGTAACGTTCGATGCGGGAAAGATAGGCCAAGCTCTCGTCGAGGTCCGGGTTTTGCCCAGCCCGGTACGCCCCAATGTGCACGAGGTCTTCGTGTTCCCGGAAGACGGCGAGAAGCCGGCGAAGGCGTGCGGCCAAGAGCCTGTGCTCCGGCGACACGAGCGCGTGCATGAGGCGGCTCGTACTCGCAAGGATGTCGATGGCGGGAAAGTGGCCCTTTTGTGCGAGAGAACGGCTGAGGACAATGTGTCCGTCCAAGATGCTCCGGGCGTGATCGGCCACGGGATCGGCGAGGTCGTCTCCTTCCACGAGAACGGTGTAAAAGGCGGTGATCGATCCTCGCGGCGCCGTACCCGCCCGTTCCATGAGCCTCGGAAGGAGGGCAAACACGGACGGCGGATACCCCTTCGTCGTGGGCGGTTCGCCTGCAGCGAGTCCGACTTCGCGTGCCGCCATGGCTACACGCGTCACGGAGTCGAGGAGGAGGAGGACGTCCATGCCCTGATCGCGGAAGTGTTCGGCAAGGGCCGTGGCGAGGTAGGCCCCTTTGAGGCGGAGGAGAGGCGGCTCGTCGGAGGTCACCGCGACGACGACGGCACGCGCCATCCCCTCGGGACCGAGGTCTCGTTCGAGGAATTCCCGAACTTCCCGACCTCGCTCACCGATGAGCCCGATGACCGTCACGTCCGCCGTCGTCCCCCGGGCGATCATTCCCAGGAGCGTGCTCTTCCCCACCCCGCTCCCGGCGAAAATCCCCACGCGCTGCCCGCGCCCTACGGTGAGGAGCCCGTCGATGGCCCGTACACCCACCGGGAGGGGTTCCTCGATCGGCGGCCTTTCGAGAGGGCGGGGCGGTTCGCGGACGAGGCGCAGGCGGAAGAACGGCGGGCGAAACCCGCGGCCGTCCATGGGACGACCCAAGCCGTCGAGCACGCGACCGAGCAGGTCCGAACCCACCTCCACGGTGTGCGGGCGCCGCAAGGCGTGCACGCGCGCCCCCGGGGCAATCGCCCCAACTTCCCCGAGAGGCATGAGGCGGACGCGCTCTCCTTCGAACCCGACGACTTCTGCGAGGACTTCGCCTTCGTCGGACACGATACGCACGGTTTCCCCCAGGCGCACGTCCGGACCGAGGGACTCCACCATGAGACCCACGGCCCTCGTCACCCGCCCGACGAGTTCTACAGGATCGACGCGGCGCACGGCCTCGCGCAAGCCTTCGAACAACCCGTAGTCCATCCTCACCCCTCCCGGCCGGGGTCGCCGCCGACTTCTTGGTACCGCTTCCAAGCCTCGAGGAGGCGGTGCACTTGCGCGCGCACGCTTCCCTCGTATACCCCGCGGGCGACCTCGAGTCGGAAATCCCCACGGGCCAACCGGTGGTCGATCCGGAATTCGACGCGATAAGGAGGTCCGACGTCCGAAGACGACTCTCCCTCGGCGGAAAACCGCCGCACCACGGGAAAGTCTTCCGGAGCGACGTAGAGGATCGCCCCTCCTCCTTCAAGCCGTTCGCGGAGCTGCGCCTGCACGTACCGAACGAGCCGCTCTTCGTCCCGAAGGGCCTCGCGTACGACGGTTTCCGCGAGGAGAAACACCGCCTCTTCCGCCTCGCGGAGGAGCGCCTTGCGCATCGCGTCACACTCGGCGAGAAGCGCCTCCTGGGCTTCCGCAAGTTTTTCGAGGCGTTCAGCGAGAATCGCCTCCGCCTCGCGGCGCGCAGCGGCGCTCCCTTCGGCAAAGCCGGCGGCGTATCCTTCCCGACGGGCCTCGTCCCGCACGCGGCGCGCCTCTTCTTCCCAAACGCGCCGCCTCTCTGCTTCCTCGCGGGTCAGAGCTTCCCGCGTCTCGCGCAAGATGCGCTCGCGCTCGAGGAGCGCCCGTTTGCGGAAGAGCGACTCGAGACGCGATCCGCCGGCTCCGTCGGGCGCCCGCGGTTCCCGATCCTCGGGAAATTCGCGGAAAGGGGCCGGTGGGTCGAGGCGCATTGGGGACGCCCGTTCGACCCCGGGACCTTTGAAGAGACCCATCGCCTCACTCAATGAGTTCCTCCTCCCCTCCGCGCCGCACGTAGATCTCGCCGAGTTCCTCGAGCCGGCGGATCATGCCGACGATGCGGCCTTTCGCCTCTTCTACATCGCGGAGACGCACGGGGCCCATGTACTCCATCTCCTCGCGGATGCTCTCCGCCATGCGCTGCGACATGTTTCGAAAGAGGAGCTGGCGCACCTCCTCGCTCGCCCCCTTGAGGGCGAGGACGAGGTCTTCCTGCGGCACTTCGCGGATCACCTTTTGGATCGAGCGGTTGTCCAAGAGCACGATGTCCTCGAAGACGAACATCCGCTTCTTGATTTCCTCCGCCAGTTCGGGGTCCGCCGTCTCCAGCTGCTCGAGGATCGCGCGCTCCGTGGAGCGGTCCACGAGGTTTAAAATCTGCACGACCGCGTCCACGCCGCCCACCTGCGTGACGTCCGCGATTCCCGTTGAGGCGAGCTTCTGCTCGAGGATCCGCTCCACCTCGTAGATCGCCTCCGGACTCGCCCCGCGCATCGTCGCCATGCGAAAGGCGATGTCCCCTTGGCGCTCGGGTGGAAGCGAGGCGAGAATTTCCGCTGCCTGCTTTGGCTCCAAATACGAGAGGACGAGAGCGATCGTCTGGGGATGTTCTTCTTGGAGGTAGTAGAGAAGCTGCATGGAATCTGTCTGTTTGAGGAAGTCGAAGGGGCGTACCTGGAGCATGGAGGTGAGCCGCTTGAGGATGTCCACGGCCTTGTCGCGGCCGAGCGCCTTTTCGAGCACCTCGCGGGCGTAGGAGATTCCGCCTTCCGCAATGTAGGTCTGGGCGAGGACGAGTTCGTGAAATTCCTTGATGATCTGGTTACGGAGTTCGGAAGGGACGTGCCGCGTGGCGGCGATTTCGAGGGTGAGCTCCTCGATCTCCTCGTCCGTGAGGTGCCGAAGGACCTTGGCCGAAACCTCCGGCCCGAGGCCTATAAGGAGTACCGCCGCCTTTTCCTTGCCCGTGAGTTCCTTGGTCGAGCGGGGCATCTCTGCCACCCCCTGAACGCCGCTTCAGGCTTCTTCCTTAAGCCAGGCGCGCAAGATTTGAGCGAACTCCTTGGGCCGCTCTTCGGCCAGACGGGCGAGCTGCCGAAGCATCCGCTCCTCGTCGGTAACCTCAAGGACGAGAGGTTCTTCGCTCCGCGCGGCTTCCTTCGGCGGGACCTCGACCGCGGAAGGCGGCGGTACCGAAACCTCCTCCCGCCGACGGCGGAGAAAGAGGAGACCTCCGACGAGGAGAAGGAGGAGCCCCGCGCCAAAGGCCCACACCCACACACCACCCAGCCAACCTCCGGGGGCTTCTTCTGGCGCCTGCGCCGGGTGCGACGTCCGGGCGTACAGGAGTACGGTGGCCTGAGCGCTTCCTCCCGGCGTGTCCACAAGGGCGCCCGCCACTTGGCCTACCGCCGCCTGGATGTCTTCTTTGAGCCTCTGCGCCTCCGGAGCGGCGGGATCGGGGAGGCCGACGGCGACGTTCACCGCCACGCTGCGCACGCGAAAGGGCTGGGCTTCCCGGATTTGGTGGACGCGCGTCACCTCGTAGTTCACGCGTTCGCTGCGCCTCGATCCTTCGCCGCCTCCGCCGTCCCCCGCCGGCGCCTGGTACGTGGGCGGCTCGTTGGCGCCGACCCCGGGCACCCCTGCTGCGGGCGGCGGCCCACCCCTCCACTCTTCCTCCTGCGTTTCCCGGCTCAAAACCACGCCGGTGTCGCCTGAACCTTGAGGTTCGACGCGCTGCTCCTCGCGCTGCTCCTTGGAAAAGTCGAGCGCCAACGTCACCTGAACGGTGGCCTCTCCCCGACCGGCGAGCATGGGCGCGAGAAGGCGTTCGATGCTCTGCTGGGTTTCCAGCTCGAGACGTCGGCGAACGGCGAGGATTTGGTCCACGCCCCTCACCCCGTCCCCCGGATCGAGGAGGCGACCGCTTTGGTCCGTAAGGGCGATGTTCTCCACGGGGAGGTTGGGAACGCTGTGGGCGATGAGGTGGTAGATGGCGCGCACCTGTTCGGGGGTGAGGACTACCCCGGGCTCGAGGGTGAGGACGACAGACGCAGAAGCGCTTCGGGGGGTGTCGCTCACCCAGATGCTCGGCTCCGGTTCCACGAGGAGTACCTGTGCGTCGCGGATCCCCCGAATCCCACGAACGAGGAGATTGCGCAAGGCATTCTGCCGAGCTTCCCGCGTGAGGGCGTTGAACTCGCGTTCGGAATACCCGAAGGGGGAACCCTTGAGGAGATCCTCGAGGGTGATCGTTCCCTGATGGGGGATTCCCTCCTTGGCGAGGGCGACCTTGACTTCCGTTGCCCGGTCGCGCTCGACATCGATCCCGCGACCGTCGGCGGTGATGCGATAGCGTACCCCGAGTTCTTTAAGGCGGGCGGCGATCTCGCCGGTTTCCCGTTCCGATAGATTTCGATAGGTGGGGACGTAGTCCACGTGCTTCACGGCGTAGAGGACGTACACGAGAAGGAGAAAGGAAAAGACGATGCCGAAGATCCCGACGATCCGCGCTCCTCGGGAAAGGGATCCGTACCACGACATCAACCGCGACGCGAGTTGCCGGATGCTTTGTCCGATTTCTCCCATCCCCGAAACCCCCGCCTAGAGCGGCATGCGCATGAGGTCGTGGTACGCCTCGATCACGCGGTTGCGCACCTCCGCCGCCGCAAGTACGAGGAAGGTGAGTTCCTGACTCTTGAGGACGACCTCCTCCACAGGTACGGGTTCCCCGGCGGCCACGCGTTGAGAAAGCGCGGCAACCTCACGCTCGCTTCTTTCGATTTCGCGTAGGGCATCGCGGAGGTTCGCGGCAAAGCCCAACGTTTCGTCAAATCCCGAGGATCTCGCGCCCCCTTCGATCGGGCGCAGGAGGCCGGAAACGCTTCCGGATAAGGAGACAAGCTTGTCCATCGAATGCCCGAGGCACAACTCCTCGGGATGCCACCTCCTTCGGGCCTAAGCACGGCCGAGGTCGAGAAGCCGCTGGACCAATGCCTTGGTCGCGTCGAGGACGGTTGCGTTGAGCTCGTAAAACCTCTGTGCCGCCAAAAGATCGGCCATTTCCTTGGGGGCGTCGACGTTGGGGTAGCGTACGTAACCGTCCGCCTCCGCGTCCGGATGCTCGGGATCGTAGACCAATTTGGGCGGGGCGGGATCTTCTACGACGGCCCGCACGTGTACCCCCCCGAGAGAAGACGTGGCGGCCGCCAAGGCGTCGGCAAAGCCTCCCCCTTCGACCGCTTCGAATACGGCCAGCTTTCGCCGGTACGGGCCTTCCCGCCCGTTCACTCGGGTCGAATCGGCGTTGGCCAGGTTTTCCGCGATGAGGTCCAGGCGAAACCGTCCCGCCGTAATCGCGGACCCGCTGATGCGAAACGAGGAGAGGAACACCGCGTCTCACCCCCTGCGTCTTTCGGCGAAACGCGCGCCTTGCGCATGAAGGGCCTTCTGCACCTCACGACCCGCGCAAAGCATCGCGGTAGCGGGCGTACGTCTGCCCGAGAAGACCGAGGAGGGTGTAGGCGCGAAGCTGCTCGTCCATGAGACGAATGAGCTCCGCATCCACGTCTACGTTGTTTCCGTTGAGCCGCGCACTCGTGGTCTCGTCCCGGACGACACGTACCGGGAAAGCCTCCTCGGATTTCTCTGCGAAAAAGGGGAAGTGTCGAACGTCCGTGCGGCGGGCTTCCAACGGACCCATTCCCTCCGCGCCGCGGCCTACCTCCGCCAACACGGCGACAAACCGCTTGTATCCGGGGGTATCCGCGTTGGCCAAGTTGTGCGCCGCGATGTCGCGCACGGCAAACGAAACGCGAACCGCACGGTGTAGGGCGTCGGACACGGGACTTACGCCCATCCTCTCCCTCCTTTGGCCGGATATTCACCTCCGGCCCGCCCTTGTGCATTCTTTTTCGACACAAAGAGACCGAATCCTCTACGCCTAAGGGTATGGAAACTCCTTCCGTCCCGCAATAGATCAAAAGGCTCAAATCCCCCGAGGTTTCTCGTCTTCGTTGGCCCAAAGTCCTAAGACCTGAAATACCGGCATATTGTATGAGGGAAGAATTTCCTAAGAAAAAGAAAAAGGCGGGACCCACGTCCTCCTCCGTGGATCCCGCCTACGCCAAAAGCCCCAACAGGAGAAAATCAGCTTCGCACCTTCGCAAGCTCTTCCAGGAGCTTGTCGTTGAGGATTTTGATGTACGTCCCCTTCATCCCAAGAGAACGGGACTCGATCACGCCGGCGCTTTCCAACTTGCGCAGGGCGTTTACGATCACGGAACGGGTGATTCCCACGCGGTCGGCGATCTTGCTCGCCACGAGGAGACCCTCCGTACCCCCAAGTTCTTCGAAAATGTGCTCCACAGCTTCGAGCTCGCTGTACGAAAGGGAGCTTATGGCCATCTGCACGATGGCGCGGTTGCGCGCATCTTGTTCGATCATTTCCGCGCGCTCGCGCAAAATCTCCGTACCGACGACGGTCGCCCCGTATTCGGCGAGCACGAGGTCATCCTCCGTAAATTCCTTGTGGAGTCGGGCAAGGACGAGCGTACCCAGGCGGTCGCCAACGCCCACGATCGGGACGACGGTCGTAAGCCCGTCCTTGAACTCGTCTTTCATCTCAACGGGGAAGGCCGTAAGCACATCCTCTATGGGGATGTTCGTCTGCGTCTCCGTGACCTTGAGGAGCTCTTCGTTGTACCACTCGGGGAAGCGACGCTCGGAGAGGATTTCCTTCATCCTCTCGTTTTCGATTTCGTGGTGCAAGGAGTACCCAAGCACCTTCCCCTTGCGGCTCAAAATGTACACGTTGGCCTCAATCGTATCCCGGAGGACTTCGGCCATCTCGTGAAAGTTTACGTGCGCAGTTGCAGACGTCTGAAGAAGTCGGTTGATCTTTCGCACCTTTTGCAGCAGGCTCATCGGTTAAACCCCCTTTACTTGCTTACAAGTTTTGCCCTACTGCCGGGATTCCACCACCGCCCGATAGCATCGGCAACATCGGCATTTGCTTTAGGGGCTTTCTCGCTGGGAATTCCGAGATCGATTACAGGATGTAGCGGCTCAAATCCCTACGCTCGACGAGCGGACCGAGCTTTTCCCGGACGTAGGCTTCCGTGATGGGGACGGTCTGGCCCCGAATTTCGGAAGCCTCAAAGGAAACGTCCTCAAGGAGCTTTTCCATAAGGGTGTAGAGGCGCCGCGCCCCGATGTCTTCAGTGTGGGCGTTCACTTCCGCCGCCAAACGAGCAATTGCGCGAATTGCATCCGTTGTGAAGTCCAAGGTAACCCCCTCGGTGGCCAAAAGGGCGATGTACTGCTTGATGAGGGCGTTTTCGGGCTCCGTGAGGATCCGCACGAAATCCTCTTCCGTGAGAGGTTCAAGCTCGACGCGCACGGGAAACCGCCCCTGGAGTTCGGGAATGAGGTCGCTCGGCTTTGCGGTGTGGAAGGCACCTGCGGCGATGAACAAGATGAAGTCCGTCTTTACGGGACCGAACTTGGTCATCACCGTGGACCCCTCTACGATCGGGAGGAGGTCCCGCTGCACGCCCTCGCGGGAGACGTCCGGACCTACGCTCCCCTCCCGCCCTGCGATCTTGTCGATCTCGTCGAGAAAGATGATCCCGTGCTCTTCCGCCAGGCGGAGCGCCTCGTCCCGCACCTCGTCCATGTCGATGAGCTTTTGCGCTTCCTCTTGAATGAGGAGGGGACGAGCCTCGCGGACGGTGAGTTTGCGCCGCTTCGTGCGGCGAGGGAACATGCTCCGGAGCATCTCCTGCATGTTCATACCGATCTGCTCGAGCCCCTGACCTTGAAACCAGTCGAACAAGAAGGCGTTCCCTTCCTCTTCGACCTCCACCTCCACGAGAGCGTCCTCCATCCGGCCGGCGCGCAGCGCTTCGCGCACGTTGCGGCGCGCCTCCTCGTTCGCAGCGTCTTGCACCCGTTCGCGCGGGGCCTCACCGCCGCCGAAGAAGACCTCCAAAGGGTTGCGGAACTCCCTCTGCACCCTGGGACCGCCCGTAAGGAGATCCACGAGCCGTTCCTCAGCGAGGAGTTCCGCGCGCCGGCGAACGGCCTCCACCTTGCGCGCCCGCACCATGTGCACCGCCGTATCCACGAGATCCCGCACCATGGACTCCA
>Ga0209836_100012_pt1 | contig 59847 bp, 59 predicted proteins | sample ElbSprsedimmetaG_FD_184147 | JGI IMG/M metagenome (GOLD analysis project Ga0209836, IMG submission 184147) | Hot spring sediment bacterial and archeal communities from California, USA to study Microbial Dark Matter (Phase II) - Elbow Spring... ... | reverse complement strand
GAAGGGGGGCTGTAGCGGGGGAAGTGGGGTCGGAGCCTTACGGGAAAAGTGGCGCAGCGCGCGATCCTCGAGAAACTCCAACACTTCCTCCGCGGCCAAATCCCCGTATACGAGAAACAGGGCATTTCCGGGATGGTAGTGTTCCTCGTGGTAGCGGACGAAGGCCTCCTGCGTGAGGCCGGGGATTGCGTCCGGATCACCGCCGGAGTCGAAGCGGTACACCGTATCGGGGTAAAGGGCACGTTCGAGGGCACGGGAAAGTCGGGCTTCCGGTTGGGAGTACGCCCCCTTCATCTCGTTGTACACGACGCCGCGGATGTGTGGCTCGCCGTCCTCGACGTGCAGGTGCCACCCTTCCTGCAAGAGGATGGTGGGGTCCTCGCGGAGGCGGGGAAAGAACACGCCGTCGAGGTAGACGTCCATGAGGTTGAAGAGGTCTTTGGCCACGCGGCTGGCCACGGGGTAGACGGTCTTGTCCGGGTAGGTCATGGCGTTTAAAAAGGTGTTGAGAGACCCCTTGGCGAGAGCGACGAACGGCTCTTTCAGGGGAAACCGGCGCGAACCGTTGAGCACCGAATGTTCAAGGATGTGGGGGAGTCCCGTGTCGTCGAGCGGCGGCGTGCGGAAGGCGGCCGCAAACACCTTGTTGTCGTCGTTCGTTTCGAGGAAAAGAACGGGGGCACCCGTCGCTTCGTGGACGAAGATCTTGGCTGCGGCACCGATGTCTGCGGCACTTTCGTGCCTTACCTGCACGTACCCGCGCGGCATCTCACGACACTCCCCCTTCGTTCGGCCTCTCTGTGTCCGTGCCTTCCTCTGCAACCTCCGGCGCCTCGCGGTTCCGCCCGATGCGGCGCGCGTAAAAGTCACCGGCGGTTCCGACGGGCGTACCCGCTTCCAAAGGTTCCTCTTCGAGGCGTTGGAACGTCCCGACGAGATGTGCCCCTTCTTCGACGACGAGGTCTCGATAGTGGAGCTCGCCTTCAAAACGAGATCCTCGGCGAAGGATCACGGTTCCCTCGGCAATGAACTTTCCCCGAAACCGCCCCGAAATCTGCGCACCTTGCGCCCACACGTCGCCCTCCACTTGACCGGAAGGACCGACAATGAGCTCTCCTTGACAGTGAATGTCCCCGCGAAAGCTCCCGTCCAAACGCACGGCCGCCTCGCTCGCGAGCGTACCCTCGACACGTGTCGAAGCGTCGAGGTACGTCATCCGTCCTTCCCCTGCACTACGCTCAGTCGAGGGGCCTTTCTTCCGCGACAGCATGGACAACACCTCCGAGGTAAGGAGCCGGATCGACTGGACGACCGCCGAGGCGCACCTCGTAGTGGAGGTGTGGCCCCGTGCTCCGACCCGTAGACCCCATATTGGCGATGAGTTCGCCCTTCTTTACGGTCTGCCCCCGTTGCACGACGACCCGACTCAAGTGCGCGTAAACCGTCTCCACGCCGTTCCCGTGGTCGATGCGTACGGCAAGCCCGTACCCCCCGACCCACCCCGCATCGACGACGACGCCGGAGGCCGCCGCGCGGATCGGCGTTCCCGGAACGTTGGCGATATCGACCCCGGTGTGCATTTTCCAGGCAAAGGTGAAGGGGTCGCGCCGCATGCCGAATCCTGAAACGATCTTTCCGTCGGCGGGCATGATGCTCGGCACGTGTTCGGCGATCTCCCCCAATAGGGCGATCTTGTTCCCAATCGCCGCTTCTCGCTCCTCACTTCCGTTCAGGCGTTCGACGAGGGAAAAGAAGAGCACGGACGCATTCTCCGTCGTACCGCGGGAAGGTTCTTCCCCCACGAGGGTGGTGGGGCAAGGGCCGGACGCGGACGCAGAAAGAGGGGTGGTCTCTTCCCGGGCAATCGTGCTCTTCCCCGTAACCTGCTTCTCCAGCGCCGCGGCCAGCCCCTCGAGCGCGGAGAGCTTGCGTTCTGTCTCCGTGAGGCGGCCGTCGAGCACCGTAACCCGCTGTTTCCAGCGTACGAGTTCGTCCTCCAGAGCGACGTTTTTCGCCCGCAACTCGCGGGCCTCCACCTCTGCCTGCTCCTTGGCCTGCAATGCGCTGTGGAGCTCCTCCCGCAGGTCTCCCGACGTTGCGTACTGGTGGACGGCAAATCCCGTTAGCGCGGTGAGCCCGAACCCCGCCGCCACCAGCGTTCCGTAAAAGACGCGGCGGGAAACGCGCAGCGAACGGGCTTCCCCGCCGTCTAAGGGGATCAGCTGAAGGACAAAGGCGTCGTGGCGGGGATCCGACGTGAGATCACGCCACGACCGCTTGTCCCATCGCGTCTCCTTCACCGCCTTCCCCCCTCCCGATCTCCCGCGTGTTCCCGAACTCCCAACCGTTTCTCGAAAAAGCTCCCGGAAATACGACGAACAGGAGATCCGCAGCGCAAAACCAGGCGCTTCACATTGTATCCCAACGAAAGAACTTACTCCACCGCGAATTCCGAAATCGGAAAATCGGCCGTCGCCTACTCCTCTTCTTCGCCGGAGACGAGGGTTTCCAAGGCGAGGCGGATCATCGCCGTAAACGTCCGCTCACGCTCCTCCGCCGTGGTCTCCTCCCGCGTCACGAGGTGATCGCTCACCGTGAGGATGGACAGGGCGCGGGCTCCGTAGGCTTTGGCGATCGTATACAGCGCCGCGGTTTCCATCTCCACGCAGAGAGTCCCGTGTTCGGCGAGCTTTTTCTCATAGGCTTCTTTGTCCGCATCGCCGTAAAACCGATCGGTGGTAAAGACACCACCTACGTGGACAGGGAGTGCGAGGCGCCGTGCCGTTCGGTAGGCGGCATAGAGAAGGGAGAAGTCGGCCAGAGGGGCGTAGTCGATGTCCCGAAAGTGTAGGCGATTCATGTTCGAATCCGTAGAAGCACCCTGAGCGAGGACGACGTCCCTGAGATGCACTTCGGGAAGAAAGGCGCCACACGTCCCTACGCGGATGAGCGTGCGTACCCCGTACTCGCGCATGAGTTCCGTAGCATAGATCGCCATGGAGGGCATGCCCATGCCCGTTCCTTGCACCGTCACCCGTTCCCCGCGGTACGTCCCCGTGTAGCCGTACATCCCGCGGACGGCGTTCACTTCCACGGCACCCTCGAGGAATTCGCGGGCGATAAACCGCGCCCGCAGAGGATCTCCCGGAAGCAGGACCTTGGGCGCAACGTCCTCTCTGCGAGCACCGATGTGCAGGCTCACGACGGAACGACCTCCTCGCAGCTTCCATTTTGCACGCCGCCTACGGGCGCCTGGCCGAAACAATGAGGTATTCGAGGACTTCGTCTGCCGCCCGCTTTCCTCCCGTGAGGCAGTCGGGGATCCCCACGCCGGTAAAAACCGCACCGCGAACCACAAGCGGAAGGCCGAGGTCGGCAAAGTACGCGCGAATGCGGGCGAGGCGCTCTTTGTGGCCCACCGTGTATAGGGCGAGAGAGCGCTCGAAGCGGCTCACGAGGGCGAAGCGGACGGGGGGAAGGGGATTGCCAAAGAGGCGCACGAGGTCTTCCTCCACGGCTTCCCGAAGTTCGGCGTCCGTCGAATACCGCTCTACGGAGCGCCGATCGACGAACACCCGTACGAGGGATTCTCCCGGAGGCACCGTATGCGGCCACTTCCGCGACGTGAAGGATACCGAACTTACGACGCGTCGCTCCCGCGGTGGGACGAGGATCGCTGCACCGGGAAAATCCGGGATCGGCGAAGCGGCGAAGCGAAACGCGACGTTGGCCGTGGAGGAATACAGAATTTCTTCGAGGAGGGCCGCACCGTCTTCCCGCCCCATTCCGCGCAAAAGGCGCGCGAGCTCCCACGCGGGAAGGGTGCTCACCACGACGGAAGCGGAAACGGTCCTCCCCGTGGAAAGCGTAAGTTTCCAGAGCCCGTCCTCCCAGGTGAGGGCATCCACTCCCGTGCACAGGTGGACGGCGTCGGGAGGCAGTTCCCGGGCAAGGCGACGGACGAGTTCTTCCAGACCCGAACGGAGGGTGACAAACTTCCCCGCTCCGGGTGCTTGCCCGGCGGGCTTCGGTCTTCCCTGCGGAGACGTGCGGGCAGACCGCCAGAGCCCGAGGAGTACGCTTCGGTAGCGTCGCTCGAGCTCGCGGTATGTGGGAAACAAGGTATCGAGGCTTAATACGTCCGCCTCGGCGCCGTACACCGTGCCTACGAGGGGCTCGATGAGCGCTTCGACCACCTCTTCTCCGAAGCGCCGGCGGAAAAATTCGCCTACAGAGACGTCCCCCGGAGCATGCAACGGAGGAAGCACGAGGTCGAGCGCGGCGCGGAGTTTGCCCGCGGGGGAAAGAAGCGGAGTGCGGATCATAGGGATAAGGCGCCGCGGAACTCCCATTTCCGTGCCCGGGGGGAAGGGGAGGAGTCGGCCGCGGCGGTAGACGTAGGTCGGTCCTGCCTCCGGGTTTTGCACGACGAGGTCGTCTTCGAGGCCAAGTTCGCGAAGAACGGCAAAAATCGCATCGCCCTTGGCAAAAAACGCGTCCGGACCGCGCTCGATGATCGCCCCGTCTGCGACGTAGGTTTCCACTACGCCCCCGAGCCGCAGGGCCCGTTCGTACACGTCGACGCGCAGGTCGGGAGCGCGATCTCGGTTTCGCAGAAGGTAGTATGCGGCGGCAAGGCCGGAAACGCCGCCGCCCAACACAGCGACCCGCATTTCGCTCATACCTTTCCTCTCCCTAAAGAGCGCCCGTCTTCCGCGTAGTCCCACGCCTTGCGAAGTTCCTCCAAGACGAGCGCGGCGAGCATCCCGACAAAGGCCGACGACGATCCCGGAAGGGGGAGGCGGTGGAAGGCGAGGCCGTGTTCTTCCGCCACCGCCCTCGCCTCCACGTCCAGGTCGTAGGCGACCTCCAGATGTTCGCTGACGAAGCCGATGGGGGCTACGAGAACTCGGCGCGCGTGGCGTGCGACCTCCGGAAGGACTTCCCCTACGTCGGGACCGATCCACGGAAGGCCCGGCCGCCCCGCACTTTGAAACGCGAGGCGGTACCTCCCTTCCGGAATCTCGGCCGTACGGGCGACGGCGGCGGCGAGGCGTTCCAGGCTTCGAACGTACGGGTCTTCCGGCGGAACGGGAAGGCTGTGTGCCGTAAAGAGGACGTACGAACCGTCGTCCTCCCAGGCACCGCGCACGACCTCCGCCCACCACGCCACAAGGCAGGGGTGGGTGCCGAAGTCCTCGACGACGCGCACCTCGAGACTCAGCGGTTCGGCCGCGTTCCGGACGCGCTCCGCGTACTCTACGTGGTGGGCTGGAGAATAGTGGGGAGCGAGGGGAAGGAGGAGGATGCGTTGGACGCCCCGAGCCGCCAACTCTCGAACCCCGTCTTCCAGGTACGGGGGCGCGTGGCGGTACGCGCTTACAAGCGGAAGATCGTCGGAAGGGAGAAGTGCGGAGAGTATCCGGCGCAGGGAGGTTACCTGGCGTTCGGTCTCGCGAAGGAGGCGGTCGGTCCCGCCGACGATCTGGTAGCGCCGGAGGAGGTCGTCGAGTTCTTCGGGTCTCGGAGGATGTCCGCGGCGGATGTGCGTAAAGTACGACTCGATCTCCTCCAAGCTGCGCGGCGCGCCGTAGGATGCGACGAGGATGCCCACCCTCATGGAGATCCCCCTTTGGCCTGCGCGCGTCTGCGTGCGGCCGACGTTGTGCGGACAAAATCTGTAAGGTGCTTGAGCTTTCCCAAATCTACTTCCGGGAAGAGGCCGTGTCCGACGTTGAAGATATGGCCGGGGGTTTTTTCCCCTTCCTCGAGGACACGTTCGGCGTAGGCCTCAAGTCGGTCCTCGGGGGCAAGGAGCCATGAGGGGTCGTAGTTCCCCTGGAGGACGAAACGACCCCGGGTACGTACGGCGGCCTCGGACAGAGGGACGCGCCAGTCCACCCCGAGCACGTCCACGGAGAGGTCGGAGAGAAGCGGCAAAAGTTCTCCCGAAGAAACTCCTGGATAGTAGACGAGCACGTGCCCCAGATTTTCCCGACGGAGCCCTTGGAAAAGTCGTCGCACATATGGAAGGACGTACGTTTCGTAGTCCCAAGGGGACAGAGCCCCCGCCCAGCTGTCGAACAGCATGAGTACATCCGCACCTGAGCGGGCTTGGTACGTGAGATAGTCCACCGTCAGGTCGACGAGGGCCTCCTGAAGCTCGTGCCAAAACGCAGGGGCGGAAAGGTAGGCCGCCTTCGTACGGCGGAACTCCCGCGTCGCCCCACCTTCCAAGAGGTAGCTTGCCACGGTAAACGGCGCCCCGGCAAAGCCAATGACGGGGACGGGAGCCTCTCCCAGGACGGCCAAAATCTCGCCCACAAAGGAAACGCGTTCGGGCGCAAAGGCGCGCAGGCGCGCGACGTCCTCATCCCCGCGCACGGGCGGATCGATCACGGGACCCTTCCCTTCGATAAACCGCACGTCGAACCCTACGCCGTCGATCGGGGTGAGGATGTCCGCGTAGAGGATAGCGGCGTCCACCCCGAGCCGATCTACGGGCAGAAGGGTGATCCGCACTGCGGTCTCCACGTCGCGACTCGCCGTAAGCAGATCGCGCTCGCCCTTCAAGGCGTGGTACAACGGGTCGTACCGTCCCGCCTGCCGCATGTACCACACCGGCACTCGCTCCACCGCTTCGCGACGCGCGGCGCGCACAAAGAGGTCGTTCCTCCGCCGATTGGGAGGGGGGATCTCCTCTCCCCCTCGTTTGGGCCCCACCTCTCCTCCTCCTTATCCCCGTGCCCCGCCTGGGATTTTCGCCCTTCCCCGGGAAGCGCTTACGCCTTCCTCCGAAGGAAAGGGTTACGCACCCGTTCCTTCCTCGGGACGGGAAAAGTGTTCTGCAATGAAGTCTTCGAGCAGCGCGAGCTTCCGCTCAGCCTCGCCTTCGTCCGCTCCCACGACACCCAGGTATACCTTGAGCTTCGGTTCCGTTCCCGAAGGCCGTACGGCAAGCCACGACCCGTCTGCAAAGATCCAACGCACGACGTCGGAACGCGGGAGCGCCAAAGGCGTCTTTTCTCCGGTCCGTACGTCCGTGGCCGCGCGCTCCAAATAGTCCTCTCGCCGGACGAGAGGGAGGAACCCTACGGCTTCCGGCGTAAGGCGGCGAAAGGCGGCCATTTTCTCCTCCCGAACGACTTCACCGCTCGCCCCGGGATAGGTGTAGGAGAGGAGCCTTTCGCGGTGCACGCCGTACTGCCCTTCGATTTCCCGGAGGAGATCCCACGCCGTACGCCCTTGGGCGCGGAGTTCGGCGACCAACTGGGACACGAGAAGCGCGGCCTGAACGGCATCCTTGTCGCGCACAAACGAACCTGCTAGGTAACCGTAGCTCTCCTCAAACCCGAAGACAAACGTGTGCGAGCCGGTCGTCTCGAACTCCAGGATCTTTTCCCCGATAAACTTGAACCCCGTGAGCACGTCGAAGACGCTGAGTCCGTGCGCCTCGGCGATCTTTCGCCCGAGTTCTGTGGTGACGATGGTCTTTACCACTGCGCCGTTGGGCGGAAGAGTTCCCTCCTCTTTCCGCCTGCGCAGGATGTAGGCGAGGAGGAGAACGCCAAGCTGATTTCCCGTAAGGCGCCGGAGGATCCCGTCGGACCCACGGACGAAAACGCCGAGCCTGTCGGCGTCGGGATCGGTCGCGAGGACGAGGTCGGCCTCGAGCCTGTTGGCCCAATCGAGCGCCAGGCGAAAGGCCTCTTCCTCTTCGGGGTTAGGGACGCGTACGGTGGGGAAGTTCCCATCCGGCTCCCGCTGCTGCGGGACGAGGAAAAGCTCGGAAAACCCCTTCCGCCGGAGCACCGTCTCCACGGGCTTGCCTCCCGTCCCGTGCAAGGGAGTGTAGACGATGCGCACAGAAGCCGCACTGCGCTGACCTTCGGGAGTGAGGGGGAGGAGGTCGAGGACGCGCGCGTAGTACGCCTCGTCTACGGCTTCACCGATGTACTCCACGAGGCCGCGCGCCTGTGCTTCGGCGAGGGGAAGCACGGGCACTCCGAAAGGATCGGTGATGTGCTCCATCTCCCGCGTCAGGGCTTCGGCAAACCGCAGGGTGATCTGCCCTCCGTCCTCGCCGTACACCTTGTATCCGTTGTACTCCGGCGGATTGTGGCTTGCCGTGATCACGATCCCGGCGAGGGCCCTGAGGTGCCGCACGGCGAAGGAGAGCTCCGGCGTCGGGCGTACGTCGTCGAAGAGGTACGCGCGCACTCCTAAAGCGGCGAGAACGCCTGCGGCCTCCTCGGCAAACAACCGCGAGTTGCGGCGAGAATCGTAAGCGATGACCACACCCCGCGCCCCGTCACCGTATGTTCCCAAAAGGTAGCGGGCCAAAGCCTGAGTAGCGCGCCGGACCACGTACCGGTTCATGCGCGCCGTACCTGCGCCCATGATGCCGCGCAACCCTCCCGTGCCGAAGGGAAGGTCGCGGTAGAACCGGTCGAGGATCTCTTCGGATGTGAGCTGGCGGAGTTCCCGAGCCGTGTCTTCGTCCACAGGAGCCGCCAACCACCGCGCGTATTCCCGCTCGGCGCGCTTTTCCCATTCGACGAGAGCGCGTCCTTCCACGCTTCGCACCCCCTTTTTGCCGGCCCTCCGTGTTCTCGCACGCACGTTCTGCGAGCCATTATACCAGAATCTCACTCCTGCTTGGCCTTTCCCGCGTCCATGCTCCCAAGCTCCACCTCCGCCTCCGACCTCTCTTCGCCGCGCAGGAACTCAATGCGTACGCGCTCCCCAGGACGGTGGCGGGAATAAAGGACGGCTCGTAGATCCACCGCATCGTTCACGGGTACGCCGTCGACGGCGACGATCACGTCGAGGGGGCGAAGCCCCGCTGCGTCTGTCGGACCACCGGGAAGGACGTCTACGAGCACCACGCCGCGTGCGGGCTCCTCTGGCAGGCAGAGGGTGTGCGCCCGCTGTTCTGCGGGGATTTCCCAGGTGTTTTTGGGCTGCACCCCGAGGTACGGGCGTACCACACGCTCCCCGCGGGCAAGGGACTCGAGAATCGGCTTCGCCACGTGGATCGGTATAGCAAATTCGATCCCTTCGACGCCGACGGCGGTAATCTTTGCACTCGTAATCCCCACGACCTCTCCCGCCCGGTTGAGGAGGGGACCGCCGGAATTTCCCGGATTAATCGCCGCATCCGTCTGAATGACATCGAGTTCCCAATCGACTTTCCCGTCGCCGCTCAGGTCGTAGGGGATCGTGCGCTTGGGCGCGCTGATCACCCCGGCGGTGACGGATCGAAAGTAGAGAAGCCCCAAAGGATTGCCGATGGCCAAAGCGGGTTCGCCGGCGCGCAGTCGAGTCGAATCTCCGAAGAGGAGAAGGGCGTAGGCGACGTCGGGCTTGGGAAATACGAGCACGGCGAGGTCGCTCGGGGGATCGGCCCCGACGAGGCGAGCCTTCCGCCTTTGGCCGTCGGAGAGCACGACGTCGATTTCTTCTGCCCCCGCCACGACGTGGTGGTTCGTAGCGACGTAGAGAGAGCCATCCTTTTCGGAAAAAAGAATTCCCGAGCCCGTGCCCACGGGAACGGGTTGGGGGTTTCGTTCCCACAATCCGGGAGCGCGGGAGAGGTTGACAACCCCGACGACGCCCAAGGTCGCTCGCTCGGCCACCTGGGCGAGGTCGTCGGAAAGAAGGGTTCCGACGGGCGCGGGAGGACTCGAGGGCACGGGCGCTTCCTTCGGATCGGGCCGAAAGAAAAAGAGGACGAGGGCAACGAGAACCGCCCCAAGAAAAGGGGAACGGGCAAGCGGGCGCAAACGCATGCCAAACCCTCCTTTCGCCATGCGCTCTCGTTGCCCTTAGCGTGCCCGACCCAGCCCTCCTTTAGCGGGAAAATCGCCCGAACGAAGGCGAGCAAAGGTCTTCCCTCAAGGTTGCAAACGGGGAGTTCCTTGCTGCAGAAGAAGGCCGAGAAACCCGCTTACGTCGTACACTTGGTCTCCGACGGTCGCCCGCCATACGGGGACGATCAGGCGGAGGGGTTCCTTTTCCCCGTAGGGCACGAGGCGGAAGCCAGCTTCGAGCCGATCGATCTTCTTCCCCGGGGGAAGGACTCCGGCGTCCGCAAGCACCTGGGCGACGCTTTCCGGAGGGATGAGGAGTCGCGGCGGCCCCTTCTCCCGCGGCACGACAGGGTGAAGGTGGACCGTCCTTCGGTCTTCCTCGACCTCCACCCATCCGTCGAAGACGGGATACCCGTCGAGAAGCTGGCGGTAGACCGTCCTTCCGCCCGCCTTTCCCGCCAGGCGGAAACCACGTGCGTAGGGGAAGTATTCGGCGAGCGCAGCCTCTTCTCTTCCCTCGGGCAGAGGAGCCGGAAGGAGAGCAGTCCACTCTCCCCGGCCTTCCGCTACGAGCCGAACTTCGGGAAGCGCGAGGTTTGCGTACGTCTCGTCTACCGTCCAATAGGAGAGGTACGGCTGGTCCCGCCTGATCCCGGCGGGAAGTCCGGCGGTCCGCGTATCCCCAGGAAGGAGGGGGCGAAGACCCTCGTACACGAATCGCTCCCCGAGCCAGAGGACGAGGAGGAAGGCATCGAGGACGAGAAAGAGGACGAAGAGGTAAAGGAGCGGTTTCGCCTCTCTCACGACCCTCTCCCCCTTCCTTCAGCGGGAACAAACCGACGCGTCTCTGGCAACCACCAGTATGCGCGCGGACGGGCGATTCCCTGTCCCGGCGTTTCGCCTTCGACGAACTCGTAGGCGACGAGCCAAAGGGCATCCGGGGTCGGCCTCTGGATCTCCCCACTCGGGGGAGGCAAGGTGACCGCCTCCGGGAGCACTTCGAGGGAGACGCGCTTCCGCAGGGGCCAACGTCCCTCCACGACCTGCGGACCGTTCATCCGGAGCTCGATCTCCCCGAAGGGAACGGGGCCGGTCGGCCCCGATGCGACAAGGGGGAATCCCTCTACGTGCTCGACGAGATGGAGGATCACGTCGCCGCCTTCGTGTTCCTCGCCAACGAAGGTCGCGGGGAAGAGGAGTCCCCCGTGGCGATTCAAAAACACCGCCGCAGACGAGAGGGGGGAGGGGCGCGTGCCCTCGTCTCGCCGTAGGGCCGGAGCGAAGTACGTAACCTGATCGTCCCGTCCGAAGCGCACGCTCTCCACCCCGTTCGTGAAGATCTGGGCGCCCGTACGCTCGCGAAAGGCGCGAAAGTTGGGTGCGTCGAAAAAGAGGCGCGAGAGGAGTTCTTCGGGAGAAGGGATTTCGTAGGCGAGGCGGTAGACAGGGAGGCGGATTTCCGAGGTGGGGACAACGAAGGGAGCCCGTCCTTCCCCACGGGGAAGCTCACGTGCGGGCACGCTTCGGTCGAGGTACGGCGTGAGGGGGGCCCAACCTTCGGGGACCGCCTCTCCAACGTACAGCGTCTGTCCGGCGCGGAGAAAGCTCCCACCGCGCGCCGAACGCTCCGCGAGCGGAAGATCCTCCCAAAGACCGAATTCCTCGATTTCTCCTGCTTCGGCACCGACAAAAGGAAGCGAAGGGGAGGAAGGAAAGGGCGCCAAAGGAGTAAAGGTGAACGTGCGGTAGGGGGGGGGTAGGAGGGATCCTTCCCGCCAAGGGCCGCGTACAGCAGAGGCGAGAGGTCCGATCGGCAGCCCGTAGACGATCCGTACGTCGTCTCCTATACGGTAGATCCCGATCCCCCACAGGAAGTCCGCAGGGGTAAGCTGCCCCTCCTTCTTGGGAGCGGGTTCGACGACGTGGGCGTAGGGAAGGAGAGGGGGTTCTTCCTGCCAAATCCGATACGTGAGAAAAACGCTCGCCCCCACGAGAAAGGCGAGGAGGATGCCGAAGGGTCGTTCAACGCGCACAATCCCCACCTCCGGGGAGGTAGAGCGTGACCGTCGTCCCCGCACCTTCCTTAGAGTGGATGGAGATATCCCCGCCGTGCAGGCGGGCAATTTCCCGGGAAATAGCGAGGCCGAGCCCCGTCCCTCCGGGACTCCGGGAGCGCGAGCGGTCTACGCGGTAAAAGCGTTCGAACACGTAGGGGAGATCGGCGGCCGGGATCCCCACACCCGTGTCGGATACGGAGATGCGCAGTCGTCCGCCTTCTTCCCCCACCTTGAGGCTCACCTTCCCCTGGGAAGGGGTAAACTGCAGGGCATTGTCCAAGAGGTTGTCGAGCACGCGGTTCATGCGCTCCACGTCCAGAAATGCGCAAAGCTGGCGTTCGGGGAGGTGGTACGTAAACTCCACGTCCTTTTGGCGAAAGCGCATGGCAAAGCGCTCGACCACCTCAGCAATCCACAGTCGGACGTCCGTAGGGGCGAGGTGGAGGGTCATCTCACCGGCGTCGATGCGGCTTAGGGTGAGAAGGTCCGCGATGAGGCGCTCCATCCTCCGAGCCTCCCGCAGAGCGACGGCGAGGAAGTGCCGCGCGTTTGGCGGAAGTTCTTCCTCCTCGGCCGCCTCCAGGTACGCCCGGATGGCCGTGAGAGGTGTCCTGAGCTCGTGCGACACGTGGGCGACGAACTCCTTCTGCCGCGCCTCGCGCCGCATTTCCTCTGTGACGTCCGTGACGGCTACGACGACGCCCCCGTCGGGAAGAGGGTTCGTCTTGATCCGGAGGTTTCGGTTCCCCCTCTCCAGGAGAAACGCCCCCGCTTCGCTGAAGAGGTTCCCGAGGTCCTCGTCCGACGGAAGGGCAAAAAGTTCCTGAAGCGTGCGTTCCTCGGCCTGAGAAACGCCCAGGAGCTCTAGGGCTACGGCGTTCGCCGCGTAGACCCGACCGCGGTCGTCGGCGGCGAGAATCCCTTCCGCCATGTGGGCGACGACCGCCGCGAGGCGATGGCGTTCCGCTTCTAATGTGTGCAGGGCATCGCGAAGCGCCTCGGCCATCCGCACGAACGCGCGGTCGAGACGGCCAAGCTCGTCGGCCTCCTCACTCGGTCTGCGCGAGGGAAACTCACCGCGCGACAGGGCTTCCGCCTCCGCCGTAAGGGCGACGATGGGAGCCGAAATCCCCCGGGCAAAAAAGAGGACGACGAGGGCGCTCACGCCGAGGGCGATAGCCCCCGAAGTAAAAAAGAGCCTCCGTAGGTCGGCGATGAGCCGAAACGTCTCGGCAGCCGGGACGTCCATGACCACCGCACCGACGACGTTCCCCCGATCGCGGACGGGAAAGGCGGCTACGCGAAAGACTTCCCCCTCCTCGCCGCGGACGAACGGACCCACCGTGGCCACTCCCTCTAGGGCGCGTTCGACTCCCTCGTGGCGCAACTTGTGCCCCACGACCCGTGCGTCAGACGGAACGCTCGCAACCACAAAGCCGCGGTTGTCCACCACGTACACGCGCCCGCTCGTCAGCGGGATGAAGTTGCGCACGATCGTCTCGATGTCTTCGAGGAGGACGTCCTCCCGGGCGGGAAATTCCGCGGAAAGGTAAGGGGCGAGGTAAAACGCCAAAAATTCCCCCTCCACGCGCACGGCGTCGTCCAGGCGGCCGACGTAAAATGCCTTAAGGTTTGTGGCAAAAAGCGCGCCCACGAGCTCGAGGGTGAAGAGGAGAAGGAGGGTAAAGATGAGCGTGAACTTGAGCCACAGCGGTGTGCCGCGGGCGTGAACTGTTCGGGAAAACCACTTACGTGCGTTCGTCCTCTTCATGGGGGATGTAGTACCCCGCCCCCCTCCGCGTACGCACGATCTCCGGCCGCGCGGGGTCGCGTTCCACCTTCTCCCGCAGGCGGCGAATCGTTACGTCTACCGTGCGCACGTCGCCGGTGTATTCGTATCCCCACACTTCGCGCAGGAGTTCCTCCCGCGACACTACGTTGCCCCGCCGCAAGAGGAGGTACGTAAACACCTCGAACTCCTTTTGTGTCAGAGGAAGGACCTCCTCGCCCCGGCGCACGACGAGGATTCCTAGATCGACCGTGAGGTCGAACACGCGGAGGATTCTCTTTGGCTCCTCTCGCCGCTGCCCTTGTACCCGGCGAAGGAGAGCCCGTACGCGGGCGATGAGCTCTCTTCGGCCAAACGGCTTGGTCACGTAGTCGTCTGCTCCAAGTTCGAGTCCGAGGACCTTGTCGAGTTCCTCGCCCTTAGCCGTGAGGATGAGGACGGGTACGTCGCGCACCCTCCGGAGCCGCCGAAGAAGTTCGAGGCCGTCGAGCTTGGGAAGCATGAGATCAAGGATCACGAGATCTACGGGGGCTTCCAAGGCAAGGCGCAACCCTGTCTCACCGTCGTATGCGGTGAGCGCGCGAAACCCTTCCTTTTCTAGGTGGTACTTTACGATCTCGGCGATCGCCTCTTCATCTTCTACGATGAGGATGGTCTCCGCCATATCCCGTCCCTCCGAGCTCCATTATACCTCGGGGGTCAATTGCCGTACGGAAACCGGCCCGGACCAAAGAAAAACCCGGGCCTTTGGGCCCGGGGGAGGACGCAGACGGTCAGCGCACCCGATAGTAGCTCAGAGGGTTCGTGGGCTTTCCGTTCTTCCGAATTTCGAAGTGAAGGTGAATGGGGTTTTTGCCGTAAGTACGCCCCGTTTTCCCCATGATCCCGATTTTCTGCCCCTGTTCCACGCGTTGGCCTGCGGAGACGAGAATTTGCGCCAGGTGGGCGTAGTACGTGGAATACCCGTTCCCGTGGTCGATGATCACGAGGTTCCCGTACCCGGACATCCAGGCGGCGTATACCACGGTCCCCCGGTCGGCTGCGACGATCGTCCGGTCCTTTACACCGGAGATGTCGATCCCGGTGTGGAACCTGCCCCCCCTGGGGCCGAACGGACTCGTCACGTACCCGCCCATCGTAGGCCAGATGAAGTTCCCGGTACCTTCGTACACGGGGTATCCGCCTTGGGGCGTGAACTGGTACGCGACCTTCGTCCCGATCGCGACGACCTCATCGACCGGAGGTTCGAGGACTTCCTCTCGAAGCACTTCCTGCTCCTTGAGGAGCCCGTTTTCCATGACCACGCGATACACCAGGCGCTTCTTACCGGGTTGCCCCTTCACCTTGACAACCCGCTTTCCGGCGGGGAGCGAACCGTCCTTTACTTCTTTCGTTCCGTAGGGGATGTCCACCTCGACCGTCTGCGTCGACTCTTCGCGCACAGTGAGGAGCGCCTTCGGACGCCCCACGTTGAGCTGCTGACCCGGGTGGAGGACGTCGTCGGCGGAAAGCCCCGGGTTCAGGCGGACGAGGTCGTCCACGGTGATCCCGAATTTCTGCGCCACTCCCCACAAGGTGTCTCCCGGTTGAATCTGATAGAGTTCGGGCTCGCTCCCGGAAAGGAGCAGCGCCTCCACCGCAGACGGTTCTGCGAGTTCCTCCGGGGAAACGATGGCGGGAACGACTTCGACCGATTCTTTGAGCTGGATGTTCTTTTCGGGTTCGGAGGAGCTCCCTTCTGCCGGAGCCGCGAGCGGGACGACGTGAACGGAAGGTTCACCCGTGTACACGAGTTTCGTCCCGCCGAGCTTGCTGAGCGCGTCGGACAGAAGGGCACGCGCTTGTTCTTCGCTTGCGAGGTAGGCGATGTGCTGGCCGTCCACCCGGAGCGCATATGCGTGCACTCGAACGGCAATACGGTCGCCCAAGCGTTCGAGGACAGCATCGTCTTCCGCCGAACCGCGAAACACCTTCACCCGTTCCAGGGCGATGGGCGTCACCGCAAAGGCCCGGCCACCCGCTGCATGCCCGATGCGCTCGAGGCGATGGACGAGGTAGTCCTGCACGACGGAAGCGGAAGATGCGTATCCGAGCGGTTCGCCGTCCGCATAGACACGGACGAGTTCGACCGTCTGACTGCGGACGAAGATCCACGCACCGCCCGCTAGGGCGATTGCGGCGATTCCCACAGCCGTGGAGTACCTCACCTGAGGTGGTAGGGCGCAAAGGCGATTGACCGTTTCTCGGATGCGCAAGCGAACGAGGAGTACGCGCGCTTTCCTTCCGGCTTCCGGAAGGCGATGGGTGAACGCTACCACCCGCTTCCGCACGTCCGGCCACCGGGAAAGGAGACCCAACATTGCGGCACGCACGCGCAGCACTCTCTTTGTCGCCAAACCCATCCCCTTCGGGCGGGAAAGCGACAATCGCACGCGCAGCTCTTCCTTCTTCCGATTCCATGCTTCCCGCAACCGCTCCCACTCAGGGCGCGGCGCGGATGAGCGCGACGTAGGATCCTGCATGCACGGCCTCCCTCGATCGCACTCCGCAGGCCGGGGCTCTCTCTGTCTATCTAGGAAGCAAGTCTAGCACATCTCGTGTGTGTTCTACAAGACTTTCTTTCTTTTCCTCTCGCATTTCCGCTCGTCTGCTAGGCATGCGGGGAGAGCGAGACGAACTTGCTAAAGCTGCGCAAAAACCCAAGAACCACCTTTCCCGTGGGGCCGTTGCGGTGTTTCTTTACCAGAACCTCGACTTTCCCGGCGGCCTCCGTGCTCTCGTTGTAGTAATCCTCACGATAGAGGAAGGCTACGACGTCGGCGTCCTGTTCGATGCTCCCGCTTTCCCGCAGGTCCGAAAGTTCGGGGCGTTTGTTTTGCCTCTGCTCCACGGCACGGGAAAGTTGGGAGAGGGCGATGAGCGGGACTTCGAATTCCCGGGCGATGGCCTTGAGCCCTCGGGAAATCGCGCTGATCTCTTGTTGGCGGTTTTCGTAGGCCCTGCGGCCCGCCTGCATGAGTTGGAGGTAGTCCACGACGACGAGGCCGAGGGGACCCGCCTCGCGCGCGAGGCGGCGCAGGCGGGTGCGCATGTCGATCAGCGTGAGTCCCGGAGAGTCGTCGACGTAAAACGGCGCTTCGGAAAGTTTGCCCATGGCGAGGGTGAGCTTGTCCCAATCCGTGGGACCGAGTTCTCCCGAGCGAAGGAGTTGCCCGTCGAGATTGGCTTCGGCGGACAGGAGGCGAAGGGCGAGCTGCTCCGCGGGCATCTCCAGGCTGAAAAAGGCAACCGGTTTGCGCGCCCGGAGGGCTACGTGGTGGGCGATGTTCAGGGCAAAGGCTGTCTTCCCCACGGAAGGGCGGGCGGCGATGATGATGAGGTCGGAACGGCGAAGCCCTGCGAGCAGGCGGTCCAAATCGAGAAAGCCCGTGGAGAGGCCGCGGACCTCCTTTTCCCCTTGGGCGAGGCGTTCCAACGTCTGATAGAGTTCGACGAGCACGTCCTGCAGACGTCGAAACCCTTCCTCCGGCCGAGATTCCACAAGCGTGGTGATTAACCTCTCGGCCTCTTCCAGAACCTCGCGGGCTGAGCCCCCTGTGTAGCCGTGGGCGGCGATCGCCTCGGCTGCGTCGATGAGTTTACGGAGGAGAGCCTTTTCCTGAATGACTTCGGCGTAGTACAGAGCGTTCTTGGGCGAAGGGACACTCGCCGCGAGGTCGAAGAGGTAGGCATCCCCTCCGACTTCCTCCAAAATCCCTTGCTCGCGGAGCTTGGCGGCCACGGAGACGACGTCTACGGGCTCTCCGTTTTCGGCAAGGGCGAGCATAGCTTCGTAGATGCGCCGATGCCCTTCGCGGTAAAAGTCTTCCGGCGCGAGCATCTCGGAAGCCCCCAGGAGGACTTCGGGGTCGAGAAAGATCGACCCGAGGAGCGCCTGCTCCGCCTCCACGCTGTGCGGCGGCACGCGAAGTGTGCCGCTCTCCTCTCCGAGAAACGTCATGCCCTACACCCCCGGCCCTCCCCCGCCCGACTCAGCGACCTTCCCTTTCCGGCACGACCTCGATGCGCAGCTCTGCGGTGATCTCTGCGTAAAGCTTTACGGGGACGACATACTCCCCGAGGTGGCGGATGGGATTCTCGAGGAGGATCTGCCTCTTGTCCACGTCGATCCCCCGCTCCCGCAGGACTTCTGCGATCATCTGCGAGGTCACCGCCCCATGGAGGCGCCCCGCCTCCCCCAGGCGGACGGGAATGTGCAAGGTGAGGGACTCCAGGGCCTTCTTCCGTTCGAGGGCCGTTTTGCGCTTGCGCGCTTCCCCTTGCGCGTGCTTTTCCTTCTCGTGGGCGAGGTGGCGCAAAACCCCTTCTGTTGCCGGCTCCGCCAGCTTCCGTGGAAAGAGAAAGTTGCGGGCAAACCCGTCGCTTACGTCCTTTACCTCGCCCTTGCGCCCGTGGCCGGGAACGTCCGCGAGAAAGACGACCTTCACGTCCATCCCCCCTACCCTTCCCTCGGTCCGAGGAGAAAAGAAAGGGCGAACGGGCCTTCCGTTCGCCCAAAGTGCGGCCGCGCTCACACGTCAGTCGTAAAGGGCAAGAGCGCGAGGTGGCGGGCGCGCTTGATGGCCCGCGTGAGCATGCGCTGGTAGCGAGCCTTCGTCCCCGTCACCCGGCGGGGGAGGATCTTCCCCCGCTCGTTGATGAACTTCTTGAGGAGCTCGATGTCCTTGAAGTCGATGCGGTCGATCTTGTTTACCGTAAAGTAGCAGACCTTCTTCTTCTTCCGGCTCCTGCGCGCCAAGGTCTCCACCTCCGTACGCTTCGAATCGAATTTCCCTAAGCCGTCTCCTGCCGATGTCCTCTAGAACGGGAGGTCATCTTCGCTCAAGTCCACTTCTTCCGCGTCGAAGAACGGATCGGCCGAGCCTCCCGCCGCAGGGGCAACCTCTGCCTTGCCTTCCTCCCGCCGTACGCGCGGCGAGTCGAGGAAGAGGATGTTGTCCGCAACGACTTCCGTGACGTACACCCGCTGCCCGTCGCGGTTGTCGTAGCTACGGGACTGGAGCCGCCCCTCTACGGCGACCTGCCGCCCCTTTTTCAGGTTTTCCCCTACGATCTCCGCGAGCTTCCGCCAGGCGACGACCGAGATGAAGTCCGCCTTTCGGTCTCCGTCTGCACCTACGAACGGACGGTCTACGGCAAGTGTGAACGTCGTCACCGCGACGCCGTTTTGCGTGTACCGCATGTTCGGATCGCGCACGAGACGGCCAACCAAAACGACCCGGTTGATCATCCTCCCCCGCCCCTCTCCACGCGCGGACCTTTGGGGAAGAAGGCCCTTGCGCTCAGTCCTCGTCCGTGCGGACGATGAGGTGGCGGATGATCGACTCGTTGAGGCGGATGACGTGTTCGAGCTCGTACACCGCCTTAGGCGGGGCGGTAAACTCGAACACGGTGTAGATCCCTTCGCGAAACTTATTGATCTCGTAGGCGAGGCGCCTCTTCCCCCACGGGTCGACCTTCGTCACCTCTCCTCCGCGCTCAACGATCGCGGAGACGATGCGGTTGCGTTCCTCGGCAACTTCTTCGTCGCGTAGGTCGGGTCGGTGGATCGTCACGAGCTCGTAACTCCGCTTCATCGATACCCTCCTTTTGGACATCTGGCCCCTTTCGGAGCAAGGAGTCGGACGCGAGGTCCGAACGGACGTCATCGTATTATACCAGAGTTCTTTTCTCATACGCAAGAAAGGCGGCCGTCCCCCTTCGGCGGCCGCCGCGAACAATTCTCCCCGCCTACGCCGAATGCCCGGACAAAGGAGCGTTCTCGCCGCGCCGGGAGCGGGCGAGCTCCCTTCCAAAGGCTTTGAAAAAGAGAAGCAAGAACGTCATCCCTTCCCGCACCTCTGGATCCCAGAGCATGCGCAGCGCCCCCATGGGGGTGAGGGGCTCCCTGAGTTCAGCCCGCGCCTCGCGCGCGGCGCGCAGAGCGGAAACCGCACTTTCCGCCAAATCCCCCGCTCCCGCCTGCAGGGCGTCATCCAAAAGTTCGATCCCTCGGACAACCCAGCCCGTATACTCGGACATCATCTCCGCCGTAAAGCTCGTCTTGAGGGTGGCGAGAAACTCGGAGATCTCGATGAGGACGCGAAGCATCCCGTACTCCTGCATCTCCGCGAGGCCCGACAGAGCCTCTCTGAGCCCTTCCGACGCCGTGGGCAGCGTCCGCAACACCTCGAGCACTTCCGGAGTGAAGATCTCGTCCAGCGACGCCGCGGTCCGGCGTTCTCCCTCGCTCACGGGGGCCACCTCCTGAATCTCCATTAGAGAAGTCCGCGTGCGGTGAGCCAGTACATTTCGTTGTACATCCCCTTAAACCAGTAGAGGAGTTCGGTAGACGGGATCGGACGCGGAGGTGTGTTGTAGTCACAACCGATGAAACTCGACTCGTGGAGGTCGGAGACGAGGAAGCAGGCGAGTTTCCCGTCGTAGCGCGCCGTCTCCGGAAGACCCCGCAGACGGTGGACAATGTTGTTTACGAGGGATTCTGCCTGGTAGTGCGCCGCCGATCCTGCCTTGCTGATCGGGATGTTCGTGGCATCTCCGATCACGTACACGTCGTCTTGTCCCGCGAGCTTCAACGTGTAGCGGTCGGTGGGCAAAAACCCAAGCGTATCCCCCAATCCCGACGCCTCGATCACCGGAGCACCACGGTGCTTCGGTATGGCGATGAGGAGGTCGTATTCGTGCGTTTCCCCCTTTTCCGTGCGCACGACGCGTTTCTGGGGATCGACCTCTACGACGCGTACTTCGGGAAGAAAGGTGTATCCTCGGGCAGCAAAGCGCTTGGCGATGAATTCGGCGATCCCAGGTTCGTGGTGTAGGTGGGGGGAGGGGTGGCTGTAGATGAGCTCGACGTTTTGCCGCCGGCCTTGGGAACGCAGGTAAGCGTCGATGATAAAGAAGATTTCGATAGGGGCTACGGGGCACTTAAGGGGCAAGTCCTGGACGATGAGAATGCGCCCCTTCTCGAAGTTTGCGAGGGCGTCGCGCAGGCGCAGCGAGCCCTCGACCGTGTAGAAATTGTGAGCTCCTTCGCGCATCCCAGGTACGAGGTCGAAGTCCGGACGCGCTCCCGTGGCGATTACGAGGATGTCGTAGGAATACGTGTTGCGCGCCGTACGCAGCTGCTTTTTTTCGACGTCGATACGCTGCACCTCTTCTAAAAGGAGGCGGACGCCCCGGCGCACGAGCGATTTTTGCGGCCGTGTATAGTGCTCGATCTCGCGCTCTCCCGTGACGACGAAGAGAAACCCCGGCTCGTACACGTGGACCTCGCGGTTGGCGAAGAGGAGGAGTTGAACCTCGTGGTCTTCGATCTCGCGGGCGAGGCGGCGGGCGAGACGATTGGCGAGGAGGGTACCCCCCACACCTCCGCCAACTATCGCTACGGTCTTCACGACACTCATCCCCTCGCAGAGGCAGGATTTCGGCAAATGACCACCAAAAGGGAATTTCTTCCGCACAAATTTTACCACTATATCCTGCCGCTCATCCGCCGCAAAAGTTCAAAGAGGGCTCTCGTGTTCTACACGTGAAAGCGGAAGAGGATCACGTCCCCGTCCTGAACGACGTAGTCGCGCCCTTCGAGACGGACGAGCCCCTTCCGTCGCGCCTCCTCCACGTTTCCGGCACGGACGAGATCTTCGTACGCGACGACCTCCGCACGGATGAACCCCCGTTCAAAGTCGGAGTGAATCACACCTCCGGCCTGAGGAGCCTTCGTCCCCTCGCGAATCGTCCAGGCGCGGGCTTCCTTTTCTCCCGCGGTAAAGAACGTGATCTGCCGAAGCAACCGGTAGGCCGCCGCGATGAGGCGGTCGAGCCCCGGCGCCGGAAGTCCGTAGGCCTGAAGAAACTCCCGCCTCTCCCCCGGAGGTAGGGACCGGAGTTCGGACTCCAGGGCCGCGGAAAGCACGATGACTTCTGCCCCCTCTTCGTCGGCACGGGCGCGCACCGCGCGGACGAGCGGGTGGTCTTCGGGATTTTCCGCAAGCATCGCCTCGGAGACGTTGGCGACGTAGAGGACCGGCTTCGCGGTGAGGAGGTGGAGTTCGGCGAGGAGGTCTGCACATTCTTCGTGTTTCCACATGCGTGCCGGTCTCCCCTCTCCGAGGTGCGCCACCAATTCTTCGAGGCAAGCGGCTTCCTTGCGCGCCGCTTCTTCGCCTACGCGCGTCCTCTTCCCCACCCGTTCCCGGCGACGCTCCACGGTTTCGAGGTCCGCGAGGAGAAGCTCGGTGTTCACGATCTCGATGTCGCGCGCGGGATCTACCCGCCCGGCGACGTGCACGACGCCAGGATCTTCGAAGGCGCGGACGACGTGCACGATGGCCTCCACCTCGCGAATGTGGGCGAGGAAGCGATTCCCCAGACCCTCCCCCTTGCTCGCCCCGGCTACGAGGCCGGCGATGTCCACGAAGCGAACGGTTGCGGGGATTTTTTCCCGCGAACGGAACAGTTCCGCCAGAACGTCGAGGCGCGGGTCGGGTACAGGGACGACTCCGACGTTGGGCTCGATCGTGCAAAAGGGAAAGTTTTCCGCTGCGGCTCCCGCTTGCGTCAGGGCGTTGAAGAGCGTGGATTTCCCGACGTTCGGCAAACCGACGATTCCTGCGCTTACCGCCACTTCGTTTCTCCTCTCTTAAGGTGAACTCCGATCCGACAAGGAAACCCGCCGACGAGGCGGTACGAAGTCAACGCCCCGACGGCGGGAAGAAGTTTCCTTCCGCGATGACCTCGCGGAGCTTTCGTTCCAACTCCCAACGGGGAAGAAGGAGGATTCGCCCGCACGTCGTACAACGCAGACGCACGTCCGCACCGACAAAGAGGACTTCCCACGTGTCTCCGCCGCACGCGTGGGGTTTTTTGAGCCGCACCCGATCTCCTTCCCGAAGTTCGGAGATCACGTTTTCGCCTCCCCGTGGTTCAGCCTGGCCTCGTCTTCCCCCACCTCCGTCCGCCCTTCTCCCTCGCGGTAGAGCTCGGTGAGGGCTTCCTTGATCCGCGCGGCAAACCCCTCCGCATCCTCGCCGCTGCGCGGAAAAAAAGGACGGCCGTATACGAGGACCACCCGAACCGGCCGGATAAAGCGCGCCCCCTTGGGAAACGCGCGGCCCGTTCCCACGAGGACAACGGGAAGTACGGGTATCCCCGTCTTAAGGCTCACAAAGGCCGCCCCGTGCTTGAGGGCTGCTTCCGCAAGTCGCGGGTTGCGTGTGCCTTCCGGAAAGATCCCGACGTTTTTTCCTTCCTGGAGAAGCCGGAGTGCCCGGCGCACGGCGCCGATGTCGTACGCCTCGCGATTTACGGGAAAGGCGCCGAAGGCGCGGACGAGGGACCCCAAAACGGGAGAGGCGAAGAGTTCCTTCTTCGCCATGAAATAGATGGGCCTGGGAAAAAACGCGTCGAGATACACCGGGTCGAGGGCACTCTCGTGGTTGCCCACGACGACGTACGTCCCAAGCGGATCGAAGCGCTCCCGCCCCACGATGCGGACGCGGTGGTACGCGCGGATGAACTCGCGCACGAGAGGCCGCAAAAGGTAGAAGTACCACACGGAGAACCCCTCCGGAGCCCCTCTTTTCCCTAGGGAAGCATCGCCATGGGTTCGGGAATTTCCTCGGAAATCCGCAGTTCCTCACGTCCTCGAGGGACGAAAATCCACAGGCGCCCCGGCTCGACCGTGAGACGAAGGGGTTCTTCGCCGAGAATCTCCCCATCTGCCTGCACGGGAAAGGACACCTGACGAAACCGCACGCGCGCGCTTCGGCCGCGCAGGACGGTGACGTACGGAGTCCGCGTGTGGAGTCCCGTGTACACAAGGGGGAAGATGAAAAGAAACGGGAGCCGTCCGATGCGGTGGACGACGCACACGTCCACCAATCCATCTTCTGAGCTCGCCCCGGGACAAATCCGCATCCCTCCAGCAAAGAAAGGGTGGTTGGAGGCGACGACAAGCCACACGCGGTGAAAGAGGTAGACCCGATCGTCGACGACGATCCGGGCGCTCCGCGGACGAAACCGGACCCACTTCGCGAGGAGGAGAAGGACGTACACAAACTTGGAAAGGGAGGTCGGCCAACGTCCGCTCCCCTTCAGGCGATTTGCCGCGTCGGCGACGACGCCGTCGATTCCCACCCCTGCGGCGTTGAGAAAGTACCGTTCACCCAAGCGCCCTACGTCCACCCTGCGGACGGTTCCCTGAAGAACCGCCTCGAGCGCTGCTTCCCAAGAAGGAAAGCCAATTCCGTGGGCGAGATCGTTCCCGGATCCTGCGGGGATCACACCGAAGGGAAGAGAAGGAGCCGTCCGCAAGAGGGCGTTCACGACTTCGTTTGCCGTTCCGTCGCCCCCTACGGCGACGACGGCGCGGTAACGTCCGGTGCGCAGGACGCGAAGGGTTGTGTCGTATCCATCGGCCTCAGGGGTCGTAAAGACGGCTTCGTACGCGGTTTGGGACGCACGGAGCCGCCCTTCGACCGCCTTCCAAATACGCTCGGCCCGCCCGCTTCCCGCGCGGGGATTTACGACAAAAAGCAGAGGACGCTGCATACCGATCCCTCCGGCCCTACACGAATAGAGCCAACAAACCTGCGACGACCAAGGCGGGCAACATGTTTGCCACGCGCAGGCGCGTGAGCTCGAGCAGGTTGAGTCCGATGGCGAAGATGAGACCCCCCCGACGGCGCTCACCTCTGCGGTGATTCTGAGAAGGAGATCCTCGGAAATCGCGTGCGTCAGCCAGCGTGCGGAAAGCGCTATCGTTCCTTCGTAGAGAAACACGGGAACGGCGCTCAAGGCGACTCCCGGACCCAACGTGCCCGCAAAGAGGACGGCCGTAAACCCGTCGAGAAACGCCTTGGTGTACAACACATGATGCTCGTTTCGCAGCCCGCCGTCAAGAGCGCCAACGATGGCCATCGACCCGACGACGTACACGAGGGACGCGGTCACGAAGGCATTGGCTACACCTCCCCGCCTTCCCGCGCTCAGCCGCGACTCGAGCACCCTTCCTAAGGCTTCGAGTTTCCCGTGAAGGTCCCACCGCTCCCCAAGGAGCGTGCCCGAGGCGAGACTCGCGACGACGACGAGGAAATGCGGGGAAGCGAGAACCATCTGAATCCCGAGGATGGACACGGCGAGGGCGATGCTGCGAAGAACGGCGTCCGCCGTGGATGCCGAGAGGCGAAAGACGCGCACGCCGAGCAGCGTACCGACGAGTATGGCCACCGTGTTCACGACGGTACCCCAAAGTGCGCTCACCGAGCCCCGCCCTTCCCCACGAGGAGTTCGGCGATGCGCTCCAGGTCCTCGCGATCGAAGAAGGCGATCTCTACCGCCCCCGCTGCACCGGAAGTGCGGATCCGCACGGGTGCGCCGAGCGCTTCGGATAGTTCCCGCTCGAGGACCGCATATTCGGGCGGGCGTCCCGCCGTTTCCTCGCCCCGCACAGTTCTGCGATTTCTCCGCCTCTGTCTGCGGAGGAATTCCTCGAGCTTGCGCACACTCCAGCCCTCGCGCACGACGCGATCCGCAAGCTCGCCAATCGTCCGGGGGTCTTCGAGCCCCGCGAGCATCTTTGCGTGTCCCATGCTGAGCGTTCCACGTGAAACATATTCCTGAACCCGCTCGGGAAGAGCGAGAAGGCGGAGGTAGTTCGCCACGAGCGAGCGGCTCTTCCCCATCTTGCGCGCGACCTCATCCTGCGTGAGGGAAAAGCGTTCCATGAGCGCGCGGTATGCGCGGGCGATCTCGATGGGGTCGAGATCTTCCCGCTGGACGTTTTCGATGAGCGCGACCTCCATCATCGTCGCGTCGTCAAAGGAACGAAGGACCGCCGGAATCCGCTCCAATCCCGCCAACCGCGCGGCACGCACGCGGCGCTCGCCGGCGATGATCTCATAGGCCTCACCCCCCGCGAGCGGTCGCACGAGAATAGGCTGAAGGACGCCGTGCTCGCGAATGGAAGAGGCGAGTTCCTCCAACGCTTGGGCGTCAAACGTGCGTCTGGGTTGGTACGGGTTGGGCCTTAAGGAATCGAGGGGGATCTGGACGACTTCCTCTCCCTCGCGAACTTCGAGGGTGGGAAGGAGCGCGTCAAGGCCGCGCCCAAGGGCCGACTTTCTTTTCATGTTGTTCGAGCACCTCCCGCGCAAGCTCTACGTACTGTTCGGCTCCCTTGGAACGCGGATCGTAGACGGTGATCGGAAGTCCGTGGCTTGGAGCCTCGCTCAATCGGACGTTACGCGGAATGATGGAGCGGTACACCTTCTCCTTAAAGTAGCGCTTCACCTCTTCTACGACCTGGATGCTCAGGTTCGTCCGCGCGTCGAACATCGTGAGGAGCACGCCTTCGACGGTAAGTTGCGGATTGAGGTGCTTTTGCACGAGGCGAATCGTGTTGAGGAGCTGACTCAGCCCTTCGAGGGCATAGTACTCACATTGAATGGGGATGAGAACGCCGTCCGCCGCCGTGAGGGCGTTCACCGTGAGCAAGCCCAAGGACGGCGGCGAGTCGATGTACACGAACTCGTAGGCGTCCCGAATTCGCTCCAAGGCGCGCCGAAGGCGAAGCTCGCGCGACATTGTGGGAACGAGTTCGATTTCCGCCCCGGCGAGCTGAATCGTGGAGGGAAGGACGTCCAAGCCTTCCACCGCTGTGGGGCGCACGACCTTCTCGGGGGGCACTTCGTTGATGAGGACGTCGTACACGTCGAATGTGACGTCCGCCTTGCTCACGCCTACCCCGCTCGTCGCGTTCCCCTGAGGATCCATGTCCACGAGGAGAACGCGCTTCCCGAGCATCGCGAGAGCGGCGGAAAGGTTTACGGCGGTCGTCGTCTTGCCCACTCCACCCTTTTGGTTTGCGATGGCGATTACCCGCCCCACGCTTCCTCCCTACCTCTCTATGTCCGTTTTCGCAACACGACGCGGAGGACGACCTGTCCTTCCTCGACGTGTTCTTCTACCTCCGCGTCGAATCCGGCCTTCCGCACCATTTCTACCGCTCGTCGCAAGGTATTTAAGGCAATGCGCAGATCGCGAGCCACACCGCGAGCATTCCCGCGAAATACGCCCTTCGCCCCCTTCCGCAGCGTTTCCCGCTTCCCCTCGACCAGTGCCCGCACGCGTGCTTCCGTCTCTTTGACCGTGAGCTCGCGCTCCGTGATCTCCGCCAAGAGCCTGCGCAGCGCCTCCTCGTCCGTCACGGCGAGAAGCGCTCGGGCGTGGCGTTCGGAAATCCTGCGCTCCGCGAGTGCCTCTTGCACGAACCCCGGAAGAGACAAGAGCCTGAGCTTGTTGGCGATCGTCGATTGGCTCTTTCCAAGCTCCCGGGCGAGGGCCTCTTGCGTCAGGCCATGTAGCTCCATGAGTTTCTGGTAGGCGATCGCTTCCTCAATCGGCGAAAGCGACTCGCGCTGCAGGTTTTCGATGAGGGCGAGGGCCGCCGCCTCGCGATCGCCGAGCTCTCGCACGATAGCAGGGATCGTGGGAAGTCCTAAACGCTTCACCGCCCGAAGGCGCCTCTCTCCGGCGATGACCTCGAATCCCTCTCCCACCGGCCGGACGACGATGGGCTGGATGAGGCCGTGGCGGCGAATCGTCTCCACGAGCTCGTCGATTCCCTCGTCGGAAAAGACGCGCCTCGGTTGGTATGGCCCGGGAAACACCTTATCCACGGAGAGTTCCTGTACGCGCTCCGCGGAAACTCGGTCTCCGCCCGACTTCCCCCAAAGTCGCCTGAGCGGTCCGGACATCTTCCTCCGCCCCTACCAATCACCAAGTGTACTCCTTCTCTTTGTTCTCCTCAGGATCGGCGCTTTCCTGCCGGCCCCGCACCCGAAGGCGTTTCACGTGAAACATCGATCAACCTCGCTTTTCGGGCCGCCGCCGGAACCAGAGGAGGACGCGTTCGCCGAACCCTTCGGGAAGAAAGAGCGTCTCTTCCCCGAAGAGATCCCAAAACACCTCGATTTCCGTCCGCGCTGCAAAAATTTCTTCCCGAACCCCAGGACCCTTCATGGCTAAAAAAACTCCCCCCGGAGACAAAAGAGGACGTACCCAAGGAAGCAGACGGGCGAGCGGCGCTACGGCCCTGGCTACCGCGAAGCGGTGCCGTTCCGGGTGCAACCAGGCGTAGTCCTCAACCCGCGCATGCAGGACCTCAACACCTTCGAGTCCGAGGCGTTGGACGACCTCGCGGACGAAGAGCACGCGCTTCCGCGCAGCCTCGATGCCCAAAATCCGGAAGGAGGGCCGGAGGATCTTCATGGGGAGGGAGGGAAACCCGGCTCCCGTCCCCACGTCCACCAAGAATTCCTCCCGCGGAAAGTAAGGCGAAAAGAGGGGGGTAAGGGAATCCCAAAAGTGCTTGACGTATACCCCGAGGGGATCCGTAATCGCCGTGAGGTTGACGCGTTCGTTGGTGCGGACGAGGAGGGTGTAGTAAGTGCGAAAGGCCTCGCGACGCCATCCGTCCAATTCCACCCCACAAGCTGCCAGAAGCGCGGCGAGGAGTTCCTCGCTTCGTTGGAGCTCCTGGGAAACGTCGCTCACCGTGTCGCCTCCTTCCGCCGCTCCCGATGCGCGAGGTAGACAAGGAGGGCCGAGACATCTGCCGCATGCACACCGGGCACGCGTGCCGCTTGCCCGACCGTAAGCGGACGAACGCGGCGGAGCTTTTCCCGTGCCTCTTGCGAGAGGCCCGAAACGGCGTCGTAATCCAAATCGGGGTCGAGACGTTTGCCCTCCAGTCGGCGCATCCGCGCGACTTCCTGCGCCTCCCGCGCGATGTACCCTTCGTACTTTGCTTCGATCTCCACGGCCTCGGCCACGTCGCGAGGAAGCGGAGAAGGCGGCGGGACGACCCGAAGGAGGTCGGCAAACGAGACGTCGGGCCGCCGGAGGTACTCGTAGGCCGAGAGCGGTTCCCGCGGAACGGGAAGGTAGTGGGCGCGTAGCACCTCTTCTTCCCCCGGACCGACGCGCAGGGTGGTTAGGCGGCGTCGCTCGGCCTCGATCGCTTCGACCTTCGCAAGGTAAGAGCGATAGCGGTCCTCAGAAACAAGTCCCACCCGGTAGCCGACGGGAACGAGGCGACGATCCGCGTTGTCGAAGCGGAGGAGGAGCCGATGCTCCACGCGCGACGTGAGCATGCGGTACGGTTCGTCCACGCCGCGCGTAACGAGGTCGTCGACTAGGACACCGATGTATGCCTGGTCGCGCCCCAAGACGAGTGGCTCCTCCCCAAGAACGAAGCGGGCAGCGTTGATCCCCGCGAGAATTCCCTGGGCGGCCGCCTCTTCGTACCCAGAGGTCCCGTTAATCTGCCCAGCGGTAAAGAGGCCGCGCACACGCTTCGTCTCAAGGGAAGGCCAGAGCTCCACAGGATCTACGGCGTCGTACTCGATCGTATAGCCGACGCGGAGGATGCGTGCGCCTTCCAATCCGGGAATTGTCAGCAAAAGTTCCCGCTGGACGTCTTCCGGAAGGCTCGTAGAAAGTCCCTGCACGTACACTTCGTACGTATCTGCGCCGTCGGGTTCGAGAAAGATCGGGTGGCGTCCGCGGTGGGGAAAGCGCACGATCTTTTCCTCGATCGACGGGCAGTAGCGGGGTCCTACTGCGTCCATAGCCCCGGAAACCTGAGGTGCCCGATCGAGGTTGAGGCGAACGATCTCGTGCCCCGGCGGGGTCGTGTACGTGAGGTACGTCGGAAGCTCCGCACTCGCAAGCCCGTCCTCCGAGCGAGACGTGTAGGAAAAGTAAGGAGCATCGGGATCGGGATCTTGCCGTTCGAAGCGCGAAAAGTCGATCGTCCTTCCGTCGAGACGGGGCGACGTGGACGTCTGAAGCCGGAGCACGCGAAAACCGAGACGAACGAGTTGCTCTCCCAAAGCGCGAGCCGCGGGCAGATTCTCTGGACCGCTCGGGGTGCGGCGTTCTCCGACGATGACCACGCCGTTCAAAAACGTCCCCGTTGCGAGGACGACAGCCGCCGTCTCGTACACGGCTCCCGTATCCAAACGCACCCCCCGGACGCGCCCGTCGGCGACGTCGAGTGCCACCACCGCTCCTTGCCGCAGGTCGAGGTTCGGCGTTTCCTCGAGGACGCGCCGCATGTACCGCGAATACGCCGCCCGATCGACCTGAGCGCGAAGCGCGCGAACGGCCGGACCCTTACTCGTGTTGAGCATCCGCCTCTGAAGGGCGGTCCGATCGGCCGCCCGGGCCATCTCCCCACCGAGGGCATCCAGCTCTCGAACCATGTGGCCCTTCCCGGGGCCACCTATCGAGGGATTGCAAAACATCCGGGCGATGAAGTCCAAGTGCAATGTGACGAGAAGCGTACGTCGACCGAGGCGCGCAGAGGCAAGGGCAGCCTCTACGCCGGCGTGCCCCCCTCCTACGATGATTACGTCATACGTGCCCGCCCAAAAGCCTTCCGCCACCCACTCACCCCCTCACTTTCCCACGCAAAATCGAGAGAAAATCTGGCGTACGAGGTCCTCGCCGACATCGATCCCGAGGGTCGCCCCTAATCGCTCGGACGCCACGCGCAAGGGCAAAGCCACGAGGTCTAAGGTAGCTCCACTCCGCATCGCATCCTCCGCCTCGGCCAGCGCCGCCTCCGCCTCCTCCGCCAGACGGAGATGTCTCTCATTCACGAGGAAAACTCCCTCCCAATCCCCGTCCCCGAGAACCGAAAGCCGAAGCCGATCTTCCAACTCCGCCAGTCCTTCCCCCGTGGTCGCCGATACAAAGACGATCGGCGAACCCGGCACAAGTTCTGCCAAACGCCGGTCTTCGAGTCGTCGAGACAGGTCCGACTTGTTCACGACGACGATCGCCGGAACGGACAACGAGGCGACATAACGCGCGATCTTTTCATCCTCTTCGTCGAGGGGTGAGCTTCCGTCTACGACCAAGAGGACGAGATCCGCCTCGCGCAGCGCCTTCCGCGCGCGTGCGACGCCAATGCTTTCCACCAGGTCTTCCGTGGCACGCAGCCCCGCAGTATCCAAAAGGCGAAAGCGAAAGCCCGCGAGCTCCAGCTCTCCCGTGACGACGTCGCGCGTCGTCCCCGGAACGGGTGTCACGATCGCCCGCTCTTCACGCAACAAGGCGTTGAGGAGGGAGGACTTTCCGACGTTGGGACGTCCCGTAAGCACGACCGCCGGTCCTTCGCGCACGAGGCGGGCGAGGGCCTTCCCCCGAAGGAGGTCACCGACACGCCGGCGGAGAACTTCCAAGCGCCGAAGAAACTCCTCTCGATCGATCTCCCCTTCGTCGTGCTCGGAAAAGTCGAGTTCGAGCTCTACCTGCGCCCTCAGGGCCTGCGCCTCTTCAAAAAGCCCGCGAACCGCCTGTGATACGTCGCCAGCAAGCTGGCGCAACGCGAACCGGCGCGCGTGCTCTGTTCGCGCGCGGATGAGGTCGAGGACGGCCTCCGCCTGGGCGAGGTCTAGCCGACCGTTGAGGAAGGCGCGAAGCGTAAATTCCCCGGGCTCCGCAAGGCGCGTTCCGGCGGAGAGGACGGCCCGAAGTACGCTACGGAGGACGAAAAAGCCGCCGTGGCCCTGGATCTCCACGACGTCTTCGCGGGTAAACGTACGGGGCGCCCGCATCACGAGGACGAGGACTTCGTCGAGCACTTCCTCCGTAAGTGGGTCTACGACTCGCCCGTAGTGCACGGTATGGGTTGGCGCGTGAGCGAGGCGGACGCGGCCGCGAAAAACCTTGTCCGCAACGGCTACGGCATCGGGACCTGACAGGCGAACGATGCCGATGCCACCCTCCCCCGGCGGGGTGGCGATGGCTGCGATCGTGTCGCCCCGTCCCGTCGCACCTTCGGCGCTGTCCTTCACGCCTCCCGCTCCCTCCCCTCCTTCGGAGACCCCTTCTCCCTGCGGCCTCGGAGGAGGAAGAGTTCGTAGATGAGGTACGTCTGGAAGAGGGAGAAGAGGTTCGTCATCACCCAGTAGAGAGAAACGGCGCTCGGAAGACTCAAGGCAAAAAAGAAAACGACCGCTGGAGAGAGGTAGAGCATCCACCGTTGCATCGCGAGCTGTTCCTTCGTCAGCTTTACGGGGGAAACCTTCTGCGTGTAGCGAAATTGAACTTCACTCATCACCAGGGTGACGAGGCCCGCGAGCACCGGCAGGACATACAAAGGATCAGGCGTTCCGAGGGGAAACCAGAGAAAGCTCGCCCCGTGGATATGCGGGCTCCTCAGAATTGCGTCGTAGAGGCCGATGATCACCGGAAGCTGCAAGAAGAGTGGAAGGAAACCCGACGCCGGATTGATTTCGTGATCTGCGTAAAACTTCACGAGTTCCTGGCGCAGCCGATCCGGATCCTTGCGGTACTTTTCTTGGATCTTTTGGATTTCCGGTTGAAACTCCTGAATCCGCATCGAGATCTGGTACTGCTTGACGGCAAAGGGAAGAAGGAGGAGGCGGACGACGACCGTCACAGCCAGGATAGAGAGCCCGTACGAACCCCACAAAATCGAGGCAAACCAGTCGAGGAGGAGGTAGATCGGGTAGACGAAGAACGCGTCCAAAAACCCGTTACGCGGATCGGGGGGGACGTCCACGGGGGCACCGCATCCGCCCAAGAACGCCACCCCAATGAGCACGAGCGCCATGAGAGCACGGCGTGTCGACGACCTCCGCATTGTGCTTTGTTCACTCCCCTACAGAACCGGATCGTACCCACTGGGATGGAAGGGATGACAACGCGCGACCCGCCTGGCCCCCAACACAAGCCCCTTGACGACCCCGTACTTTTCCACGACCTGGATCGTATACTCCGAGCACTTCGGACAAAAGCGGCACGAAAAAGGTTTAAGAGGAGACACATGCCTCTGGTAGGCGCGGAGTGTCCCCAAAACGAGTCTCCTCACGTCTCATCCCTCCGATTGTTCACCCTTCGCGCCACGCGTTTCCGGAGCGCCTTCCTCTTCTCCCGAAGGCAGAACATTCTCGTCCTCCTGCCAGAGGTTTGCCCGCTTGAGAAGGCGTACGAGCGATGCCTCGAGCTCGGAAAACTCCGCCCCGATTCCGCCGCGACGCACGAGGACGACGAGATTGTATCCCGGACGGATGTGGGGAAGTACCCGCCGCAGGATTTCCCGCAGCCTGCGCTTGTAGCGGTTCCGCACCACCGCACCACCCAACCGCCGCCCCACGGAAACCCCAACGGCCCGACCCCCGTCGTCTCGCCTCTCATAATAAACAACGAGGCGGGGATCGACTACCGATTTCCCGCCCGTGATCACGCGCTCGAAATCATCGTTCTTCCGCAGGCGATCCTTTCGGGAGAGTCCCACATCCCCCAACTCCCTAACGCCGCTCCGTGACGGCAAGGCGCTTCCGTCCCTTCCGGCGGCGCGCCTTGATGATCTTTTGCCCGGACTTCGTCCGCATCCGAACGAGGAAGCCCAGCGTCCGCTTCCGCCGCCGTTTACTCGGGTTGTATGTCGGTTTCCCCATCGTGCGATCCCTCCCGTGAAATCGTACCCAATTATATGGCTCCCACCCGCCTCCGTCAAGAAATCCCGAACATCGGGTTTTCCACAAAGGAATCCGCAGTTCACCCACATGTCCACAGAATCCACATTTTTCGCCGTGTGGTTTGTGGATTCTGTGGATTGGACGTGGGGATCGTTGAACCGTTCTATCCTCCTTTGCTAAGATGGACTCACCACCAACTGTGGACGAGCGACGTCATCCACAAATCTATCCACAGGGTGTGGATATCATGTCGCACACAATGCACAACCTTCCCCGCTGGTCAGCGGGGGTATCTCCGGCCCAGGAACTCTGGGACCTCGTCCTCGGGCGGTTGCAGTCACGGCTGCCGAAACCTAGCTTCGACACGTGGTTTCGCGATACGCGAGCCCTCCGCTTGTCAGAAAACATGCTCGTCGTCCAAGCACCAAATCCGTTCATCAAAGATTGGCTCGAAGAACACTACCAAACGGCCTTGGAAACCCTCCTGTCTAACATTGGAGGAAAGCCCCTGCGCCTTCGCCTCGTGACCGAAGACGAACTCGAACCGCCGACAAGCGCTCCGCCCGGAAGCACGTTTGAAAGTTCTCCCCTCAACCCCAAGTACGTCTTCGAGACGTTCGTCGTGGGCAGCGGCAACCGCTTCGCCCACGCTGCTTGCCTAGCCGTCGCCGAACGTCCGGCTTCTTCGTACAACCCCTTGTTCATCTACGGCGGAGTGGGGCTCGGGAAAACCCACCTCCTGCACGCGATCGGACACCACGTGCGCCGCCACCATCCCCACATGCGCATCTTGTACATTTCCACGGAAAAGTTCACGAACGAATTCATCGCCGCCATCCGCGACAACCGCGCCGAACAATTTCGGCAAAAGTATCGAACAATCGACGTCCTGCTCATCGACGACATTCAGTTTCTTGCGGGAAAGGAACAGACGCAGGAAGAGTTCTTCCACACATTCAACACCCTGTACGAGGCGAGCAAGCAAATCGTGATCACGAGTGACCGACCGCCCAAGGAAATTCCGACGCTCGAAGACCGCCTCCGTTCCCGCTTCGAGTGGGGCCTCATCACGGACATCCAACCGCCGGATTTAGAGACGCGAATTGCCATCCTTCACAAAAAGGTTCGCGCGGAACAACTCGAAATCTCCGACGAAGTGATCGCCTTCATCGCCCGGCAGGTGCAGACAAACATCCGCGAACTCGAAGGCGCTCTCACCCGTGTTCTCGCCTACGCGTCCCTGATCAACCGAGACATCACCGTAGACCTAGCGGAAGAGGCCCTGCGAGACCTCGTCCAGATGAACAAATTGCAAAAACACCTCACCATCTTCGATATCCAGAAGGTCGTAAGCGACTACTTCGGAATCCGCCGCGAAGACCTCGTCGGAAAAAAACGCACGCGCAACCTTGTCGTCCCCCGGCAGATCGCCATGTACCTCGCACGCGAACTCACCGAACACTCGCTTCCTAAGATCGGCCAGGAATTCGGCGGTAAAGACCACACGACGGTGATCCACGCCCACGAGAAGATCCGCAGGGAAATCCAAAGGGACAAAAACCTCGCGCACATCGTGAACGAACTCCGGGAGCGCCTCAAAGTATTCACAAGTGGATGACCATGCCCAAAGAAATCCACAGGCGGCTTCCTTGGGAATTCGTGGTCGGAGACGTTGTCCACAGGTTCCACGGACTATGACGGGTACGATGTCTTTCTTTTTTTCCATGAACGAGAAAAGAGAAAGGATGCGTATTCTCCATGCGGCTTCACGTCGAACGGGAAGTGCTCTTTCCCGCCGTGCAACGGGCGATTCGTGCCGTCGACGCGCGCGTCGCCCTGCCGATCCTTGCAGGACTTTACCTCGAAGTTACGGGCGACCGCCTCGTAGTTGCCGGTGCGAGCGGCGAGTTGTACGTGCGCGCTTGGATCCCCGTGGACCTCGCCGCCGAAGAAGGGCGTACGGTGGTCCCTGCGCGCTTTTTCTTTGACCTCCTCCGCCGCCTACCTTCGGGTCCTGTGGAAATCGCCCTCGAAGAGGAACGCGTACGCGTCCGACAGGGGGACGTGGAGTTTCGCGTTAGCCCCATGGATCCCGAGGACTTCCCCCCATTTCCCGAGGAAGTCGAGGCGGTGAGCCTTCCCCTCGCCGGCGAAAGGTTGGAGCGGGCCCTGCGGAGCGTGCTCTTTGCCGCCAGTTCGAGCGACACGCGTCCCATTCTCAAAGGTGTTCGCTGGCGTGCGGCCGACGGGGAACTCGTCTTCGTCGCCACGGACAGCCACCGGCTCGCTCGACGGGTGCTCCCCCTCGAAGTGCCTGTAGACGCTCCTGTCGAAGCGATTCCCCCTGCCTCTCGCCTGGAGGACATCCTCCCTCTCTTGGACGAAGCCGATCTCTGGCGAATCACCTTTGGGAAGGGCACCCTTGGCCTTCGGAGCGAGGGATTGGAGATCGCCATTCGCCTCCTCGAAGGGGTGTATCCGGAAACGGACAACCTCCTCACCTTGGAGGCCCAGACGACCTTCTTCGTGGCCGTGGAGCCGTTTCGCGAGGCGCTTGAACGCGCGGCCCTCGTGGTGCAGAAGAGCGCCCAGCCGACGGTTCGGCTCGATGCCGAAGGCGGAGCCCTCGTCCTGAGTGCCAACCACCCCGAGCTCGGAAGCTATCGGGAGATCCTCCCCGTTGAAGGGTTCGAAGGCGAAAAGTTGACCATCTGGTTCAACGTTCGCTACCTCCTCGAGGCGCTCAAAGGTTGGGAGGAAGAAAGGGCCGTGCTTCAATTCAACGGATCGTGGAAGCCGTTCCTCGTACGTCCCGAGCTCGATCCCGGGTGGGTTCACCTCATCGTCCCCGTGAAGATCCCGTAACGCGGATTCGGGCAGGGGTGACGCGTGCGACTCGAATTGTTGGAAGTTCGCGGATTTCGCAACCTCGACCTCACCGCTCGGTTTGCGCCGCGGCTCAACGCGATCGTCGGGCCCAACGGCCAGGGGAAGACCAACCTCCTCGAAGCCATCGGCGTTCTCGCGTGGGGGACGTCCTTCCGCACGCACCGCCATCGGGAGTGGTTGCGTTGGGGCGCACGCGAGGGGAGGATTGCCGGTGAGGTCGTACGTGACGGCCTCCGGACGACATTGGAAGTGCGCTTTAACGCGCGGGAAAAGGTCCTTCGGGCGGACGGAAACGCGATCCGCCGTCGGGTGGATTGGTTTCCGCATCTACGCGTCGTGCTCTTTCTCCCTGAAGACATCCACCTCGTGGACGGGGCCCCCGATCTGCGCCGGAGGTTTCTCGATCGGGCGTTGGGAAGTGCCGACGTGCGCTATTTGTACCTCCTCGGCCGATATAATACAATTTGGAAACAAAGGTCCGTGCTGCGCCAGAGAATCGCCGCGGGGCAAGCCGATGTGCAGGAGCTCGAACCGTGGGACGACCAACTTGCACGGGTAGGGGCGGAAGTCGCACTCCGGCGGAGGGAGTTCTTGCGGGAACTCGAACCGAGCACGCGCCGCTTTTACCGCGAGCTTAGCGGTGAAGAGGAAGGCATTTTTTTTGCCTATGCCTCATTGGCCGAGCGTCACACCACGTGGGAGGAGCTGGCGGCGGTACTTGCCGAAGAGCTTCGGCGTCTCCGGCGGGAAAGTCCGTTGGGTCCCGTTCCGGGCCCGCACCGCGACGACGTAAAGTTCTACCTGGGCGGGCGGGAGGCGCGTCTGCACGCCTCGCAAGGACAAAAGCATAGTTACGCATTAGCACTCGCCTTCGGCGTAGCGGAATGGTTTGCCTCGCGCTTTGGAGAACCGCCGGTTCTCCTCCTCGACGACGTCGTCGGCCCGCTGGACGGCTCGCGCCGTGCGGCCCTCGCCGAGCTCCTTCGGCGTCGGGAGTGGCAGGTGTTCCTAACCGCAACCGAGCTCGCGGCGGATTTCGGAACGTCGGACCGCCTATTTCGCATGTGGGCGGGGACGCTCACTCCGGAAGAAGGCGGCCACGCAGGCTGATCGGAAATCTCAGCGCGTGTTGCTGAGAAACCGATCGGGACGGGAAGGTCGGCCGTCCCGTTTTTCGTGCATTTTGGCCAAAGGCGGTGAAGGGATGGACGAAGCGCGTCGGTACACCGTAGACGAGATCCAGGTCCTCGAAGGCATCGAAGCGGTCCGCCGTCGCCCGGGCATGTACATTGGATCTACGGACGAACGGGGACTTCACCACCTCCTTTGGGAGGTCGTGGACAACGCCGTCGACGAAGCGATGAACGGGTACGCCGACCGCATCGAGGTCGTCCTCCATGCCGACGGATCCGTAAGCGTTCGGGACAACGGACGGGGGATTCCCGTAGATATTCACCCTCAGACCAAGACGAGCGGCGTGGAGACGGTGCTCACGCGTCTGCACGCCGGAGGGAAATTCGGCAAAGGAGGGTATCGGGCGGCGGGCGGCCTTCACGGCGTAGGAATTTCCGTCGTAAACGCGCTGACGGAGACGCTAGAGGTAGAGGTGCGGCAGAAGGGGCGGCGGTACTTTCAACGCTACCACCGCGGCGTTCCCGAGGCGCCGCTCGCGGACGTCGGTCCGTCGGAGGGAGAGACGGGGACGTGGGTGCGGATCGTCCCCGATCCCGAGATCTTTCGGGAGACGACGCGGTTTCGTCACTCGACGATCGCCGCGCGCTTGCGTGAACTCGCGTACCTCAACCCGGGCGTAACGATACGCCTGGTCGACGAGTCTACCGGTGAAGAACACGAGTTTCGCGAGGACGGCGGAATTCGCGCGTACGTAGAAGAACTCGCACGAGAAAAGTCCCCCTTGCACCCCCCAATCGCCTTTGCCGCTCAGGAAGGAGAAACCCGGGTCGAGGTAGCCCTCGTTTTTACGGAGGCCCAGTCGGAAGAAATCCTCTCCTTCGTGAACAACATCCCCACGCGTGAGGGGGGCACGCACGAGAGTGGCTTCAAGGCTGCACTCACGCGCGTCGTGAACGACTACGCCCGCAAGGCGGGACTGCTCAAGGAAGGCGATGCGAACCTCACGGGCGAAGACGTGCGGGAGGGGCTCGTAGCCGTCTTGAGCCTCCGCCTCCTCGAGCCTCAGTTCGAAGGCCAGACGAAGACCAAGTTGTCCAATTCTGAGGTGAAGCCTCTCGTCGAGCAGCTTGTGGCTACGGAGTTTGCGCGGTTTCTCGAGGAGAACCCTTCGGTAGCGCGGGTGATCGTCGAACGGGCGATCCTCGCCGCCCGCGCGCGGGAAGCCGCCCGCAGGGCGCGCGAACTCACGCGGCGCAAGGGAGCCCTCGACTCCGCCTCCCTTCCAGGAAAGCTCGCCGACTGCACGAGTCGGGATCCGCGGGAAAGCGAGCTCTTCATCGTCGAGGGCGACTCCGCGGGCGGTTCGGCGAAGGACGGTCGCGACCGCCACTTCCAGGCGATCCTCCCCCTTCGCGGAAAGATCTTGAACGTGGAGAAGGCCCGGCTCGACAAGATCTTTCAAAACGAAGAAATACGCAACCTCGTCACCGCCATAGGGACGGGCGTCGGCGAGGAGTTCGACCTTTCTCGCCTTCGCTACCACAAGATCATCCTCATGACCGACGCCGATGTGGACGGGGCGCACATCCGAACGCTCCTTCTCACGTTTTTCTACCGCTACATGCGTCCGCTCATTGAAGGTGGGTACGTGTACATCGCCCAGCCCCCGCTTTACAAGGCCACAAAAGGGAAGCGCTCGCGCTACCTCTACTCGGATGCCGAACTCGAGGAACTCAAGCGCGAGTGGGCTGACATTCGGGGGGAGCTTGTCGTCCAGAGGTACAAGGGGTTGGGGGAGATGAACCCCGATCAACTTTGGGAGACGACGATGAACCCGGAAAACCGCCGCCTCTACCGGGTGACGATCCAGGATGCAGAGGAGGCGGAGCGGATCCTCCAAACCCTCATGGGCGAGGACGTGGAACCGAGGCGGGAGTTTCTTCGCGCCTACGCGCACGCCGTGCGCAATCTCGACATTTGAGAATTGCGGCGCCGTGCTTAGGATCCCCGTGATCTAAGGAGGGGTAGACGTGGCTTTGCATTCCCGCATCGAGCCGGTGGACATCGCCCACGAGATGCGGCAGTCCTTTCTCGACTACGCGATGAGCGTCATCGTGAGTCGTGCCCTTCCCGACGTTCGGGACGGACTAAAGCCCGTGCAGAGGCGGATTCTGTACGACATGCTCGAGGAGGGCCTCACTCCCGACAAACCGTACCGGAAGTCCGCGACGATCGTAGGTACCGTGTTGGCCCGGTACCACCCGCACGGGGATGCGGCCGTATACGAGACGCTCGTACGCATGGTGCAACCTTTTTCCTACCGCTACCCCCTCGTAGACGGACAGGGAAACTTCGGTTCTGTAGATGGGGATTCGGCGGCGGCGATGCGGTATACGGAGGCGCGCCTCTCACCCCTCGCCCTCGAGCTCTTGCGTGACATCCACAAAGACACGGTGGACTTTCGCGACAACTTCGACGCCTCGCGCAAGGAGCCCGTAGTCCTTCCCGCCCGGTTTCCCAACTTGATCGTGAACGGGTCGCAGGGAATCGCCGTCGGGATGGCCACGAACATACCGCCGCACAACCTGGGAGAAGCCATAGACGCCGTCCTCCTCCTCATGGAACGGCCCGATGCTTCCCTCGCGGAGATCCTCGAGCGCCTCCCGGGTCCGGACTTCCCCACGGGCGGCGTGATCCTCGGGCGTGAAGGAATTCGGAAGGCCTACGAGACGGGGCGAGGGAAGATCCGCATCCGTGCACAGGCGGAGATCGAAAGGATCTCCGGCGAGCGCTCGCGCATCGTATTTACGGAAATTCCCTACCAGGTGAATAAGGCGAAGGTGGTAGAACGGATCGCCGAACTCGTCCGCGACAAGGTTCTCGACGGCGTGACGGACGTCCGCGACGAGTCGAGCAAGGGGAAAATCCGCGTCGTCGTGGAGGTCCGAAAGGGTGCCGATCCGCGAGTAATCCTCAACCAGATCTACCGCCACACGGCCTTTCAGACTTCTTTTGGGATCATCTTCCTCGCCCTTGTCGACGGGCGACCGGAAATCTTGGGGATTCGCGAACTCCTCCTTCACTACATCGCCCACCAGCGCGAGGTCGTACGTCGGCGAACGGCGCACGACCTCGAGAAGGCGGAAGCGCGCCTTCACATCGTTGAAGGGCTCATGCGCGCCGTCGACCTCGTCGACGTCCTCGTGCACCGGTACGGTCCGATTCGCAGTGCCCGCGACCGCAAGGAGGCTCGGGCGAACCTCTGCGCGCCTACCTTCGTCCTTGAAGGTAGGACTTACGAGATGGGCTTTACAGAGGCCCAAGCCGACGCCATTTTGGACATGCGCTTGGAGCAACTTACCGGACTTTCCATCGAAAAGTTGGCAGACGAAGAAAGCGCGCTGCGCCGCACGATTTCCGACCTCCGGGCGATCCTCGAATCGCCGGCGCGTCTCGACGAAGTGGTGCGCAAAGAGCTTCTCGACGTGCGGGAGAAATTCGCCGACGAGAGGCGTACGCGGATTCTCGACGAAGACGGTTCGTTTGAGGCTACGGACCTCATTGCCGACGAACCTTTCGTCGTCACGCTCAGCGAAGGGGGGTATCTGCGGCGCACGGATCCGAGCACGTACCGCGCTCAGCGGCGAGGGGGAAAGGGAGTGCTCGGCGTTCGCGTTCGGGAAGACGTGATCGTGCACGTCGTCCACGCGAACGCGCACGACACACTTCTCTTCTTCACGAACCGCGGCCGCGTGTACCCCCTCCTCGTGCACGAGATCCCCGAACAGGGACGGACGACGCGCGGTTCCCACCTCGCCAACTTCCTCCCCCTTGCGCCGGAGGAGCGCGTGACGGCTCTCCTCCCCTACCGCGCTTCCGAACCTGGGGACCTCGTCTTCGCCACCCGGTTGGGGTTTGTGAAGCGCACGCCGGCGGAAGAATTTCGTTCTCTGCGGCGAAGCGGCCTCGTCGCCCTCTCCCTCGAACGGGGTGACGAGCTCGTAGGGGTTCAAAAGCTCGGGACGGGGCAAGAGGACGTCCTCCTCGTCACGCAAGGAGGCAAGGCCATCCGTTTCCCCGTGCGGGATGTCCGGGAGATGGGAAGGCAGGCGCGCGGTGTTCGCGGCATCCGCCTCAAGGCGGAGGATTTTGTAGTTGCTCTGGAGAGCGTCCGCGATGGAGACGAGCTCCTCTTCGCCACGGAGCTGGGGTACGGGAAGCGCACGCCTGCAGCGGAGTTTCGCCCTCAAAGTCGAGGTGGCCAGGGGATTCGCGCCGTTTCGCGGCAGGCGGGCTCGCTCGTCGCCGCGGTCGTGGTACGGGAAGACGATGACTTCCTCCTCGTCACTCGGCAGGGTCAGGTGATCCGCATGCCCGTGCGCGAGGTTCCCGTGCTCGGTCGGACGGCTCGGGGCGTTCGCCTCGTGCGTTTGGAAGAGGGGGACGCGCTTCAGACTTTGGCCCGCATTCCCGCAGAGGACTAACGCAAGGCGGCATTTTCTACACACCTCGAAAAGGCGGCCCCGAGGAGGGGCCGCCCTTTTCTTTTCCGGCACGGATTTCGGATGCTGAGAACCCGACCGTTACAACTCAAGCGGAATTTCCTGGACGTTTACGCCGAGCTCTTCGAGTGCGCGCAGCGCGTCTTCGCGGGTGAGCACTTCGGCGTGCCAACGGCTTTCGTTTTCCATGAAGGAAATCCCTTTTCCCTTTACCGTCCGGGCGAGGATGAGGGTCGGCTTTTGTGCATACCCTACGTTTTCCAAGGCGGGGATGAGTTCTTCGAAGGAATGGCCGTCGACGGGGATCACCGACCAGCGAAAGGACTCCCATTTGGCGACGATCGGTTCGAGGGCGATAACCTCCTCCGTATCGCCTCCGTGCTGAAGGCGGTTGCGGTCCACGATGGCCACGAGGTTGTTGAGCCGGAAGTGCCCCGCAGCAAGGGCCGCCTCCCAAACCGCCCCGTCTTGGAGCTCGCCGTCTCCGAGGAGGACGAAGACGCGTACCCCGCTCTTCCGCCGCTTCGCACCGAGCGCCATGCCAACGGCGACCGCGAGCCCTTGTCCCGGAATTCCCGTGCTCATGTCGATCCCGGGAATTGCGCGCATGTCGGGGAAGGAAGGGATTCCCTTGGGCGAGCGAGCGAGGAGGTCTTCTAGGGAGAAAAAGCCCCGTTCGGCCAGCGTCGCGTATAGAGCTACGGCCGCATGGCCTTTAGAAAGGACGAAGCGGTCGCGTTCCGGATCGTGGGGACGTTCCGGGTCGACGTGCAAGATGCGGAAGTAGAGGGCCGTGAGGATGTCCACGGCGGAGAGGGCGCCGCCCACGTATCCCTTTCCCTGGCGGAGGAGAAGGCGAATCACATCTTGACGTACCTTTCGGGCCTTTTCCTCGAGCTCGCGGTAGCCACCCGCTGCCGAAAGCTGCCTGTTACCCGACAACGGAACGCCCCCTTCCTTCGAAGGTCGCGTCGAGTTCTTGGCGGATGGCTTCGAGCCACGAGGCGAGGATGGCCAATGCGAGCTGGTACGGCATGACGAAGGGGGCATGGGTGATCTTTCCGAGAATCGCTCCTCCCCGCGGTCCCATGTGTTCCAAGAGGACGTGCGCTGTGGAGACAGGAATCGCCTGCGAGAACGAGAGGGAGAGAAACTCCCGTCCGCCTATCCAATCGCGCATGGGCTGAACGGAAATTTCCGAGATCTGCTCGAGCTTTTCCTTAAGCCATGGGTTGTCCGTGGGCTCCTTAAATTCCACACCTACGGCGTCGGGGCGTTCGTCCTCCAAGGGGAAGAGCTTTACGACGGTATCCGCCATGGCGAGCTGCGGTTCTACGAAGTTGCGGATGTCCCACTGACGCTTCCGGATTTCTGCAAGAACCTCTTCGACCGTGTACCCGCGGGCCGTTGCGTCGCGCAGGATCTTCCACCGAACCTTGAGCTCCTCGTGCGTGTCGTAGTAAATCTTGAGGTCGTACATGTCTGCAGCGACCTGAAAGAGAAAGGGATGGAGCCCTTCCACGATCACGTACGGCCGCGGCTCTACCCACACCGGGTCGTCGAAGTCTCCCGTATCGTGGTTGTACACGGGGCGGAGCACCTTCTCGCCCTTGCGCAAGCGGTAGAGGTGGTCGATGAACAACCCAAGGTTGTTTGCCCGCGGGTGAAGAGCGGTGATGTTTACTGCCTTGCGTTCTGGGCGGTTCAGGGAATGGTACCCGTCGAGTTCGATGACGCTCACGCGGTCGCTGCCGAGGAGCTTTGCAAGTTGGGCTACGAGGGAGCTCTTTCCGGCCCCACTGTCGCCGGCGATGCCGATGAGCACGGGACGAACCGAATGCATCGCGGTCGCCTCCTTCGCGCGTTTCGCGCGGATGTCGAATTGGGCGGACGCAACACCCCTTCACGTGCGGAACGACCGGTGACGGTGAGGTAGGGAGATTCTTCTCGATCTTTCGATTTCCACTAGATTGACAGAAGGGGAGTATGCACAGAAATTCCGCGCTGTACTAGAACAGAGGTGCGTACACTCCGCTTTATACGGAAATGTATGCGGGGAAGGGGGTACGCGCTCCCGTACCCCCGTTTACCCCCGTTTCTTCGCTCACTCTGCCGGACGTACCGCGTACCGCTGCGTGAAGCCCGGCCCTATCGTACGCTCGAGCGTGAACCCGCGTTCTTCCTTGGGGCGTTGGGCGAGGAAGGTGAGGCGGGTCGTCTGCTTCCCGTAGCTTCGGTCGTAGGCGTTGATCCGGATGTACGCATCGGGGTGCGCTCTGCGGCAGGCCTCGAGTTCCGCCAGAATCGCGTCGCTGTCTTTGGCGTCAAAGAAGGGAATCTTCCACATCTCCCAGTAGACGTTTCGCGGATGAGGGTCGTAGGTGAACTCGATGTTCACGGCCCAGCTGTTTGCTAGGGCGTAGGCGATTTGCTTTTTAATCTCCTCGTCCGTAAGCGGTGGCAAGTACGAAAAGGTTCCGTGTCGAAGCACGAAGTTTCCCACGGCGATCTCCTCCTTCCCATTCGTAAGGGGTTAGGCCTGCGGTTCGACGAAGTCGGGTGCGTCCGTCGGTTTGAAGTCGAATCGGACGTCGCCCCAGGTTTCGAGGGCGGTACGAAGCTCGGGAGAGAAACGTGCGGCCTGCTCGAGGATTTCCTGACCTTCTCGGAGGAGATCCCGCCCCTCGTTGCGCGCCTTGATGCTCGCCTCGAGGGCGACGCGGTTGGCCGTGGCGCCCGCTGCAATTCCCATGGGGTGTCCGATGGTCCCGCCGCCGAACTGTAAGACCGAATCGTCCCCGAAGTAGTGCACGAGTGTAGGGATGTGCCCTACGTGCAGGCCTCCCGAGGCTACGGGCATGACGCCTGGCATCGCGCCGTAATCTTGGTCGAAGTAGAGGCCCAGCGTCGGATCGGCCTTGTAGGAGGATTCGCGCAGAACGGTGTAGTACCCTTTTGTGAGGTAGGCGTCCCCCTCGAGCTTGCCGACCACCGTTCCGGCGTGCATGTGGTCCGCACCCGCGAGACGCATCCACTTTGCGAGGACGCGGAAGGAGATTCCGTGGGTCTTTTGCCGCGTAAACGTGCTGTGCATCGCCCGGTGGAGGTGGAGGAGGACGCCGTTCTTGCGCGCCCACTTCGCCATGGACTGGATCGCCGAAAAGCCGACCGTCAGGTCGATCATGACGATCACGCTGCCGAGTTCCTTGGCGAATTCCGCGCGCTCGTAGATGTCCTCCATGGTGGCGGCAGTCACGTTTACGTAGTGTCCCTTGACCTCCCCGGTTTCCGCCATAGCCTTGTGAACGGCTTCCATGGCGTAAAGGAAGCGGTCGCGCCAGCGGTTGAACGGTTGCGAGTTCGTGTTTTCGTCGTCCTTCGTGAAGTCCAGCCCGCCGCGGAGGGCCTCGTAAATCATGCGACCGTAGCTTCTGGGAGAAAGCCCGAGCTTGGGCTTAATCGTGGCTCCCAAAAGCGGCCGCCCGAACTTGTTGAGGAGTTCCCGCTCCATGACGATCCCGTGGGGCGGGCCTTGGAAGGTCATCACATAGGGCAGAGGAAGGTGCATGTCTTCCAGACGGAGGGCCTTCACTGCCTTAAACCCGAAGACGTTTCCCGCAATGCTCGACACGAGGTTGGCAATCGAGCCTTCCTCGAACAGGTCGAGGTTGTAGGCGATGTAGGCGAGGTATTGATCCGTTCCCGGGACAGGTTCCACCTTGTAGGACCGCGCTTGGTAGCGTTCGTAGGCCGTAAGGAGATCCGTCCAGATCACCGTCCACGTGGCCGTGGAAGACTCGCCGGCTACGGCCGCCGCCGCTTCGATCGGGTCCACTCCCTCCTGTGGGACCAGGCGAAAGACGGCGAGGACGTCGGTGTCCTTGGGCTCGTACGTCGGATCCCAGTACCCGAGCTCGGCGTAGGGTTTGACACCGGCGGAAAGACGCGTCGTCTCGCTCAACTCAGGTCACCTCGCGCTTGGTGTGCTTTCGCCGTTCGGCGGCGAAGCCGAATAGGGCCATCCTTTGTGCGGTCCAGTATACCAGGACAAAATTGAAAGTTCAATACCAAAAACACAGATGAAGCGTTTTCATTCCTGTACTATAACATGGGGACCGAAGGGGTTCCCCATCGCGTCGGGCGAGTCAGACGTAAAAAAATCCCCCCTGAAAACTGCGGGTGACTTGAACCGTGATCCTTCTCGTGCGGCGCCTAACCGATGTACGCCTTTCCGCCCACGTACGGGCGCAGGGCCTCGGGAATCCGAATCCTTCCGTCCTCCATCTGGTGGTTTTCCAGAAGGGCGATGAGGACTCGCGGTGAGGCGATGGCGGTGTTGTTTAGCGTATACGCGTAGGCGAGAGAGCCGTCGGACTTCCGGTAGCGAATCTTGAGACGTCGCGCCTGGAAGTCGTGGAAGGTAGAGCAGGAGTGTGTTTCTCCGTAGTCGCCGCGCGAGGGCATCCACGTCTCGATGTCGTGTTTTCGCACCTGTCCTTGGCCCATGTCTCCCGTGGCGATTTGCACAACGCGGTAAGGAAGTTCCAGGCGGCGGAGGAGTTCCTCTGCGTTTCCCAAAAGCTCCATGTGCAGCTGGTAGGATAGTTCCTCGTCTGCCGGTGCGAGGATGACCTGCTCAACCTTAGAAAACTGGTGGACGCGGTAGAGACCGAAGGTATCCCGCCCTGCCGAACCGACCTCGCGACGGAAGGCCTCGGAGATCCCCGCGTACCGAAGGGGGAGATCTTCTTCGCGGAGAATTTCCTCTGCGTGGTAGGCCACGAGGGATACTTCGGCCGTGCCCACGAGGTATTTTTCGTCTTCCGGAATGTGGTACGCTTGCTCGCGTCCGAGGGGAAAGTAGCCGGTTCCTTCCATGGCAAAGGCGTTCACGAGGACGGGGACGTACATGAGGGTGAACCCTTGTTCCCGAAGCAGGTCCAACGCGAGTCGGAGCACGCCGAGGTGGAGGAGCACGCCGTCGTTCTTCAGAAAGTACGAACGGCTGCCCGCCACCTTGACCCCCCGTTCCACGTCGAGCATGTCGTGCAGGAGCATGAGCTCTACGTGGTTTTTCGGGGGAAAGGGAAAACTTGGGGGTTCGCCGACCCGCTTCACCTCGCGGTTTGCGCTCTCGTCGCCTACCGGGGTATCGGGGGAAGGGGGGTTGGGGACGAGGAGCATGAGCGCGTGAAATTCCTCGAGCACGGCGGCGAGTTCTGCCTCTTTTTCCCGGATGGTTTCGCCCAAACGCCGGGTTTCTTCGCGGAGACGTTCCCGTTCGTCCGGCGGGAGCTTCGGAATGCGCCGCGAATTTTCGTTGCGTCGCTGCTTGAGCGCTTCGACTTCTTGGAGGAGTTCCCTTCGCCGTTCGTCGACCGCCAAGAGGCGGTCGATGTCCACCTCGATCCTCTTCAGGCGCGCCGCCTCTTTGATGCGGTCGGCGTGCGCACGGACGAAGCGGATGTCGAGCACCGAAATCTCCCTCTCCTCCGCTCACGAGGAGCGATCGTTCGCTAAATATCGCGGTCGACCGGGAAGGTCGTCCCTTCCCGTCCTCACAACCCCCGTTCGGCCATAAGTTGTTCGGGCGAGAGAGCCCGTACGTCGATCCCGGGCATCGCCGCTCCCAACCCTTTGGAGACGTACAGGATCCGTTCGTAGTCTTCCGGGTGTTTCACGGCTTCTACGATTGCCCGCGCGGTCTTTTCCGGGTTTTCGGACTTAAAGATCCCCGAGCCAACGAACACGCCGTCCGCCCCGAGGTGGATCATGAGCGCCGCGTCTGCGGGCGTAGCGACACCGCCTGCCGCAAGGTTTGGAACGGGGAGTTTCCCGTGTTCATGCACGTAGGCGAGGAGCTCGAGGGGAACTCCGAGCTTCCGCGATTCCGCCACGAGCCCTTCCTTCGGGAGCGCGCGCACTTCCTGGATTTGCCGGATGATCCGGCGCAGGTGACGCACGGCCTCCACGATGTTCCCCGTACCCGCTTCTCCCTTCGTGCGAATCATGGCCGCTCCCTCGGCAATCCTCCGAAGGGCTTCTCCCAGGTCACGGGCGCCGCAGACGAAGGGCGTGCGGAAGGTGGTCTTGTCGATGTGGTACTCCTCGTCTGCCGGGGTCAACACTTCGCTTTCGTCGATGAAGTCCACGCCGAGGGCTTCGTAGACGCGCGCCTCCAGAAAGTGGCCGATCCGCACCTTTGCCATGACCGGAATCCGGACGGCGCGCATGATCTGCTCCACGAGGGCGGGGTCTGCCATCCGCGCTACACCGCCCGCCGCACGAATGTCCGCGGGAACGCGCTCCAGGGCCATTACGGCGCTTGCGCCGGCAGCCTCAGCGATTTTCGCCTGTTCTACCGACGTGACGTCCATGATCACACCGCCGCGGAAACGCTCCGCCACCGCGATTTTTTCCGGCGAGAGTACGCGTTCCAGAGACCAACTCATGTTCCGTCGCCTCCGATACCTTCGAATCCCGTACGCGGAAACGACCTGCACAGGTTCAATAGTCTATTATAGCGCTACGGGCCCGTAGGTGCACGTTTCGATGTGAAACCGGGTTTTTCTCATCAGATCCGACTTGCGGCTGCGGATGGGGGGTCCTACGCGCGGTTCAGCACGGAAAGGGCAAGACGGTAGGCGTTCGCAAAGAAATCCCCGACGGCCGCAAAGAAAATTCGCCACCAAGGAGCTTTGGGTACTTCCTCTCCGGCTACGAGCGGGATGTCGGGCGTTCCTTCGAGGAGCGGGTAGGGGCTTTCCACGCGGAGCTCGCCCACCTTTTGTCCCTTTTGCACGGGGGCGAAGAGGTCCGCGACAGAAGTCCAGGTCACGCGTACGTCCTCCTCGTTGCCGACCGGGACGACGTCGACAATGTCTGCCGCGGGAACCGCGGATACGTTGTCTTTCATTCCGCGGCGTACGGGGACGTCGCCGAGAGGTTGGCCTGCAGGGGCGAGGGTCTTACGCGCAAAGTTTTGAAATCCGTAGTTGAGAAGGGCGTGGGCGGCGAGGAAACGGTTTTTTTCGGGTTCCGGTTCGGGGGCGGGTTCGGCACCCATGACGACGGCGATGAGGCGCATATCTCCTCGCTTTGCTGTGGCGGTGACACAGTACTTTGCTTCGTCCGTGAACCCCGTCTTCAAACCGTCCGCTCCTTCATAGGCGAAACGGAGGCCGGGAAGGAGTTTGTTCCAATTTTCCATGGCGATTTCCTGCTTTCGGTGGGCTCCCGGAGGGAAATTTGCCCGGGCGATGGAGGTAAAGGAGAGGATTTCTGGGGTATTGAGAAGGAGGTTGCGGGCGAGAATTGCCGCGTCTCGCGCGGACATCACGTTCTTATCCCCGTCGGCCTTTACGAAGGGAGCAAGTTCTTCTTCCGGGTAGCCGTGGCACGTCACAAAGTGCGTGTGCACCATGCCCAGAGATTTGGCCGTTTCATTCATGAGAGATACAAAGGCTTCGCGGGATCCGGCTACCTTCTCTGCCAACGCCGCTGTTGCGTCGTTTGCCGAGTACACGGCCATCGCCGTAAAGAGTTCCCGTACCGTGCGGGTTTCTCCTTCTTCAAGGAATACGCGCGAGCCCTTATCTCTTCCCAGAAATCCCGGGTATACGCCGATCGTTACGGGGTCTTCCCAGCGGAGCTTTCCTTCGCGTATGGCCTTGAGTACGAGGTATTCGGTCATCATCTTCGTCATGCTGGCTGGCGGGAGCGGTTCCTCGGCGTTGTAGGCGTAGAGCACGCGTCCGCTTTCGAGCTCCACGAGGATCGCCGAGCCTACGCCGAGCCGAAGCGGGTCCGTTCCGGAAGGGGATGTGCCCTCCGCCCACGCCGGCTGTTGTCCGAGGAGAGTTCCGAGAGCGGCGACCATGAGAAGCAAAAGGCGCGCGAGGCGGCGAAGCGCATTCCAGAGCGAACGGGGCTTGTGCACCGGGGCTCCTCCTCTCTTCACCCGAGGGCGGCGCGGTTTTCCCTAGGAAAGTTCCGTACGCAGGTAAATGTCGTGAGGATGGCTTTCCCTGAGACCATTTCCCGTGATTCGGACGAACTGCCTCCGTTCCCACAAGTCGGGAATCCTCCGCGCTCCCAGGTACCCCATGCCAGAGCGAATCCCCCCGATAAGTTCGAAGGCGACGTCGGCGAGGGGGCCTTTGTAGGAGACGTACCCCTCTACTCCCTCAGGCACGAACTTACCAGCCCCCTCTTGGAAGTAGCGGTCGCTCGACCCTTCCGCCATCGCCCCTGCAGATCCCATTCCACGGTAGGCCTTCATCTTCTTTCCACCAACGGTCACCAGGTGCCCCGGTGCCTCGTCGGTTCCCGCAAAGAGCGAACCAAACATGAGGGCGCTCGCTCCTGCGGCCAGGGCTTTCACGGCGTCACCCGAATGGCGCATGCCGCCGTCGGCTACGAGCGGTACGCCCGCAGCGTGGGCCGCACGGGCGGCCCACAGGATGGCCGTAAGCTGGGGAACGCCGACGCCCGCGACGATCCGCGTCGTGCAGATCGAACCCGGACCTATCCCCACTTTGACGCCGTCTGCCCCCGCTTCGATCAACGCGCGCGCTCCTTCTTCCGTGGCGATGTTTCCCGCGAGGACGTCCGTACGCGGGTGACGCCGTTTGAGCGTAGCGACCGTTTCCAACACGCGTTTCGAATGTCCGTGCGCCGTGTCGACGACGAGGATGTCTACGCCCGCTTCCACGAGAACGTCGGCGCGCCTTACGTGAGTTTCTCCCGTCCCCACGGCGGCGGCGGCCAGAAGACCTTCGCGCTTCACGCGCGTGACCGCTTCCGCCTGCTTAACAGGATCCATATTTCGGTGGAGGACGCCGAGCCCTCCAAGTTTTCCGAGGGCTACGGCCATTTCCCAACCCGTTACGGTGTCCATGGCGGCGCTCAATACGGGGATGTCCAGTCGGTGGTTGCGCGTGACGTACGTTACGAGTTCCGTCTCTTTGGGAATTACTTCGGAATACTGGGGAACGAGCAACACGTCGTCGAATGTGAGCGCTTCGGTCCACGCATCGGCAGAAAATTCCATGGTTAGGCATCCTCCCGAAGGTGATGGTATGAAACGTGGATTGGAGGTACGGATGGACGACGATGAACGTTCCTCTGATACGTCCCGAAATCCTTCTCACCCATGAGGCGGGCGTACGGTACGTCCTCCGCCGGGCATATGCCGCTTGGCCCGAGCCCGACCGTTCACGCCTCGTGTACGCCAACGTCCCACGGGTGCAAGCCTTCTACACCCAAGGGAAGGTGTTTTGGGAGGCGGCACGGAAAACAAAGGAGCTCTCGGTACGCTACCTCTTATGCTACACCGCAGCGCACAATTGGGGAAAGGTACGGATCCTCTTCGCAGACCCCCACTATCCGCGCAGACGTTCCGACCTCACCCACGGCCTTTCCCTGCGTTCCGGTCGGCGGTAAGCGGGTGAACTCACTCGCTTTTTCCCGGGAAATATCTTCCGGGCTACTCCCGCGAGAACTGCCGGCGGAGGTACTCTACGAGCGGGCGTAGAAGCTCTACCTTTCTCCCTGGAGTCACGAGGTACACACCGGCAAACCTCGAAAGGAAGGATTTGTTCCGTTCGAAAAGCTCGAGGAGAAACTCAATCCCGATCTCCGGATCCTCCGGGCGTTCGGCGTACGCCCGAAGGAGGGGTTCCGGGACGGAGAAGCCGGGGACGGATGCCATGAACCGCGCGTTTTTTTCCGAGGTTAGGGGCATGAATCCCGGGTAGAGGTCGATTCCGGGCGGAAGGACGGTGCGAAGTTCGTCGAGGGCTTCGAGGGCGCGGTCGCCGAAGAGCGGTTGGGTGAGGAAGAACGTCGCACCCGCTTCGACCTTGCGCAAAGCGCGTTCCCGCGAAAACCCCCCTGCGGACGTAGGGTTGAGCGCCCCGCCTATGCGGAAGGAGGTCGGACTTTTCAGCGGCCTGCCGAAAAAAGAACGTCCCTCGTTCATCCCCCGCACGAGGTGCATGAGGTCGATGGACGTCCGTTCGTAGACGGCCTTTCCCTCCGGATGGTCGCCGAGACGCATGGCGTCGCCACTGATGATGAGCACGTCGTGGATCCCCAGAGCGGCAAGTCCGAAGAAGAGGGACTGCTGCGCCAGGAGGTTGCGGTCGCGCGTGTTCACGTGAAGAACTACGGGGAGACCCACCCTCTGTCGGACGAGTTGGGCGGCAACCACGTTTGCCATCCGCGCCTGGGCAAGCGAGTTGTCGGAAAGCGTGACAGCGTCTACGTTCATGATGGCCAAGGCGTCTACGTTGGCGAGAAACGGACCTACGACGTTGCTCTTCGGCGGAGGAACTTCTACCAGAATTCGGAAGGGCAAGGAGCCGATCCTCCTTTCGCAAGGCAGTTCGAGGGGGACGGGCCTACGCGCGAAGCTCGTCCGAACTGTACGAAAGGGTCGATGCAGAAAAAGCCCTTCCCCGCAGGAAGGGCTTTGCGCGGGCCGCGCGGTTGCCGAAAGCGGGTCAACCGAAACGTCTCCTACCTACCGCTCGGATGTTTGTCGCGCCGCCGCTCGAGAAATTCTCGGGACGTCTCGGCCACCCGATCGGGGTCGAGGATTTCTTCTTGGGCCGTTTCCGGCACCTCGGGAGCGCCAAGCCGAAGGAGTGGGATCGGGCATTCGCGGGAGAGGAACTCTGCCACAGCTCCTCCGAGCCCGCCCACCGTGGTGTGGTCCTCCAGCGTAACGGCGGCACCCGTCCGGCAGGCCCACTCGGCCAGAGATTCTTCGTCTAGCGGTTTGAGCGTCGAAGCGTTGAGCACGGCGGCCTCGATACCTACTTCGGCCAACCGTCTAGCGGACTCGAGGGCGGTGTAGACGAACGCCCCGGCGACCACAAAGAGGAGATCTGAACCCTCTCGCAGGAGCTTCCAACGGCCGATGACAAACTCGTCCGAACGGTCGGTCACGGCGGGAACGTCCCAGGAGGAAAGCCGGAGGTAGGCGGGGCCATCGTGGGCGACGAGCGCCTGCGTTGCCCGATAGGCTTCGTGGGCGTCTGCGGGCACGACGACGGTCATGTGGGGTAGGACGCGCATCACCGCGAGGTCGAAGAACGCCTGGCGTGGAGCACCCGCGTTGTTACCCAAGACACTCCCTTCGAGCCCTACGATTTTCGCGTTCAGCCGTGGAACTGCAATCGTTTGGGCGATGAAGGGGAAGGCCCTTTGGGAGGTTTGTGCGGCGAGGGTGATGGCAACAGGGATGAACCCGGTGGTCGCAAGGCCGGCGGCCATCCCCACCATCGTCGCCTCGGCGACGCCTACGTTGATAAAACGGTCCGGATAGAGTTCGCGGAAGGGAACGAAAAACGAATGGGCGGCGCGATCGGCATCCAGGAGAATGAGATTGGGGTACGTTTGGGCGAGACCCACAACGGCTTCCGCAAAACCTTGGACCGACGCCGACCCCCGGCTCATACCATTTCCTCCATTTATTTAGAGGTTGTCTTCTCAGTTTTGCAGGGCTTGCCAGTCTTTGAGGAAACGCTCGATTCCCGCATCCGTAAGCGGGTGGCGCAAAACTTGTCCGAGGACCTTAGGCGGAACGGTTGCGACGTGCGCTCCGGCCTTAGCCGCTTCCAGGATGTGTAAGGGATGGCGTATGCTCGAGGCGATCACCTGCGTCGGTAGGCCGTACACGCGTAGAATGTGCACGAGGTCGCGAACGACCTCCATTCCGTCGTGGGCGATGTCGTCCAGCCGGCCCGCAAAGGGGCTCACGTACGTAGCACCGGCCTTTGCCGCAAGCAGCCCTTGCAGCGCCGTGAAGACGAGGGTGACGTTCGTGGCGATCCCTTCTTTGCTCAGGACGCGGACTGCGCGTAACCCTTCGCGGGTCATCGGGATCTTGACCACCGTGGGGAGACCCCATGACGAAATTTCCCTCGCCTCCCGGATCATCCCTTCGGCATCCGTAGCGATCACTTCCACGCTGATCGGTCCGTGGACGACGTCGGCAATTTCCCGGATCAGTCCCGGAAGGTCCTTACGGCCCGTTTGCGCCACGAGGGAGGGATTCGTCGTCACCCCGTCGACGATTCCGAGGTCCGTAAAAGCCCGGATTTTCGCGACGTCGGCCGTATCCAAGAAGATCTTCACATCAACCCCTCCTTTGGCAGAGGCGATGATCAGTATACCCGAGCGAAGGTGAAAGTTCAATCAAGTTTGACGTAAGGAGGCCATTTCGGGCGCTTCCGCCTTCGAGTGTATGCCTTTCGTCCAAGGACGGCAAGGGCTTCGGGCATACGGTTGTCTTTGTCCTTTCCCTTTTGCGGGTGCGGTACACGGCGGAAATGTCCGCCGTGCCCGAGGAATACGGCCATGGGAATGGCTCCATCTTGCGGGGGATTTTGCTTGGGTGTATAATAACTTATAGCACGGTCCCGTAGCTCAGGTGGATAGAGCAGCAGTTTCCTAAACTGCGTGTCGGAGGTTCGAGTCCTCCCGGGACCACCATTTTTTATTTTTAAATTATAATTAATATTCGCATATTTGATAAAATTAGATCACAGTAAATTTTTGTCAATCACTCTTACTTTTTTTCATTAAAAATAATAAATCTTACAAAAATATTTGCGACGTTTTAGAACTCTACTAAAATAAAAAAATATCAATAAAGTGCTAAAAATATATAAAATTCACTCATTTTAGCGATATCCGAAAAACATCTGATCAAAAACATCCTCGCAAATAAAAATAAAAACCCCCCCCTCGTCTGTCTAGGGGGTGCATAAAAAGAAAATAGCAAAAATAGCATTTTTTACGAGTTATATCAAGCGGGGATTGCCCCACACATCGCATAAATTCTACATCTGGTGGGCCATGAGGGACTCGAACCCCCGACACCCTGATTAAGAGTCAGGTGCTCTACCAAGCTGAGCTAATGGCCCACATGGTAGCGGGGACAGGATTTGAACCTGCGACCTTCGGGTTATGAGCCCGACGAGCTACCGAGCTGCTCCACCCCGCGGTATGTCCTGCTCAGCATAACTTATCTTAAAAGTTCAGAGCTGGATTGTCAAGAGGCATCCATCCTTCTAGGTGTTTCGCGGGTTGCGCTCGTCTAGCAAGCTTGTTACACCCAAACCGCCTACTCACCATCGTCGCCGCGGTGCCGGTATCGGCGGTGGTTTTCGCGCTCAGCGGGTACATTCTCTACGCCTCGCTCGTGCTTGAGGTAAGTTTTTGAAGGGTCTTCCGGAACGATTTTCCGGGGACCCTTGACAGGCGGGAGATCGGGCGCTACAATACAAATTGCGCATGCGGACGTAGTTCAGGGGTAGAACGCAACCTTGCCAAGGTTGAGGTCGCGGGTTCGAATCCCGTCGTCCGCTCCAGGGGAAGACAAACGGGCGGAGAACTCCGCCCTTTTTGTTTTGCGCGTTCGGCGATGTAAAGAGATGTACGGAGGGGTGAAGCGGTGGGCAACGGGGCGGAAAAAGTGCTCCATCCGTGCGAAGCGGAGGAAGATCGAGACGCGTGCTACATGCGCGAAGCTCTCGCCGAGGCGCGAAAGGCCCTCCTCTGGGGCGACGTTCCCGTCGGAGCCGTGATCGTGTACGAGGGGCAAATCATAGGTCGCGGGACCAACACGCGCGAGCGAGATCAAGATCCTCTCGGTCACGCCGAAATCCACGCCATCCGCGAGGCCGCCAAGGTTCTGAACACGTGGCGCCTCGCCGGTACTACGCTCTACGTGACCTTGGAACCTTGCCCTATGTGCTCCGGTGCTGCGGTGCAGAGCCGAATCTCGCGCCTCGTCTTTGGGGCGTACGACCCTAAGGCGGGTTGCGCCGGGAGCGTTTACAACCTAGTCGAAGAACCGCGTTTCAACCACCGCCTCGAAGTCCGGGGTGGGGTTCTTGCGGACGAAGCGGGGGAACTTTTGCGTTCCTTTTTTCGGGGATTGCGGGAGCCCCGTTGATTCTTCTCGTGTGCGTCGGTATACTAGATAGTGCGCTTTTGGCGTGTGGAGGCGTACCCAAGTGGTCGAAGGGGGCTGACTCGAAATCAGCTAGGGCGGCTTACGCCGCCGCGGGGGTTCGAATCCTCTCGCCTCCACCATTTTCTTTTGCTTAAATATATCTGAATTTTACATACAAAAATTTCTTTATGCAACATCCATTCTGGTACGTTCTGGAAAAGTTCATCATCTACGGTAGAATAAGGGGGGCGATAGAACCTCGCGCTCTTCCCTCTGAGGAAGCCTTCGTGCGATAATCGATCAAAGGGTGCGCATGCGAGCAACGGGTAAGGGGCAAAAGTCCATGGGCGATGCACGTAGACTCCCCGCCAATTTCCCCGTTGAAGACCTGATCGATATGCTTCGGCTCGGTATCGTCGTAGTTCGTGCAAATGGGGAGATCGTGTACGCCAACGAGTGGTTTCGCGAATTTTTTTCCCTTCGGGAAGAAGACCTACAAAAAAACATAGAATAGGTTTTTAAGTTTTTGTTTCCTGACTATTCTCCTGTTACTCCTCCCATTCGTCTCGGCGTAGTTCGGGGCGAGGACGTGTTCGTCTGGAGGTCGGAAGAGGGGCGGCGTATCTTTCAACGGTTCAGCATCCCCCTTTCCGAGGGGGTAGCGGTCGTCGCCTTTCGCGAAACCCAGGAACCCATTGTGCTCGACGAGAAGCTTCTGCGGGCGGATCGGCTTTCTCTCATCGGTCAGATGGCCGCAGGAACGGCATATGAGATCCGCAATCCCCTCACGGCGATCTGCGGGTTCCTTCAACTTCTCCTCCCTTCCCTAGAAGGGAAGGGACTCGAACAGGCGGCCAACGTACACCTCATCCTCAAAGAAGTCGACCGTATCGGTTCCCTGATCGATCAGTTCCTCCTTCTCGGAAAACCGCGCGAGGTGAACTACAAAAAGATAGACCCCCTCGACGTTTTACGCGAACTCTTGCCCGTGATCGAAAGCGAAACCCTTCTTCGCGATACGGAACTCGTTCTTTCCCTCCCCGATTCCCTCCCGTCCGTCATCGCAGATCCCGATCTTCTCAAAAACAGGTATTTCTCAACGTGGGACGCAACGCCCTCGAGGCGATGGAACGCGGGGGGACGTTGACGATCTCCGCAGAGTACGATCCCGAAAAGTGGGAGATCCACTTCGCCTTTGCGGATACGGGACCGGGGATTCCCCCGTATCTCCTCGACCGCATCTTCGATCCGTTTTTTACCACGAAGCCCGAAGGGACGGGCCTTGGACTTTCCGTGTGCTAACGCCTCCTCCAGGACATCGGGGGCAATATCCGGCTTACGAGCAAGGGAAGGGGAACTACTGCCCACATCTATCTCCCGACGGTAGGAGGAGCTTAACCGCACTGTGGTACAATGTTTCCTGCCGGAAGTAGCCGGCGGGAGGGAGCGGCGGTGTACCAGACGCTCTACCGGAAGTACCGACCGCGGTTTTTCCGCGACGTCGTGGGACAGGAACACGTTACGGAAACCCTCAAGGCGGCAATTCGCGAAAAGCGCGTTCCCCACGCGTTTCTCTTTAGCGGACCCCGGGGGACGGGGAAGACGACGACGGCGCGCATTTTGGCCAAGGCGATCTCCTGCGAGCACCCCGTTGACGGCGAGCCGTGCGGAGAGTGTTCCGTGTGTCGGCGCATCGAAGCCGGCGAGACGATGGACATCCTCGAACTCGACGCCGCAAGCCACAGGGGGATTGACGAGATTCGCGGGCTCAAGGAGAACCTCTACCTCCGTCCGTCCACTTTGCCCAAGAAGGTGTACATCATTGACGAGGTCCACATGCTTACTCCGGAGGCGGCGAACGCCCTCCTTAAGTCTCTCGAGGAACCTCCGGAGCACGTGCTGTTCGTCTTGGCGACCACCGATCCGGAAAAGGTGCCCCTCACATTGCGCTCCCGCCTCATGCACTTCGCCTTTCGTCCCGTGCCTCCGGCGGCCATTGCGGCGCGCCTGGAGCACGTGGCGCGACAAGAAGGAATCGACCTACGCCCCGAGGCCCGCGATCTCATCGCTGCTTTGGCGGCAGGGGGATTGCGGGACGCTCTGGCGCTCTTGGACATGGCGGCCGCTTTCGCGCAGGGAGGACCCGTCGAGGTCGACCATGTGCGGGAACTGGCGGGTACGCTCTCAGAGGAGGAGGGGAAGGAACTCCTCGCTGCAGTATTGGAGGGGAAGCTTCCCGAGCTCTTTGCGCAGCTCGAGAAGTTGGAGCGGGAGGGAAAAACCGCGGAACAGATCGTGACGTACCTTCTCCGCCTCGTCAAGGACCTTCTCGCGTATCGTCTCTCCCCTGCGGAAGGCTCTGCATCGACGCGGAAGGTTCGCTCTCTTTTTTCTCGTGCGCCCATGGATCCAGCCACACTTCTGTCCTCGGCAGAACGCCTTGTCCAGCTTCTTCCGTCCTTGCGGGGAACTCCCTACCCTTTTTTGGTCCTCCAGGTTCGGCTCCTTTCCCTTGCCGAAACCTTTCGCTCCTCCTCTACAGTGGATCCTTCGGAACGGCAGGAGAACGACGAGAAAACCGCCGCGTCGGCGACGGACGGACAAGTCGCTACCGCGGCCTTTGTTTCGGGTGGCGGCGGGGAGAAAGGTTCTTCGCGGAAAGAAAAGGGTGCAAACCCCCCCAAAAATGTCGGCCAAGCTCCTTCTTTCGAAAAACCCGCAGGGGAGCGAGCTTTCCTGCGCGAATCGGAAGATGCGGAGGGACTGACCCGACTCCGAGAAAGTTGGAAGGAGGTCATCGAGGAGGTCAAGCGGCTGAGCGTACGCACGTCCTCTTGGCTCAAGGGGGGATACCCCGTTTGGGTGGGCGAACGGTCAGTCGTCTTGGCCTTTCGTTACCCCATTCATCGGAAGATGGTGGGAGAGGCGGAGCACCGCGAGCACATCCTCAAGGTGCTTCGGAGCTTCCTCGGCAGACCCGTCGAGTTCGTCGCAATCGACGAAGGGGAGTGGGAAAAGCTCCGTGAGGTCGACCCCGTGGACCTCGCCGTGCGCTTGGTAGGCGAAGATCGCGTGGAGGTTATCGAGGACGAGTCTGACGAAGCCTAGAGGAATGCGGACGAATCGTCGGCGGAAAGGCGCGAATGCCCGTTTTTCAACGTCTCGAGGAAAGGAAGATCGCCGTGCTCCCTCGCTCGCTTCGGGAGCTCATGTTTCGCCTGCAAAAGTTGCCGGGCGTAGGTCCGAAGACCGCGGCGCGACTTGCCTATCACATCCTCTCGATGCGCGAAGAGGAGGCAATAGGGCTCGCTGAAGCGATCCTCACAGCACGTCGGAGGATCCGGGAATGTTCGATTTGCCATGCCTACACGGAGGACGAAGTGTGTCCGATTTGTCGCGATCCGCACCGCGACCCGCGGCAGCTCATGGTCGTGGCGTGGCCTAAGGACGTCGACGCCACCGAGAAGACCGGCGTTTACCGCGGTCGGTACCACGTCCTTCACGGGCTTCTTTCTCCACTGGAAGGGAAAGGGCCGGAGCAGCTGCGCATCCGTTCGCTCCTCGAAAGGCTAAAGGCGGACGAGCGCATCGAAGAGGTGATTCTCGCCTTGGATGCGACGACCGAAGGGGAGGTTACAGCGAACTTCATCGCCCGTCTCCTCCGCGATGCCCCGCTTACCGTGACGCGTCTTGGCTACGGCCTTCCCGTGGGCGGCTCTTTGGAGTTTGCGGACGAACTGACCCTTGCCCGCGCCCTTGAAGGGCGACGAAAGGTTGAATTCCCTGCGGGCGATTCAAAGGAGGCCACGGAGAAACCCGACGGGCGTTCCGAGGAAGGGGAAACCCCAAGGTCGGGGTGAGTTGCGGACGGGGAAAGGTCATATGGAAGAAATTACCACTTGCATTTTTCCGCGAGGCGGTGTATTATTGCAACTGTCGTCGCGAGAGGCGAAGGCTCCTTGAAAACAGGACAGCCTACACGAGCCCTAGAAGGACGGAGAGGGTGTCTTAGGGCGTTAGGGCACTAAGGCACCTTTGGCCTAGCCGGCCGGCGCTCCGAGGCACCCTTCTTTTGGGGGGCCGAGTGAGTGAGAGAGCGTGGGGCATTTATCCCCTCGCCG
>Ga0209836_100011_pt1 | contig 60000 bp, 61 predicted proteins | sample ElbSprsedimmetaG_FD_184147 | JGI IMG/M metagenome (GOLD analysis project Ga0209836, IMG submission 184147) | Hot spring sediment bacterial and archeal communities from California, USA to study Microbial Dark Matter (Phase II) - Elbow Spring... ... | reverse complement strand
CTCCTACTCGCGCTGGACATTGGCTTACCACCTCCACAAACCGAAAGCCTTCCTTTCCCAGGGCTTTGACTAACGCTTTCTCCAGTTCCCCAAGATGGGCGGTGGTCCAGCGCGCGACGTAGTTGGCGCCCGCGGAAGCCATCACGTGGGCCACGTTCATGGGATATTCGGGATTTCCGTAGGGGGTGGTAGGCGTGGGAAGGTCCTTGGGCGTTGTGGGCCCTACCTGCCCCCCGGTCATGGCATAAACGAGGTTATTGACCATGACCACCAAGAGATCCGCGTTTCTTCGGGCCGCATGAAGAAGATGGTTTCCGCCAATTCCCGCAAGGTCCCCGTCGCCTCCCACCACGATCACGGTGAGCTCGGGCCGGCGGAGTTTCACGCCTAAGGAAGTGGGAATCGCCCGGCCATGGGCCACATGAAGGCTATCTGCCAAAAAGTGAGGACTCGGAATCCACGCAGCACAACCGATCCCACTCACAAAAACCGTCTTTTGAAAATCCACGCCGGCTTTTGCGAGCGCCCGCAAAAGAGCGCCAGCAACAAGGCCATTTCCGCAGCCCGGGCAAAAGGCCGTGGGAAGTGTGCGAAAATATTTGTGGAGAGGATGCGCTCTCATCCCCAAACCTCCAGGATTTTTTGCCCGAGCTCCTCGGGATAGATGGGAACCCCTCCGCCCACCTTGGAAAAGGAGACCACCTTGGCGGAACCCTGAACAATTCTTTCCACATCCCAAACGAGTTGGCCGAGGTTCATTTCGGGAACAATGATCATCTTTGCCGCGCGGGCAAGCTCGCGAATGGGCTCTTCGGGAAGGGGCCAAAGCGTTTTCAGGATGAGAACCCCCACCCGTACTTTCTCAGAAAGGAGTTTTCTTGCGGCAAGGGCGCTTCGCGCCACGGAACCATAGGCCACAATTCCCACTTCGGCGCTTTCCAAGCCTACCGCCTCAAATTGCGCAAGTTTTTCTTTATGGAGCCAAATCTTTTCCCAAAGGCGATGAACAAGGGCCCGATGCACCGCAGGATCCGAGGTGTAGCGAAAACCCCAAGGATCGTGGGTGGAGCCCGTGACCAAAACGGCGTGTCCTTCCCCCAGACGGGGCATAGGCGGAGGGAGGCGCGGATCCTCCGAGCCAAATGGCGGTTCTTTTCCCGCCGGCCGGCGGCGCTCCACCTTCTCCACCTCCTTCGGCACCTCCACTACCTCCCAGGTGTGGGCCAAAAGCTCATCGGAAAGGAGGATTACTGGCGTGCGCAATTTTTCCGCGGTATTTACGGCAAAAATCGCCAGATCAAAGCAATCCTGGGCCGAGGAGGGCGCGAAAACGGGGACAATTTGGTCGCCGTGCCTTCCCCACCGAGCCTGAAGAAGGTCCCCCTGAGCGGCTTTGGAGGCCTGGCCTGTTCCAGGGCCCACCCGCATCACGTCCACCACCAAAAGGGGCGTTTCCGTCATCACCGCAATCCCTAGGCCCTCTTGCATGAGGGAAAAACCCGGGCCGCTTGTGGCGGTCATGGGTTTCGCGTCCGCCCAGGACGCGCCGATGAGCATGAAAATGGAAGCGATTTCGTCTTCCGCTTGAAGAAAAACGCCGCCTCGTTTGGGAAGCTCCCTTGCCATGTGTTCCATGATTTCGGAGGAAGGAGTGATGGGGTATCCCGCATAGAAATCGACACCCGCGGCCAAAGCGCCTTCAGCTAGGGCAATGTTTCCCGACCAAAACCGCTTTTCCTTAGGGCTCATCGAAAAGACCGAGATGCCGGGTTTCCCGCTCGTGCGGCTCAGGCAGGACCGGGAGCTCAGGGATGGCTTTGGAGAGCAAAGGAACTCGGTCTACGTCCTCTTTACAGAAATTCACGAAGGGGCAATATTTGCATTGATCATATTCCCAGTCGGATTTGTCGGGAAGAGGTGGAAGCTCGCCCCGCACGAAGATCTTTTCTCTAAGCTCCTCAAATTGGGCCAAAACCCGGCCCACCGCAGGCCGATCAAGTTCCACCAAGAATTCGCGGAGCTCCTGGGTAGCTTTGTTTTCGGCAAGGATGATCCCTTGAGGGATTTGGAAGTAGTGGAGGTAGAGTTGCAGCTGGAGGTAGTGGTCGTTGCGAGGAGCGGTGTACATCTGGTCGAAGTTGTAGGGATGGACGGTTTTTATTTCGACGACGTAGTTTTTCCCGCCGAGGGAGACGATGGCATCGGCTCGGCCGTGGAAAAGAGCGCCAGGTGGGATCGGTACTTCGGCGGCCACTACGATCCCCAGTCCATACAAGGCCTGAACGATGCGGCGGTGGGCCTCCTCGCCTGCGGCCAGTTTTCGCGCCGTCTGCCCGTCCAAAGGCGGCCGAGGGAAACCTTTCACGGTATAAAAAATTTGGCGGGGACATTTCCCCACCTCCGAGACATAAAAATAATCACGCTCCCGTTGAGGCTCCTCTCGCTGAAAGTACTCCTCCAAAAGCTCAATAAGCATCGGTTAAAGTCTACTCCGCCTCTTCCTCGGCTACAACGCCGGGTTCCTCCAAAATATCGAGGACATCGAGCTCGACTACCTGGGCGTCCACGCCTAAAAGGCCGCTTAGGCTTGGTTCTGTTCCACCTTGGTCTCCGGAGACAAGTTCTTTCACGTAAAGGCCGGCCTCGCAAAGGAGCTCAAGCTCTGCTTCGTTTGGGCTAAGAAGCTCTCCTTTTGCGGAAAAAACGCGGCGCACGCGCACAAGGTCCGCGCGGCGATGCCGCACCCGGGTGGGCGTGCGCTGCTGAATTTTGCCGACCAAAGAAGAAAGCGCTCTTTGGAAAGCTTCTTGGGCGACGGGCGCGGAAAAGAGGACTTTTGCCCGGTAGAGCTTGGCCGCGCGCCCCTTTTTCACCTTCGTTTCGAGTTCTGGGGTGGCGGGCTGAAGTTCAAGGAGTTCGATGGCGCCGGCGGTGCGGCGGCGGACTTCCTCGGCAATCCACTTTAGATCCACAGTGCGGCGCCGCGGCTCCTCTACCGCAAGCAAAAAGGGTCTTCCCCGGCCGAGCATGCGGGCATCCACATCCTCCCTTCCTGCACCGTGAAATTTCCCAGCCTTTCCTTGAGTCGCCTCCAAAAACACAGGAAGGATAAGTTCCTCCACCGAAGTGGGCGCAAGTTTTCCCGTGCCGCCGCAGACCGCACACCCCTTTCCCCGGCAATGCGGGCAAGTCCAAGAAGTTTGGGCAATTCCCCGCACAAGCTTCCGATAGCGGCCGTAGAAGACCACAGGGTTGACCTGCATCTTCACTTCGTCGCGCTCGATATCTACAAGGAACTGGATTTCCGGCCGCTGGAAATCCACAGTGACTTTCCGCCCCCTTTCCGCAAGGAGGCGCTCGAAGGCCTGGCCCAAGGCGCGGTTCAGATCCCGCCGGATTGACTCAGCCCAGGGCGAGGGAACTCTCTCGTTCAAAAATTCCTCGGTGGCCTCAAGGCGCGGGGAAAGATGAACGCCGAAAAGGAAGGTTTGGTACTGGTAATCTTGGGCGAGTTCCGCAGCTTTTTCCGCCCATTTGGGAATGCGGGAGAAAACGCCGCCACAAATCCAGCAGCGCTCCTCCGGAGTCTGGCCGAACCCCAAAGCCATCCTTAGGATGAACCCGCGCTCGGCATTGGAGAGTTTTCCCGGAAGGCCGGCGAATCTCCGGCCCAAGCAATGGTCGCAAATGGGGCCGGCACGCAAAAGTTCGGAGGCCAAAGAAATGGGATCCACGCGGAAATTATACGTCAAAGTTGCGATCCACACCGCGAAAGCTATACTCCAAAAAGCGGGGCGTGGCGCAGCCTGGAAGCGCACCTGCTTTGGGAGCAGGGGGTCGGTGGTTCAAATCCACTCGCCCCGACCAAGTTTTTGAAAAGGGGTGAAGATGGAGAAATTCGTGGCGTTAGGGCTGAGCGCGGTGAAGGATTTGGGAGCGGACTTTGGAGAGGTGCGGGTCGAGCGCAGGGTTGAGGAGGCCATTCGCACAAAGAACTTGGAAGTGGAGGTCCTTTCCCGAAGGGAAACGGCCGGCATAGGGATCCGGGTTCTTTACAGGGGTGCTTGGGGATTCGCGGCGACGAGCAATCTTTCGCCAGAAGGGGTGCGCCGCGCCGCTGAGAGCGCTTTGGCCATCGCCAAAGCCACTTCCACCCTTCTTGGCGAGCCAGTAAAACTCGCGCCGGAACCGGTTCATCGGGGGATCTATGTCACGCCGCTCGAGAAGGATCCGCTTTCCGTTCCTATCCAGGAAAAACTTTCGCTCCTTTTTGCTGCGGCGGAAAAGATCCTGCGGGTCTCGGGCATAGCCATGGCCAAAGGGTCTATCTCCGCCTGGCGCATCGAAAAATGGTTCGGAAACACAGAAGGAACGGAAGTGCATCAGGTAATCACAAGCTGCGGAGCGGGAATTGAAGCCTACGCGGCCAAACCCGGGGAAATACAAAAGCGGAGCTTCCCCAATTCCTTTGGCGGCGATTTTGCCAACGCCGGCTACGAGTTCATCGAAGGCTTGGGGTTAGTGGAAAACGCGGAGAGGACCGCGGAGGAGGCGGTAGCCCTTCTTTCCGCGCCGGTCTGCCCCACCGGCGTCTTTGACGTCATCATCGACGGATCGCAGATGGCCCTTCAGGTCCACGAATCCCTGGGGCATCCTTCGGAACTGGACCGGGTTTTGGGAACGGAACTTTCCTATGCCGGCGGGAGTTTTCTCACCTTGGAGAAACTCGGGAAGTTCCAGTACGGGTCGGAGATCGTGAACATTGTGGCCGATGCCACCGCACCCGGCGGTTTGGGGACCTTCGGTTATGACGACGAAGGCGTGGAGGCCCAGCGGGTGGATCTGGTCAAGGAAGGGATTTTTGTGGGCTACCTCACCTCCCGGGAGACCGCCGGCAAACTGGGCTGGCCGCGGAGTTCTGGCGCGGCCAGGGCCTCAGGCTGGGCACGAATCCCCCTCATCCGCATGACCAACGTCAACCTCCTTCCCGGAAAAGGGCGCCTGGCGGACCTTATTGCCGAGACGGAGTACGGGATTTATTTCGAAACCAATAAATCCTGGTCCATTGATGATCGCCGCGTGAATTTCCAGTTTGGCACGGAAATCGCCTGGGAGATCAAAAACGGGAAAAAGGCGCGGATGCTCAAGAACGCCGTTTATACCGGGATCACTCCGGAGTTTTGGCGCTCGTGCGTGGCCATCTGCGGGCCGGAGGAGTGGCGGCTTTGGGGACTTCCTAACTGCGGGAAAGGCGAGCCGGGCCAGGTCATGCAGGTGGGCCACGGCGCTGCGCCCGCCAAATTCCGGAACGTCCAGGTAAGGGGGGCTGGATGATCATCGCGGAGTTCTCCATCACTCCTATCGGTGCGGGAGAATCCCTCTCCGCCTACGTTGCGGAATGCATGAGGATTGTGCGGGAAAGCGGGCTTCCCCACGAGCTTACGGCTATGGGAACCATTGTGGAAGGCGACTGGGACGAAGTTATGGCCGTAATCAAAGCCTGTCACATGGCGGTACGCGCCAAATGCCGCCGCGTCTCGACCCTTATCAAGATTGACGATCGAGAAGCCCGGCCAGGGCGGATTAAGGCCAAGGTCGAATCCGTCCTAAAGAAGCTAGAACAGGCCTAGGATGTAGTGGGCCAAAAAATAATAAATCGGGGCGGCGGCAAGGACCCCGTCGATCCGATCCAAAACGCCGCCATGGCCGGGGAAGAACTTTCCCGTGTCTTTCACCCCGGCAGCCCGTTTCACCAACGACTCGAAAAGGTCGCCCAGCTGGACGAAACCGCCCACCCCTATTCCCATGATCAGTGCCGCCGGCCAGCTCTCCCCAAAATTGGCCAAGAACTGCGGAAGAAGGAAGCCACCCACCGCCGCCAAAAGAAGCCCTCCAGCTACGCCTTCCCAGCTTTTGGCGATGGAAACCCGAGGGAGAAGCCGGTGCCGTCCCCAAAGGCTTCCCACAAAATAGGCACCCGTGTCATACCCCCAAACGATGAGAAAAAAATGCAGCACGTGCCAAAAACCACCTTTGCGATGAAAAAGGAGGATGAAACCCAGCATGACGGGGATGTACAGAAGCCCAAAGATGCCCGTGGCTGAGGCCAAAAAGCCCTCTTGGGTCCCGCGCCGGGAGAAGCTATAGATCACGAGAAAATAGGCGAAGACAAAGGCGAGGATAAAGGCGTATTCGCCCTCTCTTAGGAGGAGAAGGAAAATGAAGGCCGGGATTGTGAAGAGGAAGGCCTCTTTAGGAAGGGTTACGCCCAAGCGGGCCACGAGTCCTGTGTATTCCCAGCCGGCCACCATTCCCACGGCGGAAAGAAGGAGGGCCACAAGCCAGTCCTGTTGGAAACGATGGGCGAGCCAAAAGATGGCAAGAACTGTGGTGATGGCCAACGATGCCGTAAGGAACCGGAGTTTTAGGTCTTTCACGCCACCACCCGGCCGAAGTTGCGCGTTCGGCCCTGAAAATCGCGGATAGCCAAAAGGAGATCCTTCTCGGTGAAATCGGGCCAAAGGGTTTTCGTGAAATAGAGTTCGGAATAGGCGGCCTCAAAGAGGAAAAAGTTGGAGAGGCGCTGATGGCCGCCAGTGCGGATAATAAGGTCAGGATCGGGAAGATCCCCGCCGGGCAAAAGCTCCCGGAACCGCTCCAAAGTAAGATCCTCCGGCCGGAGTTTTCCTTCCCAAGCTAAAGCTACAGCCTTTTTGGCCGCAAAAAGGACATCCCAGCGGCCGCCGAAATTCAGCGCCACCGTGAACACGAGGGTTTTCCCGCCACGCGTTTTCTCTACCGCCGCCTTTAAGGCCTCGCGAAGACTTTCGGGAAAAGGAGAGATGTCCCCAAGGATTCTTAAGCGTACGCCATTTTGGACAAGCTCCTCCAGGTGTTCCCGCGCGAAGTTTTCAAAAGTGAAAAAAAGAAAATCCAGCTCCTCCTTGGGCCGGTCCCAATTCTCCGTGGAGAAGGCAAAGACGGTGAGGTAGGGAAAGAGTTTTTCTTGGGCCACGAACCGGGCGATGCGCTCCACCGTCTTTGCGCCCTGGCGGTGTCCCTCGGTGCGGGAGAGGCCCCGGGCTTTGGCCCACCGGCCATTCCCATCCATGATTATGGCCACATGCTCTGGAAGAGGCTTCGCCCGGATCTCCTCAAGGAGAGCTTTGGACGACATCCCTCACCTCCCGCAAGACCGCATGCGGCCCAAGGATCACGAGAAGATCATCCTCACCAAGTCCCCGCAACACCCGGGGAAGGCGAAGGGGAAGCTCAACCGGGGGGAAGTGCGCGATCTCCTGGAAGGCCGGCCGTAGGTGATCTCCCATTTGCTGTCCCAAGCGTTCCTCCGGATGGGCCAAAAGCAAGGTCCGCCGTCCAGGAACAGGGGGAAGGGAGTCCAAGGACTCCAAAACAGCCTGGGCTCCACCCAAATCCTGAGCGGCATCAAGGATTATCCACGGCCGGGAATGAATGAGCTCGAATCTCCCGGGTAGGTGAGCTTGGCCCAGTCCTTCCCGCACGGCCTCTCTGGTTAGGGAAAATCCCCCGAAAAGCTCAGCCAGGGCGGCCAATACCAGGGAAAGGTTTGCCCGTTGATATGCGCCTAAAAATTTGGTCTCAAACGGTCCGAGCGCGAAGGGGTCAGAACGGGAGCGCCAAATAGCCCGATCCCAGCGGAGCTCTAGAAGTTCCACATCCTCCGGATCTACCAAGGCCAAAGCGGCCCCGGAGGTTCGGCAAGCCCGGGCCAGTGCTTCCAAAGCCTCGTCCTCTAAGCTTGCAGTCAGCAGAGGAACACCGGGCCGGGCGAGTTTGGCCGCTTCCCAGGCAAGGGCGGCGGTCCGCTCGCCAGCCTCGACCCGGGTGAGGAGGGAAAGCCAGGGCCGCACGAAGTTAGTGGGATCCCAACGGTGGCCGGTGCTGGCCTCCAAAACCACAAGGTCGGCGTGGGCTTTGGCAAAGTGGGCCAAAGCTACGGCGATTAGGGCCTCGTACAGGGTTGGCCTCCCCGGACCGAATACAAATTCCTCCCAGGGATCCAGGGCCAAAGAGAGCAAGGCGGAGAGAGCTATTGGGGAAACCTTCTCCCCCTGAAGCCACAGGGCCTGGGCGGGATCAGGGAAGTCGAGGGAAGTGCAGACGCCCACCCTAAGCCCGGCTGCGCAAAATACCGCTTCCAAAAAGGAAATCACCGAGGTTTTCCCATGAGTTCCGGCCACTTGGATCACAAATAACCCAGTCTGAGGGTCACCCAAGCGGGAAAGAAGGAGCTCCATCCGCTCGAAGCTTGGGGTGGCCTCGCGGGCAAGTTTTTCCCAAGGGTTCACGGTCATCCCTCCAGGAACCGTCGGAGTCTAGCTCGACGGGCCCGAAGCTCCTGGGCCTGGGCCTCAAACCTTGCTAGCACCTCCTCCGGAGCCTTTTCTCGAAATTCTGAACTAGCCAGGCGCTCTTCTAAACTGGCCAATTCTTCCTCCACTTTCTTCAGGTTTCGTTCCAATCGTCCCCGGAGGACTCCCCAATCGGTCTCCTCAGGAAGCCTAAGGGAAAAGGAAATATCTCCGGCGAGCCCGCGGGCCACGTTTTTCCTCCCGTCCTCCTTGGGATCGAAGGAGGGACGAACCCGGGCTAGCCGGGCTAGACCTTGGCCAAGCTCTTCCACCACCTGAGCCCTGGTTCCGCCGGTGACCACAAGTTCCAGTTCTCTTGCGGGGTCCAGGCCGAGCTCGGTGCGCATGGCTCGCACCTCCCGAACAAGCTCCTGAAACGCGGCTAGCACCTCCTCGGCCTCCGGGTCACGGAGACTTTCGTCCGGCCGGGGATAAGCTCCCCGAGAAACCTCCTGACCCAAACGGGAACCGATCTCCTCGGTGATGAAGGGCATGAAGGGGTGCAGGAGGTGGATTATGTCCAAAAGAAGCTTGCGGAGCACAAGCTGAGCGGTGCGGCGCGCCTCCGGGTCCTCCCCATAAAGGCGGGCTTTCGCTAGCTCAAGATACCAGTCGCAGACCTCATCCCACACGAAGTGGTAAAGGGTCTCGGCCGCTAGGTGGAAGAGGAACGGTTCCAAATCTTCCCGAACCTCCGCGATTACTGCTTGGAGGCGGGAGAGGATCCACCGATCCTCCCAGGCCAGTTTGCGGCCAGAGAGGGAAAGATCCTCGGGAAGATCCGCGGTATTGAGGAGGATGAAGCGGGCCATGTTCCAGACTTTATTGAGGAAATCGCGCATTTCCCTAATGAGGGCGGGAGAGTACCTCGCGGACCGGCCCTTCCCGGAGATATGGGCCATGGCCATGCGCAAAGCATCCGCACCATAGTTTTCAATAAGCTCCATGGGGTCCACCACGTTGCCCCGGGATTTGCTCATCTTTTGGCCCCGCTCGTCCACAATAAGGGGGGTGATGAGGACCGCGCGGAACGGCACCTCGCCCAGGAAATGCAGCCCCATCATGACCATGCGCGCCACCCAGAAAAAGAGGATATCGAAGCCGGTGATGAGGAGGTCCGTGGGGTAAAAAGCCTTGAGATCCGCGGTCTCGTCGGGCCAACCCATGACGGAGAATGGCCAAAGGGCCGAGGAAAACCAGGTGTCGAGCACATCCTCGTCCTGGTGGATTTCCACGTCTTTTCCATAGAGCTCGCGGGCAAGCTTTTTGGCTTCCTCCTCGTCCATGGCCACGATGATCTGGCCGTCTGGGCCGTACCAGGCAGGGATGCGGTGGCCCCACCAAAGCTGCCGGGAAATGCACCAATCGCGGATGTTTTCCAGCCACTCGAAATAAACTTTCGTCCAGCGCTCGGGAATAAACCGGATTTTTCCCGCGCGCACAGCCTCGATGGCCGGCTCCGCCAGGGGCTTCATGCGCACAAACCATTGGGTGGAGAGGCGCGGCTCAATCATGGTGCCGCAGCGCTGGCAATGCCCAACCGCGTGTCGGTAAGGAGCGATTTTCTCCAAAAGACCCTCGGCCTTAAGGCGCTCTACTAGGGCTTCCCGGGCCTGGAAGCGGTCAAGCCCAGCAAAGGGGCCACCATTGGCGTTAACGGTGCCGTCATCGTTGAGGATGTCCACGGCTGGAAGACCCAGGCGCTGGCCGATTTGGAAGTCCACGGGATCATGGGCTGGAGTCACCTTGAGGATGCCCGTGCCGAACTCCGGGTCCACCTCCTCCGCGGCCACGATTGGGAGCCGCCGACCCAGAACTGGCAGGATCGCGGTTTTTCCAATTAAGGCGCGGAAGCGTTCGTCATGAGGGTTTACAGCAAGGGCTGTGTCCCCGAGCATCGTCTCCGGCCGGGTGGTGGCTACGGTCACGTACCCACCTTCTTCCAGAGGATAACGCACGAAGTACAAGTTCCCCTGAACCTCCTTGTGTTCGACCTCAAGATCAGAAAGAGCGGTTTCGCAACGGGGGCACCAGTTGATCATGTAGTGGCCGCGGTAAATGAGGCCCTCCCGGTAAAGGCGGACGAATGCGGTGCGCACGGCCCGGGAAAGTCCCGGATCCAAAGTGAACCGCAGCCGCGACCAATCGCAGGAGCAGCCCAGGGCCTTGAGCTGCTGGACGATCTCGTTTCCGTACTTTTCCTTCCACTGCCAGACCCGGGCCAAAAAGGCCTCCCGCCCGAGGTCCTTCCGGGTCTTCCCTTCTTTGCGGAGCTCCATTTCCACTACCGCTTGGGTGGCGATCCCTGCGTGGTCGGTGCCAGGAAACCAGCAGGCTTCGTAGCCATCCATGCGTTTGAAGCGGATCACGATGTCCTGAAGGGTGTTATTGAGGGCGTGGCCCATGTGGAGCCTTCCGGTGATGTTGGGAGGAGGGATGACGATGGAGAAAGGTTTCTTTCCGCTTTGGGGATTACAGACCCAGCCTTTTTGCTCCCAGCGGGAGAGAATTTTGGGCTCCACCGTGCGCGGGTCGTAGCGAGAAGGGATTGCGGACGGCATCTTCACCCTCCAACCCAGGCGCTATCGGCCGTACTATAGCTCAAAATCTCGTCCTCCCGGAAAAAGAGGGCGATTTCTCGGGCCGCGGAAGCCTGAGAGTCGGAACCATGGATGAGGTTCATCGTTACAGAAAGCCCGAAATCCCCGCGGATGCTGCCCGGCTCTGCCTCGAGGGGATTGGTTTTCCCCATCATCCTGCGCACCGTTTCCACTGCTTTAGGACCTTCCACCACCATGGCCACCACGGGCGCGGAGGTGATGAAGGAAACAAGCTCTGGATAGAACGGCTTTTCCCGGTGCTCGGCATAATGTTTTTCCGCAAGCTCCCGGGAAACCCGAAGCATTTTCATGGCCACAATCCGCAAGCCTTTCTCCTCCAGGCGGGAGATGATACGCCCAACAAGCCTTCGCTGAACCGCGTCGGGTTTGAGCAAAACGAGCGTGCGCTCCATGGATCCTCCTTTGCATTGGACCGATTCGCAAGTTTACCGTAAGTGCTCGCGGGCGCCGATTCTGGCCCCTGGAAGACCTTTGAGGTAGGCTTGGGCAGCTTGCGCAGAGAAGGAGGTGATGGTGCTCAGAAGGCTGATAACAGCGGAATCCGTTACCGAAGGCCACCCAGACAAGCTTGCCGACCGCATCTCCGATGCCGTTTTGGATGCTGTTCTTTCCCAGGATCCCGAGGGGCGGGTGGCCTGCGAAACCTTCGTCATGCAGGGCCTAATCATCGTGGGAGGTGAGATCACCACCACGGCCTGCATAAACCCCGGCGAGATCGCAAGACGCGTTCTGCGCGATGTGGGCTATGTGAAACCTGAATACGGGATCTCCTTCGACGCCTGCGCCGTTGCTAACGTTATCCGCCAGCAATCCCCGGATATCGCCCAGGCCGTCCTGAAATCCCTGGAAGCCAAGGCTGGTTCCACTGATCCTTATGATCAACTGGGTGCCGGCGACCAAGGGATCATGTTCGGCTACGCCACCACCGAGACCCCTGAGCGCATGCCTCTCCCCATAATCCTTGCCCACAAGCTTGCCAAAAGGCTGGCCCAGGTGCGGAAGGATGGGAGCCTCCCCTATCTCCGGCCGGACGGGAAAACCCAGGTCACCGTGGGGTACGAGAACGGGAGGCCTATTCGCGTACACACCGTGCTTTTGGCGGCCCAGCACGCCGAGGATGTTGATCTTGAGCAACTTAGGGACGACCTCAGGAAATACGTGGTGGAGCCGGTTTTAGACGGGTGGATGGACGAGGAGACCCACGTTTTTGTAAACACCTCTGGTCGGTTCGTGATCGGCGGTCCGGCCTCCGATACCGGGATGACCGGCCGAAAAATCATTGCCGACACCTACGGGGGATGCCGCTCCCATGGTGGCGGGGCATTTTCCGGAAAAGATCCGACGAAGGTGGATCGCTCCGCTTCCTATTACGCGCGATACGTAGCGGTGAACGTCGTGGCCGCAGGGCTAGCTGAGGAATGCGAGGTCCAGGTGGCCTACGCCATTGGCCGAGCTCGGCCCCTGGCCCTGAACGTGGAGACCTTCGGTACGGAGAAGGTCCCCCTTGCGGCTTTGCGTAGGGCGGTGGAGGAGCTCTTCGATTTCCGGCCCCAAGCGATCATCGAGGAGCTCGATCTTCGCCGCCCCATCTACGAGCCGTTTTCCTGCTATGGTCATTTTGGCCGCATGGACCTGGACACGCCATGGGAAAAAACCACCAAGGCGGAAAAGCTCCTTCTTGCCGTCGGGGCCCGGGTCAAGAAATGAGCTTAAGGATGCCTGACCTTTTGCCCTTTTCCTTGCCTCTGTCAACCGACCACGCGGCGGGCGAACTTTTGGGCCGCTTGGAGGTCCTCCTCCGAGGGCCGGCCGCGACCGATCAGACCGAGCGCAAACCAGTCCCGACCCATGCAGGAAAAGCGATCCACCACCTCCGCACCCTTTTCCCGCAGAATTTTCTCCAAAACCCCGAGTTGCGCGGGCTTTCCCCCGTAAGTCCCGAACACCGCAGCCCTCACCCCTTTGGGCAGGGCCCAGGTGGGAAGGGCCCGGCGCATAGCCCGCGACGGCCGCCAGCCATAAACTCCGTCTCCGACGAAGATTACGTCTCCGGGCTCCACTTTCGGAAGCGGATCCTTCCGCACGTTCACGAGAACCCCACCCACGGCTCCAGCGATGGCCTGGGCTACCTTCTTGGTATTCCCGGTGAGCGAGGCATACACCACGTACACTTTTCCCGCCATAGCTTCAAAATTTTACCATGCGGGTAATTGCCGACCTTCATCTGCATTCGCGCTTCTCCCGCGCCACCAGCGCGGACATGAACCTTCCGAGCCTCGCCCGCTGGGCTAAGCTCAAGGGGATTAACCTTCTGGGCACCGGTGACTTCACCCATCCTGGATGGTTTAGGGAACTCGTGGGCTTCCTTCAGCCCGTGGGCGAGGGGATCTACGCTTACGAGGACACCTTTTTCCTTTTCACCGCGGAGGTGGCGGCGGTCTGGAGCCAGGCTGGGAAGATCCGCCGCGTGCACTTCCTAATTTTGGCGCCAAGCGCCGAGGAGGCAGGGCGGATCACCAAAGAGCTCGCTACCTTTGGGAACCTTTCCGCCGATGGCCGTCCCAGTTTAGGAATAAGCGGGGAAAAACTTGTGGAAATCGTGCGCTCTGCAAGCCCAACGGCGGCGGTCATCCCCGCCCATGCTTGGACGCCCTGGTGGTCCATCTTCGGCTCCAACTCGGGCTTCGACTCCCTGGAGGAGGCCTTGGGGAAAATGGCCTCGGAAGTTTTCGCTATTGAGACAGGGCTCTCCTCCGACCCACCCATGAATTGGCGCCTTTCCGCTTTGGATCGCGTGAGCCTTGTCTCCTTTTCCGATGCGCATTCTCCCACCCGGCTTGGCCGCGAAGCCTGCGTCCTCGATCTTTCGGAGCTTTCCTATTCGGCCATCGTAGCCGCCCTCAAGGAAAAGGATCCCACGCGGTTCCTCTTCACCGTGGAATTTTTCCCGGAGGAAGGAAAGTATCACTACGATGGTCACCGTGCTTGCGGGGTGGTGTTTTCGCCGGAGGAGACGCGGCGGCATGGCGGGAAATGCCCGGTATGCGGAAAACCCCTTACAATTGGAGTGATGCACCGGGTGGAGGAGCTTGCGGATCGGCCGCCCGGAGCCCGGCCTAGGGGCGCAATTCCCTACCGTTCCCTTGTGCCGCTACAGGAGATTATTGCCCAGCTCCTTGGACAAGAGCCGGAAACCCGGGGGGTCATCAGCCAATACCTCAAAGTTGTCCAGCGATTCGGCTCGGAGTTTTCCGTGCTTTTGGACATCCCGGCAGGCGAGGTGGAGCGGGAATTCCCTAAATTGGGCCAGGCGGTAGAGAAAGTGCGTCGTGGGGAGTTACGCATTCGCCCCGGCTATGATGGGGTTTACGGGGAAATAAAGATCGACCTTGGTGAGGAGCCGCGGGAGCTTTCCCTCTTTTAGCCATGAAGCCGCTTGAAGGAGTGCGCGTTCTCGATCTTTCCCGGATTTTGGCTGGCCCCCTTTGCACGATGTGGATGGCCGATTTGGGCGCCGAGGTGATCAAGGTGGAGAAGCCTGGGGTGGGCGATGAGACCCGGCGCTGGGGGCCACCATTCGTTGCCGGAGAATCCGCGTATTTTTTGGCGGTGAACCGCGGAAAATACGGAATTGCCCTGGACCTGGCTGCATCTTGGGGCCAAAGGATCCTCCGGAGCCTCGTCGAAAAAAGCGATGTGGTTGTGCATAACTTCCTTCCCCAGACGGCTGAGAAACTTGGAGTCTCCTACGAAGTGGTGCGGACCATCAACCCGCGGGCCGTTTATCTTTCAGTCCTGGGCTTTCCGCCAGGACCGTACCGGGAGGAACCGGGGTTCGATGCCCTAATCCAAGCCCTGGGGGGCCTCATGGCCATTACCGGCGAGGATGACCGTCCAGCCAAAGTGGGGGTGGCCATTGTGGACGTTCTCACCGCCTGGGCCGGGCTTTGTGGCGTTTTGGGAGCCCTGCTTGTGCGCGAAAAAACCGGCCAGGGAATGGCTGTGGAAGCTACCCTTGTGGAGAACTCTGCGGCAGCCTTAGTTAACGTGGCCCAGGCCTTCCTCCTTACCCGAAAGGAGCCGAAACGCCTGGGCACAGCCCACCCCCAGATCGTTCCCTATCAAGCTTTTCCTGCCCAAGATGGGCTCCTCATGATTGCGGTGGGAACGGACCCGCAGTTCCAAAGGCTTTGTGCGGTTTTGGGCCGACCAGAACTTGCGGAGGATCCGCGCTTTTCCACCAATTCCGCGCGGGTTCAAAACCGTGAGGTGCTTTTGCCCATCCTCACGGAGATCTTGCGGGAAAAGCCGCGGGCCCAGTGGATTGCGGAGCTAAAAAAGGCCGAAGTTCCTGCAGGGCCGGTAAACTCCCTCGCCGACCTTTTCGGCGACCCAGGCTTGGTCGGACGGGTTCTCCTAGAGATTGAACATCCTACGGTTGGACGGTATCAGACCCTCATTTGCCCGGTCTCGTTGGCCTGGCCAGGGAGCAGTCTTCCTCCTCCGAGGCTTGGCGAACACACGGAAGAGGTGCTGAGCCGGCTGGGTATCTCCTGATTGGATGACTTCAGCGAAGCTCCGGTGGGATCAGAATTTTTCCGAAATTCCTCTCGTACTTTTCGATGTTCTCTCCGATGGCCTTGTGCAATCTTTTCATGTGCTGGGGGGAAAGGATGACCCGGGCCACGAGGATGGCCTGGCCCCGTTCCGGGGTCTGGGCTTGGGGATCCACGAGCAAAAAATCGATGAAGAACTCGTCGGGCTGATGGCTGATAATGGCCAAATTGGAATAGACCCCTTTTCGTGTGTCCAAATCCGCTCCGACCTGCATTTCCCGTTCAGACATATCCCACCTCCAAAACCATCGTAGCGACGGAGCTTGGGTATGACAAGCTTCACCCATCTCCTTGCTTGATTCTTCCTGTGGCGACGAAGGTTGAAAACAAACCCGGCCAAAGCTATATTGTGGCACCAAACCAAAAAATGTGGCACAAGGAGGGTTTATGCGTGCTAAGCTTGCTTTAATTTTGCTAGCCATCGGCTTTGGAGTTTTGGGAGCAGCTCAGCCGGTGGTGATTGCTACCTCCGAGGTTTTGGGGTCCCTCGCCCGCACCATTGGTGGTGAGGAAGTCCTCGTGATCACCATTATTCCTGCGGGATTTTGCCCGGCCCACTACGATCTTCGCCCCTCGGACTTCCTCCATCTGGCTCAGGCCAAGCTTGTCCTCTACCACGGGATTGAGCCCTGGATGGATCGCCTTTTGGCCAATGTCAATCCCCAGGCATTGGCGATAAAGCTCGGTGGCCCCTGGAATTACCCTGAAGCCCTGGCGGGGAAGGCCGAAGCCGTGGCTGAGGCCCTGACAAAAATTCTCCCGGAAAAAGCCGAGCTCTTTGGCGAGCGCCTTTCCTCTTTCCTCAGGGACCTAGAGAGCCTTTCCCAGGAAATCCAAGTAAGGGCGGGAGAACTTAAGCTTTCCACGATCCCGGCTATTGTCATGCTTTGGCAGGAGTCCTTTGCTCGATGGCTTGGGCTCAATATTGTGGCCACTTACCCTCCGGAGGAACGGCTCTCTGTAAGGGATTTGGCGGAGCTTGCCCAAAAGGGCTGGGAGAACGGGGTTAAGCTTGTAATCGATAACCTTCAGTCGGGTGTGTCCTTTGGGGGCCGGTTAGCCCAGGCCATTGGCGCAACGCATGTGGTTCTTACCAACTTCCCTGGTCCTATCCCTGGCACGGTGGATATGCTCGCAATGCTTCGGGTAAATGCCAACCTTGTTTTTGCCGCGGTGGAGTCCGTGCAGGCGGTGCCGACACCATGAGCTTCATTGTTATCGATCCTGAGACCGATCCGCGGGAGCTTTTTGCTCTAGGTACCCGTTTCCACGGGCATCCTGGGCCGTTTTTGGCCCTGGGGATCCGCATGGGCCTTCTTGCCCTTCGGATTTTAGAGAGCCCGGGCTTTGAGGGGATCACTGCCGAGGTGGAAGCGGGCACGAAGCCCCTTTCCTGTCTTGCCGATGGAATCCAGGTTTCCACCGGCTGCACTGCCGGAAAAGGGAACCTGGTGATCAAGCCGTTGGGTCGGGCGGCAGCGGTGTTCACGGCAAATGGTAAACGCCTGCGGATGGAGGTTCGGCCGGAGTGGCTGGTGCGGATCCGCACGGAAAAGGCTTCTGACCATTTGTCCGCGGCGGTTTTACAGGCGCCCGTAGAGGAACTCTTCGCGTGGACCCTGTTCTAGAACTTTCCGAGGTCTGGGCGGCGTATCCGGGTGGGCGGGGGGCGGCCCTCCGCGGGGCCTCCCTCCGCCTTTTTTTGGGCGAGCTTGGGCTCCTTGTTGGGCCAAACGGCGCAGGAAAAACCACAATCCTTGAGGTCTTCCTGGGATTTTTGCCCTATCGGGGCGGAGCGAGGGTCTGCGGCCTTGAGGTCCGCAAAAATGCGAAAGAGGTGCGAAAGCGGCTGGGATATATGCCCCAGGCCCTCTTTTTCCCGCCGGATACCCCTTGCCGGACCCTGGATCTGGTGATGATGGGCCGATTTGGCTTTTATCGCCCCTGGCAGCGCCTGCCTCAAACTGAGGGGGAGCGGGCTTTTTCCGCCCTCGCAAGCCTTGGGCTGGCGGAGAAAGCGGATTGGCCAGTGGGGCAACTCTCCGGAGGCCAGCAGCGCAAGGCCCTTTTGGCCAGAGCTTTGGTCAAGGGGGCGGAGATCCTCCTTTTGGATGAACCTTTTGCCTCCCTCGATCCCGAGGCCCGGGCTGACTTAGCCCACGCTATCCTTCGTCTTCGCCTCCAAGGGTTAACGGTGCTTGCTGTGATCCACGAGGAGGAGATTCTGTCCCAGGCGGACCGAGTCTGGTTCGTGCGGGATGGCAAAACGGCCGAGCTTTCCCGGCCTTTTGGCCCTCTTTCGGAGATCTTCAATCTATGTGGTCGCTGATCCTGCCCTCTTTGGTGGCTGGGTGTTTGGCGGGGTTCAGCGGCGGGCTTCTTGGGGTGGCCGCATTGCGGCTGCGTCTTTCCGCGTTGGGTTACGCCATGGCCCACGCGGCCTTTGCCGGCGCGGCCCTCGGCCTTTGGCTCGGCCTTCCTCCTCTTCTTACCGCGTTTATTTTGGCCTTGGCCGTTGCCGCCCTTCTCGGACCGATCTCCGAGAAAACCGGCCTTCCGGTGGATTCCATCCTCGCTATCCTCTTCCCCCTCACCATGGCCCTGGGATTCCTGTTCATTGCCCTCACCCCGGGCCTTCCCCTCACCTCTCCGGCCTTGACCCTCTTTTGGGGAAGCCTTTTGGGAGTAGGCTGGACCGACGTTTTTGTCCTCTCTGGCCTCGCTCTTGTGACCACAGGGTTTATGGTTTTTTTCCGGCGGGAAGTGTGGGCGAGTTTAGTGGAGCGGAGGCTTGCCGAGGAGGCAGGCATCCCGGCACGGTGGATCCTCTGGGCTCTTCTTTTCCTTTTGGGCGCAAGCGTTGCGGGATCCATGCGTCTTGTGGGCGGCCTTTTGGTCTACGTTATGCTTTTCCTTCCAGCCTCATCCGCAGCCCAATTGGTTTTGGATTTAAATCGCCAGTTCCTCCTCGCCCCAGTTTTTGGGGTGATCACCACTGCCGGCGGCGTAGGCCTCTCCTTTTGGGCCGATCTCCCAGTGGCAACAGCGATTGCTCTCACCTCCTGTGGCCTTTTCCTCCTATGTTGGGCCATAAGCCCGCGCCGGCGAATCCCGAGCCTCCCAATTAAAGGAGAAAACTAAGAACTCGGGCGACTAGGCCCAGGATCAGGGCAAGGCCAGTGGTGCCGAGGACCACAAGAGCAGTCCTTCGCCATCCCACTTCCCGGAGGAGCACGGCTATCGTGGCTAGGCAGGGCACATAGAAGATGGTGAACACCGTGAATACCAGCATTTGGCCAGAGGAAAGCACGGCGCTGAAATCCTCGGTTCCGGTGGCTTGAGCTAGAAGAAGGAGGGTTAGTTCCTTTCTAAGAACTCCGAAGATAAGGGGGACTCCGGTCTGGGCGGGGAGTCCCAGCGGCCAAGTGAAGATCCGGGCGGCTGAATTGAGATACGGTTGCCATCCCAAGGCCTCAGCCAAAGCGAGAACGAAACTCGACCCAACTAGAATCGGCCAGGCTACCTTCACGAACCCCCGCAATCTAAGCCAAGTCTTTCCCACGGTGGTGCGAACGGTGGGCCAGCGATAAGGGGGGATCTCCATGATCAGCCCGGGCCCAGTGGCCGGAAGGAAACGGGCCAAGATTGTGGCCGCGAGCGCCACCACCAAAACGTTTCCAAGATACAGACCCAGGGCCATCCACGGACCGAGAAAACGCCCGACAAGGCCAAAAATCACCACGGTACGAGCAGCGCAGGGGATCATCACCGCCAGCGCCGCGGTGATCAGGCGGTCCCTCTCGTCCTCCAGAATTCTTGTGGCCAATACGGCCGGCACAGAACACCCGTAGCCCAAAACAAGGGGTATTACGCTTTTTCCATGCAGTCCGAGGCGGTGCATCAGCCCATCCAAAAGGAAACCAAGGCGCGGGAGATACCCCACGTCCTCGAGGATGGAAAGGAAGAGGTAGAAGGGGAGAAGATAGGGGAGGGCAATGCCGATTCCAGCAAATAGGCCATCCACAGCGCCGGCCAAGGCCTGGCCGAGAACCCCACTGCCCAGGATCTCCCGCAATTTTTCCCCCAACTCCTCAAGCCCCGGCATGAGTAATTCTTCCAAAGCCCCGCCCACCTTGAACGTGAGGAAGAAGAGGAGGAACAAGACCAGGATCAGGAAGGGATAACCAAGTATTGGGTACATGAGGATATCGTCTAGGCGTTCACGCAGGCTGGGTTTAGCGCGCTCTACGCGGGCTGTTTCCCGGAAGATCCGGGCGGCCAGCGCTGCGCGCTCGTCAGCTAAAACCGCAGCTGGATCCTCGTCCTTCCCGCAGCCCAGAAGCTCCCGAACCTGTTCAGGTTTCTCCTCCCGCAAAAAAACTAAGGCGGCATAGCGCTGAGGAAGCCCCGCATACTTTGAATCCCCTTGGAGCAAGGGGATCACTTTCTTTATGGCTTCCTCGAGGCGCGGGGAGTACTGGGGAGGGCGAGGTATGCGGGCTTGGGGAAGGGCGGAAAGGAGATCTTTTAGGCCTATTCCCCGGGAAGCCACGGTGGCCACCACCGGCACCCCGAGAATTTCGGCGAGCTTTTCCTTGTCGATCTTAAGACCTTTGTGCTCGGCCTCATCAGCCATGTTCAGGACCACCACCATGGGTAGGCCCAACTCCATGAGCTCCAAAGTGAAGGAAAGGGAACGGAGGAGGACAGAGGAGTCGATCACGTTTATCACCACATCGACCTTCCCACTTAAAAGAGAGTCCCGGGCCACCCGCTCCGCCGGATCCCCCGCCTCTAGCGAATAGATGCCCGGAAGGTCTATAACCTCCGCGGGTTTTCCAGCAAGGAACGCCCGCCCCCGGAGGATTTCCACAGTGGTGCCAGGGAAGTTAGAGGCTATCGCTTTGAGCCCCACCAGGGCGTTAAACAGGGTGGATTTTCCGGAGTTCGGTTGACCAGCAAGAGCGATCCGCATCCGTTCCTCCCTTACTTTTTTGTTTCGGGGACGACCAGAATCTTTCGGGCTATACCTCTTCCTAAGGCCACGCGGGTTCCGTTAACCTCCAAGAGAACCGGGCCGAGGGCCGGACCATATCCTAGGACTTGCACGGTGACGCCAGGCCGAATCCCCAGGGCAGCAAGACGCGCCCTCGCCCCTCTTCCCGGCCCCACCACTGCCCAGACGAGGCCCCGCTCGCCTGGTGCAAGCTCAGAAAGGGGGATCGCCGACAAATTGATATTCATTTTCAAAAAGCCAGTATATACCTTCTCCATCCGATTGTCAAGCTACCAACCCCGGGCCTGTGCTCCTAAAAGAGGGGACATCTGTGCCATTCTTGGGCTTCCCCAATCTTTAACCTTTGAAAGATGGATGAACTTGGCCCTTTATTGGTCGTCCTTTTTGTCACAGCTTTGGCGGTTGTGGCATTCCTTTCCCTTCAGCCGGTCCCGGAAACCGGTGTGGTTGTGGTGATCGACGCCGGTCATGGCGGCCATGACCCCGGTGCAGTGGTGGCCGGAGTCCAGGAAAAGGACATCAACCTCGCTTTGGCCCTCCTCGTTCAAGAAAAAGCTAAAGGCACAGGGCTCCGAGTTATCCTCACCAGAGATGCCGATTTTTACGTGGATTTAGTGGAACGGGTCCGGATGGCCGAGGCCTTGGGCGCGGCCCTCTACGTCTCCATCCACGCTAATTACCATCGGAATTCAAAAGTCTGCGGAGTGGAAACCTGGGTGGACACAAATGCCAACGCGGAGAGCGCATATCTGGCCGAGACCTTGCAACGGGCCGTGGTTTTAGCTACGGGCGCCGCCGACCGCGGTGTCCACCGCCAAACCCTGTACCTTCGGCATACCTCTCTTCCCACAGCTTTGGTGGAGGTGGGCTACCTTTCTTGTCCCACGGAACGGGCCAAGCTTTTGGACCCAAATTACCGGGAGCGCCTCGCCGAAGGCATCGTTCGCGGGATCCTTGCCTATCTTGGCCGGTGAATCCCTCTAGGCTCTGGCCCGCTGGCCCATCTCTAGCCAAGCCCAGATGAACGGCCAAAGATCGCCATCGAGCACGCTCTGGACGTTCCCAACTTCTACCTCAGTACGGTGGTCCTTCACGAGCTGATAAGGCTGGAGAACATAGGAGCGGATTTGGTGCCCCCACTCGATTTCCGAAAGCTCTCCCCGAAGTTCCTCGATTTTTTTCACGTGTTCCTGATCCATGAGGGCACGGAGCCGGGCGCGCAGGATTTTCAGGGCTGTAATTTTGTTTTGATATTGGGAGCGCTCATTTTGGCAGGCCACCACGATTCCAGTGGGTTTATGGATGATGCGCACGGCGGTTTCGTTCTTTTGCATGTGCTGGCCGCCCGGCCCAGAGGAGCGAAAGGTTTCGATCACTAGGTCCTCTTCGTTGATTTCCACGTCGCTTTCGGGAACTATGGGGGTAACGGTTACTGCGGCAAATGAAGTGTGGCGCCGATGGGCGGCATCGAAAGGGGAGATGCGTACCAGGCGATGCACGCCGGTTTCGCCCTCGAGGGTCCCGTAGGCGTAGCGGCCGCGGATCTCTAAGGTGGCGCTTTTTATCCCCGCTTCTTCGCCAGGGGTTTCATCGACAAGCCGAGTCTCAAATCCGGCGCGCTCAGCAAAGCGGGTATACATCCGGAGGAGCATCTCTGCCCAATCCATGGCGTCCGTTCCGCCCGCGCCGGCGTTGATGGCCAAAAAGCAATCGTTTGGGTCATAGGGACCGGCCAGGAGGAACTCCAGGCGGGCTCTGTCAAATTTTTCTTCTAATTCGGCCAGCTTCTGAGCTACCTCTTCCCGGGCGGCCTCGTCGCCCTCCTCCTCCGCCAATTCCCAAAGGACCTCAACGTCCTCGAGCTCTTTCCCCAAAGCTTCGTAGTGGGCGAGGCGCCTGCGGGCCTCCTCCAGCTCCTTGACCTTAGCTTGGGCAGCGTTGCGGTCGGCCCAGAAACCCGGACGGCCCATCTCGGCTTCCAGGGCCCGGGCTTTCTCCCAAAGTCCCTCCACATTTATACCCTGACCCAGACGAAGAAACCGCTCCCGGAGGTTCCGAATCCTCTCGTCCATACCAAACCAACTTAGCCGGATCTCAGGCTTTTCGCAACCTTATAATTCCTCCGCGATGCCCGGAACCCTTTATCTCTGTGCTACTCCTATTGGGAATCTGGAGGATATCACTTTGCGAGTTCTGCGGATCCTAAGGGAGGTAGACGTGATCGTAGCCGAGGATAGTCGCCGCACCCGCCAACTCCTCTCGCACTACGGAATCACTGCCCCGTTGGCGCCCAGCTTATACCAGGGAGTGGAGGAGGCTCGGACGGAGGGAGTTTTGGCATTGCTGCGGCTGGGGAAGAACGTGGCCCTCGTTTCCGATGCGGGAACACCCTTGGTTTCTGATCCAGGATTTCCCTTGGTGCGGGCATGCATTGCCGAAGGAATTCCGGTGGTACCTGTTCCCGGTCCCTCGGCGGTGCTGGCGGCGTTAGTAGCCTCAGGCCTGCCACCCCAACCTTTCCTTTTTGCGGGCTATCCGCCGCGGGCACCGAGGGCCCGGCAGAAATGGTTGGAGGAGCTCCTTTTTCTCCCGTACACCGTGGTTTTCTTTGAAGCTCCCCATCGGCTTTTGACTACTTTGGAGCTTTTGGCCAACCTTGCGCCAGGCCGATCCGTGGCGGTGGCCCGGGAGCTTACCAAGGTTCACGAGGAGTTCGTGCGCGGCACGGCAACTGAAGTGCACGCGGAGTTCGCCCGCCGGGAAAAGATCCAAGGCGAAATTGTTGTCCTCCTTGCTCCAGCAGAGGAGAAAGCGAAGACCCCTGAGGTGAGCCCTGCTCTTGCGCTTACCCGCTATCGGGAGCTCCTCGCCCAAGGGTTTTCCCCAAAGGAAGCACGAGGAGAGCTTTCTCGGATATACGGGCTTTCTAAACGGCAGATTTATCGGATCATTTTGACTGCTAAGAAAAAGGGGGGAGAAGCCAATGAACCTGCGCATCCGTGAATTCCTGGAAACCCCGGAGGACTTCGCTTCCGTGGTGGAGATCGACAACGCTTGCGATCCCGAGCATCCCTCCACTATGAAGGAGTTTCGCTACAACTATGAGCATTTTGACAGAAAAAGATACGTTCTTCGCTACTACCTTGGGGAAAAAACCGGGAGAATCGTGGGTTACGCCTGTTACCACCATATGCCCCATCGGTTTGATCCGCAGCGTTTCTGGATTTGGGTGGCCGTCCGGCCGGAGTTTCGCCGGCAAGGGATCGGTTCTGCGCTTTACGAGAAAAGCCTTGCCGATGTTCGCGGAATTTCTGCGCGCTTCCTTCACACTTCGGTTCGGGAGACCTGGCCAGAGAGTCTTCACTTTCTGGAGAGGCGAGGATTTCGGGAGGCCATGCGTACCTGGGAATCACATCTTGATTTGACCTCCTTCGATCCCCAACCTTTTGAGCCCTATCTTGTAAGGACAGAAAAAACAGGGGTGAGCTTCCTCACCCTGAGCGAGGCCAGGAAGCAGGATCCTCAATGGTTACACAAAGTTCACGAGCTCCACAATACCCTCATGGCGGATGTTCCCTCGCCCACGCCTTTCACTCCCCTTGACCTCCCGGAGTTTCAAAACCGCTTTCTTGGGAATCCCCATCTTCTTTGGGATGGTTATTTCCTGGCCAAGAAAGGCGAAGAGTATGTGGGAGAAAGTTTTGTATTTCGGGTTCCCGCACAGCCTGGGCATCTCATCCAGGGCTTCACCGGTGTGCGCCGGGAATTTCGGGGGCAAGGCCTGGCCATGGCCCTAAAGCTTCGGGTGATCACTTACGCCAAAGAGCATGGATACACCCTTATCATGACCTGGAACGCCTCGACCAATAGAACAATGCTTACCATCAATGGGAAACTCGGGTTTGTGAGAAAGCCAGCCTGGATTGAGCACGAACTTTCTTTGCCGTGAAGGAAAGACAAAAGCTGTCAGAAGTCCGGTCCTAGCTTTCCATTTGCTCCATGAGGTAATTTTGGAGGCCAAGCAGGCGGATTTGCTCAAGTTGGGCTTCGATCCAGTCCGCATGGTCTTCCTCATCTTTGAGGATTTCTTCAAGTAGCACTTTTGTCCCGTTGTCTCCAAGCTCCGTGGCGAGTTTAATGGTTTCGTTGTAGGCCCGTATGGCCTCGTATTCGGCGGTAAGATCGTTTTTATGCATCTTTTCTGTTTCCGTAGCGATGTAGACCGAAGCGATCTTAGTCACGATGGGCTCACCCTCAAGGAAAATGATGCGCTTAACCAGCTTTTCCCAGTGTTCCATTTCCTTTATGGCTCTTTTTTCGATGGCGTCTGCTAAACGCTTATAGCCCCAGTTTTCGAAAAGTTCCGCGTGCACCATGTACTGCAGGACTGCCGCGAGTTCTTCCGAAATCCGCTGATTCAAAGCCTCAATGATCTTAGGATTTCCTTTCATTATGCCCCCTTTCTTTACATCCTAGCCGTTTTCGGTGGCTAAGGCAACTGGTTTAAGAGCTCGCCTCTATTGCGGCCGCGAGTTCCTCCATCCTGAGTTTTTTGGGGTCCAGGGCGGCAAGAGCAGCTTTCATGCAGTTCATGGCCTCCTCGTAGCTCATGGTCACGATCTTCTTGCGCTTTACGGGGTTGACTTTGGAGACGATCCCGTGTTTCAGGAAGGGTTGGGTATAGCCGCGGTCGCGTAAGGCCTGAACCAAGGGCTCGACAAGGGCGTCCACTTCCAAAAGAAGCCCAGCCCGCCTTCCTCGCTCCTCCAGGGCCAGAGGAGGCTCCAGATCCAAAAATCGGTCCACTTTGCGGAGAACTGGCACATAGGCTGAGCCGGAGAAACGCTCATTTTTCTCGTAGATGAGCCCTAAGGTACCAAGGTGAGCCTTCTCGGACTGGAAAGCGAACTCCTTCTCCTTTTTCGTGGGCTCTTGGGGAAGTAGAGCTCGATACATGCGGATCACTTCCAGAGCTTTTTCCTTGAGGTTATGGGCTTTTTCCGTGTTCAGGGCGAGGATCTCAAAGGCCACTTGGGGATCGGGAACGACCACCGCGGGGATGTACTCCCGGCCCAGCCTTCGCAGGGCCTCACGGCGGTGGTTGCCGTTAGGAGCCCAAAAGCCCCCGTTCGGTGCGGGCACAGCCACAATTGGGTCAAGAAAACGTCCGAGTTTAGCGATCACTTCCTGCAGCCTTTCCACATGGGCCTCGGAGAGATCCCGCTGGAACGGGGTCGGCTGGACCTTGGCCAAGGGCAGGAGGGCAAAAATTTGCCAATGCCCTTTGACGGGCTCCTGGTATATCGCCAGGACCTGGCCGCCCTCGGCGAGAACTTTTTCTCTTAGCTCTTCTACTTCCCGCGGAATGTTCTCTGGCACAGCACAAAATTATCTGGGATTTGCGAGGACCAAACAAGGATCAGGGGCGGGTACGGAGAGCGAAGTAAAGGTTGAGGAGGAGACCGGCGATGGCACCTGCGGCGGCGCCGAACGCGGAGTCGTGAAAGGGAATACCGAGGAGGGCGCCTACACTTCCGCCCAAAAGAAGATCGCGGCCCAGGCGAAAAAGCCAAGGCCTGGGCCGCTTTCCCCTTACTCTCCCCCGCCGAAACACTTTTCCTTTTGGAGAAGGAGCTCCCAGCGCCGATCCACCTCCGCCTGAATTTGGGCGATGAGCTCCTTCCCCCGCGGATCCCGGAAAAGGTGGCGGAAACGGCCTTGGGTTTTAAGCCACTCCTCGATGGGCACCTTTTCCTTGGGCTTGTAGTTGATCTTGTACCGGCCCTCGATCACCTCGTAAAGGGGCCAATAGCACGTCTCCACGGCAAGCTTGGCTTGCTGGACAGCGCTGTCCCGGGGAGTGCGCCAGCCCAAAGGACAGGGGGTGAGGACGTTAATGAACTTTGGGCCCTCATAGCGCATGGCCCGCTCGACTTTGTTGGCTAGATCAATAAGGTTGGATACCGCAGCCTGGGCCACATACGGGATACCGTGAGCGGTGACAATCTCAGTGAGGTCCTTTCGTTCCTGAGGCTTTCCAGGAATGGCCTCACCATAGGGAGCAGTCGTAGCGGCCGCGCACTTTGGGGTGGCGCTCGAGCGCTGAACACCGGTGTTCATGTAGGCCTCGTTATTGAGGCAGACGTAAAGGAAATCGTGACCGCGCTCGAGGGCTCCGGAAAGCGCCTGAAGGCCGATATCGTGAGTTCCGCCATCGCCAGCGAACACCACAAATCGAATTCTGCGGGCGATGAGACCTTTTTTTCGGAGGGCTTTGTATGCAGCCTCCACCCCGGAGATGGCTGCCGCAGCGTTTTCAAAAGCCACATGAATCCAGGGCACGTTCCAAGCGGTGCCGGGGAAGCGGCTCGAGGCCACTTCCAAGCATCCAGTGGCGCTAGCCGCCACCACCGGATCCTCGATGGCGTTGAGGACAGTGCGCACCGCCATCGGTTCGGCGCACCCAGCGCACAAGGTATGCCCGCCAGTGAACCGTGCTCCTCGCTCTTCTCGTTCCGCCAAAACTTTGATGCTGGGCATTTTTTCTCCTTATTCCCGAAGGCCAATATACCGCAAGGCCCACTCCGTCTTGCGGATCTTGGGGAGCTCCTCAAAAACACGTACAAGCTCAGGCACAGGGGTATCGCGGCCACCCAAGCCATAGATGTAGTTGGCTAGGACTGGGCGTCGCTCTAGCGGGTAAAGGGCGGAAGCCACGTCCTCGAAAAGGACGCCCATGGTCCCAAAGGAAAAAGCCCGGTCCAAAACTGCCACAGCCCTGGTGTTCTTCAGAGCGTCTGCAATCTCCTTCGCCGGGAAGGGCCGCCAAAGCCAAGGTTTCAAGAGCCCCACTTTCATCCCGCGTGCCCGAAGCTCGTCCACAGCCACTTTGGCCGTGCCTGCCGTGCTCCCCAACACGACCATTGCGTACTCCGCATCCGCGAGTTTATAGGCATCAAAGAACCCGACGTATTGGCGGCCAGAGATCTTAGAAAACTCTTCCTGCACATTGCGAAAAACGTCGGGCACCGCCTCCATCCCTGCCTGCTGGGCACGCTTTAGCTCGAAGTAATAGTCGGGCATGGCAAACGGTCCCCAAGTTACAGGATGGTCCACGTCTAGGAGGGGAGAGAACTGCTTACACTCCCCCACGAATTTTTTAGCGACCTCGTCCGCCAAAAGATCCACGGGCTGGACCGTGTGGGTTAGGGTGAACCCGTCGAGGTTCACGATCACTGGGAGCCTTACGTGCATGTCCTCGGCGATCCTTTGGGCCATGAGGGTGTAGTCGTAGGCTTCTTGAGCGTTTTCGCAGAAGATCTGAACGGCCCCGGAATCGCGGGCCAAATAGGCATCGGAGTGATCGCAGTGGATGTTGATGGGAGCGGAAAGGGAGCGGTTGGCGAGGGCCATGACAATGGGAAGGCGCAGGCCCGCGGCAATGTACAGCACCTCCACCATGAGCGCCAGGCCTTGGGAGGCGGTGGCGGTCATGACCCGGCCGCCGGCGGCTGCCGCTCCAATGCACGCCGACAGAGCCGAGTGCTCGCTCTCCACCGGAACAAGCTCCGTACGTACAAGGCCGTTATGTACGTAATCCGCGTAGTACTCGGCGATCTCCGATTGGGGAGTGATGGGGTACACTGCCACCACGTCCGGCTCGATCTGCCGCATGGCCTCAGCAATCGCTCTATGCCCGGTTATGGCTTTGCGCATTCCCCACCCCTTTCCGGAACCATTTCAATGGCATCCTTTGGGCAGATGGCCGCGCAAACGCCGCAACCCTTGCAGTGCTCGTAATCAAAGCCCGTCATTTTCCCGCCGGAGATGAGGACGGAGTCGTCCGGACAATGGAGCCAGCACTGTAAGCATTGGATGCATTTCTCCTCGTGCCAAATCGGGCGCTCCGCTCGCCAGCTCCCGGTCTTTTGGAGCTCTTTGGCTGTGCCACCTGTCACCACCCCGCCCAAAGGCAATTCCCGCCAGCCCAAAAGCCTAGCCAACGGTCACCCCCTTCGCTGCCTCATAACCTGCCCGAAAAGCCCGGAGGTTCCTCTCCAGCATATCCTTGGAGAGCCTTCCGCCCAAGCTCTCCCGAAGCTCAATCTCGGCCAGGGCGTAATCGGTGCCCAAAATTGCCACCACGGCCCCAAGCATGGGAATGTTGGAAAACCCTGTCCCCGTGTCTTTTGCGATTCTGTCGGCGTCCACCGTAGTGATTTTCCCGGGGAAACCTGTGCGGGCTCGCACCTCCTCCACGGAGCAAGTGGTGTTCACCACCAGAACGCCATCGGGTTTCAACCCTTCGGTAGGGTTTTCCGAGTCCAGTAGGCTTTCATCGATCACGACGACGATATCCGGCTCGTATACTCCGGAGTGCACGAGTATCTCGTGGTTGGAGATGCGATTGTACGCGCGGATTGGGGCGCCGGAGCGCTCAGGGCCGAATTCAGGAAAGGCTTGGACGAACTTGCCCTCGCGAAGGTTGATCTGGGCAAGGATTTGGGAGGCGGTTTTCGCTCCCTGGCCTCCGCGGCCATGCCATCGAATTTCCTTCATCCCCTCCTCCTTCCGAAAGCTTCACCATTATAGAGGAGGAAGGGTTGACCGCAAAGGCTTGGAGCTACAGACGATCAGGGCCGCACTTTTCTCTAAGGCCCTCGATATTTTTGATGACAATTTGGTAGCGGCGTTTATCCAAAAGGCCCTGGCGGGCTAGACGATTTAGGGCCATGGTGGTGTTCTCCCGGGCCGAGCCGATCATCTCCGCCAAATCCCGATGGGTGAGACGAAAGCCGATCAGGATCCCGTTTTTTGTTTTGATCCCGTATTCCGAGGAAAGGAGCAAAAGCTGGCGGGAAAGGCGACTTTCGATGTCCCGGAAGGCTAAATCCTGGACTAGGCCTTCGAGTTCCCGAATACGTTGGCCCAAAACCTCCAAAAGCTGAAGGAGAAGCTCTGGTCGATTCCGGACAAACCCAAGGAAATGGTCGCGATGGATCTGGATGATGATCCCTTCGTCCAGGGCCTCGGCATGGTGGTTGCGGTAGCGCTCACCGATAAGGGAAAGTTCCCCGAACATTTCTCCCGGCCCGCGCGGCGGAAGGGACACTCGTTTTCCCGTGAGATCAACGTGGGAAAGCTTCACTGTGCCGGCTTCGATGAAGAAAATAGAGCTGCTTTGATCGCCATGACGGTAGATGATATCACGGGGGGACACGCGAAACCGCTCACCCAGCTCCAAAAGAGGTTCAATTCCCGGGATGACCCAACGTGCACGGCTTTGGTCCATAGCGTTCAGACTTTACCGGGGGGACGAGTTTGCCCGAAGGAACGCCGAGCAAGAAAAAGAGCGGGCTTGGGGGGCGGAAAAAAGAAAAACGTCTCAAGGCGGGACGTCGGATGATCCTAGTGGATAGGGACGGGTGGCGCCTGCCGAGGGGAAGGCTGGTCTTTTGCCCTTGACGGCAAGGGCTTTTTCTCCCTAGAAAGGAGGTGATCCAGCCGCACGTTCCCGTACGGCTACCTTGTTACGACTTCGCCCCCCTCATGAAGGACACCCTCGGCGCCCTCATCGGACGACTTCAGGTACCCCCCACTCGGTTGGCGTGACGGGCGGTGTGTACAAGCCCCAAGTACGTATTCACCGCGGTGTGGCTGACCCGCGATTACTAGCGATTCCCTCTTCATGCAGGCAGGTTGCAGCCTGCAATCCGAACCGTGCCCGGCTTTGATGGGATTTGCTCCGGGTCGCCCCTTCGCGTCCCATTGTACCGGGCACTGTAGCATGTGTGTCGCCCCGGGCATAAGGGCCATGAGGACTTGACGTCATCCCCTCCTTCCTCCGGCTATTCGCCGGCAGTCCCGCCAGAGTCCCCGGCGCCCATTTGGGCCCGCTGGCAACTGGCGGCAAGGGTTGCGCTCGTTCCGGGACTTAACCCAACACCCCACGGCACGAGCTGACGACAGCCATGCAGCACCTGTGCAGGCTCCCCGGCGCCTTTCGGCCCGGGGTCCCTTCCCTTTCGGGTCGGTACCACCTGCATGTCAAGCCCGGGTAAGGTTCTTCGCTTAGCATCGAATTAAACCACATGCTCCACCGCTTGTGTGGGACCCCGTCAATTCCCTTGAGTTTCAGCCTTGCGGCCGTACTGCCCAGGCGGCGGGCTTAACGCGTTAGCTGCGGCACCGAGGGAATACCCCCCGACACCTAGCCCGCATCGTTTAGGGCGTGGACTACCCGGGTATCTAATCCGGTTCGCTCCCCACGCTTTCGCGCCTCAGCGTCAGGACCAGCCCAGAGGGTTGCCTTCGCCATCGGGATTTCGGCCGGTATCTACGCATTTCACCGCTACTCCGGCCGCTCCACCCTCCCCTGCCGGCCTCTAGCCCGGCAGTTTCGCCCGGCCTCCCGGGGTTGAGCCCCGGGCTTTCACAGGCAACTTGCCGAACCGCCTACGCGCTCTTTACGCCCAGTAAATCCGGGCAACGCTCGGGACCTACGTCTTACCGCGGCTGCTGGCACGTAGTTAGCCGCCCCTTATTCCTGGGGTACCGTCATCGGCGGGACATTCCCTTCCCGCCTTATTCTTCCCCCAGAAAAGCGGTTTACACCCCGAAGGGCTTCTTCCCGCACGCGGCGTCGCTGGGTCACCCTTGCGGGCATTGCCCAAGATTCCCCACTGCTGCCTCCCGTAGGAGTCGGGGCCGTGTCTCAGTCCCCATGTGGGGGGCCACCCTCTCAGGCCCCCTACCCGTCATCGCCTTGGTGGGCCATTACCCCACCAACTAGCTGATGGGCCGCAGCCCCCTCCGTCCGCGGCGCCGTAGCGCCTTTACTCCCGGAAGCTTGCGCCCCGGAAGACCATCGGGTATTAGCCCCCCTTTCGAGGGGTTATCCCCGACGGACGGGCAGGTTAGCTACGTGTTACTCACCCGTCTGCCGCTCCGTACTGGACTCGGCCTTGCGGCCTTGTCCAGCCGTCGCACGACTTGCATATGTTAGGCACGCCGCCAGCGTTCGCCCTGAGCCGGGATCATACCCTCTCGATTTAGCTTGCACTCAAGGGCTCGACAGGCCTTCCACCTATCCCTATCCACCTGTCGAAGACCAACCTTCCCCGCCCTTGCGGGCGCAGGAGGTAGTATAGCATGAGCCGCCTTGCTAGTCAAGGGGACGGGAGCCCGGCGCGCAAAAGACAAAGGGCCGCGGGAACGTCTACTTCCGTATCCACGCAGCCGTCCCGGGAAAGGGGGAGGGCCACCACTTTCGGGGGTTTCTCCAGTTTCGCCACAGCTTCCATCCCCTCCAAAAGTTCTTTTTGGCAGGCTACGGCTACCACAAGCCTTGGGCTCTTTTCCTGAACATAGCGGAGGGCCAAAGCCCCGCCCGGCGCTATGCACACCCCTTTGTACCCGAGCCGCTCCGCTTCCGCCCGGAGCACTTTGATCGCGCACTCCTCCACTGGGCAATCCGGGGGGCACTGGAAGCCCTCTCGCGAGGGCCGACCCGGGCAGCGAGCGCTGGGCCTCAGACAATGGGGCAAAAGGAGCACCCGCTCGTTTGCTGGGATTTCCGAAAGGTCCTCAGGCACGGCCCACCACCTGCACAAGAATTTTTCGTTCCCTAGGCCGGTCCAGCTCCACAAGGAAAATCCGCTGCCAGCGGCCTAAAACGAGCTTCCCACCTTGAATCGGCACAGCTTCGCTCGTCCCAAGGAGAAGATGTTGCAGGTGAGCATGGGCATTGGGGCACTCTTCCGGGGTCATATTGTGGGTGCGGATTGCAAAGTCGTTGTGGCGGTAATAAAGTTCCCGCGGAGCCAGGCGCTTTAGGAATTCTTCCATGTCCCGGAGAAGCAGGGGTTCGTTTTCGTTAATGCGGATGGCGGCGGTAGTGTGACAGGAAAAAACGAGGGCAATTCCCTCGCGCACTCCGCATGCCGCCACTGCCCCTTCTACCTCTTCGGTAATGTCGATGAACTCCGGGGCCTTGCAGGTGCAAACAGTGAAAATCCGGCTACGGACGATCGGCGAGGTAACGAAAACAGGATTCATAGATCACCCCCCATTTGGGATAGAGCGAGCAGCACTTCCCGAACGAGGTGGTCTGGGGTGGAGGCGCCGGCGGTGACCCCCACCTGGGTGAGCCCGGAAAACCACTCCGGCTGAAGCTCCTCGGCCCGCTCGATGTGGAAGGTGGGGAGGCCTGTCCTGCGTGCCACTTCCGCAAGCTTTCGGGTGTTTGCGGAATTGCGGGAGCCCACGATCACTAGGGCTTCCACCTTCTTCGCCAAAGAAAGGACCGCTTGGTAGCGCCGGCCAGTTTCTGGGCAGGTGGTATCCAGGGCCTGGACTTCCCGAAGATCCCGGGAAAAGCGGGCGATTACCGCGGAGACGAAGGCCCAAAATTCCTCGCGGGATTTGGTAGTCTGGGAGATGAGAGCGAGCCGCGGGCTCGGGAGCTCCCCAAGCTCTTCCGGCCGGAGGGCGGCTTTTCCTTTTCCCTTTGTCCAGGAAAGGAGGCCCCGCACTTCGGGATGGGTCTCTTCGCCGTAGATCATCACCGAGAAGCCCTCCCCAGCAAACCGGGAGGCCGCCTCCTGGGCGCGGCGGACGATGGGGCAGGTGGTGTCCACGAGGGCAAGGCCGCGGCGTTGGATCGCCTCGAAAACCTCAGGGCCAGCACCGTGGGCGGTAACCGCCACCGCGCCCTCCCCCACTTCCGCCAGGCTTTCCGCCATGCGCGCCCCCCTTTTCGCGAGCTCCTCCACCACTTGGGCGTTGTGAACGATGGCTCCCAGCGTGGCTAAGGGGCCGGATTTTTTGAGGTGCTCCTCCACCATCTCCACTGCCCGGCGCACTCCCGGACAAAATCCGTAAACCTCCGCCAACTCCACCCTCATCTCTTCTCTGTCACCGCCTTCCTGTATCGGCCGAGGGCCATCAAGGGGAACACGTGGCGGTAGAGGCCGTAGCGGATCATGAAGTCCGTGGGGAAACCGGTTCCTGTGTAGTAGGGCTCGTTCCAGGTTCCCTCGTCGTTTTGGGTGCGGATGAGGTACTCGATCCCCCGGCGAACAGAAGGATTTTTCTCTTCGCCTGCGGCAAGAAGAGCGAGGAGGGCCCAGGCCGTTTGGGAGGCGGTGGAGGGCCCGCGCCCCCAAAGCTCCCTTTTGTGGTAGGAAAGGACGTCCTCGCCCCAGCCGCCGTCCGGATTCTGGCGGGAAAGGATCCAGTCCACGGCCCGGCGCATCCGGGAATCGTTCGGGGGGAGGCCGCAGGCCCGCAAAGCCGGAAGCACCAACCCGGTTCCGTAAAGGTAGTTCACCCCCCAGCGGCCATACCAAGGCCCCTCGGCCTCCTGCTCCCCAAAGAGGTAGCGCAGCGCCCGATCCAAAGGCCTAAAGCCTTGGCGATACCCAAGCCGGCCCAAAAGCTCCACCACATGAGCTGTCACATCCGCGGAAGGCGGATCCAAAAGCTCGCCAAAATCGGCAAACGGGATCTCCCGCAGGAACGTCTTAGTGTTGTTGCGGTCGAACGCCCCCCAGCCGCCGTTTTTCGATTGCATCCCCAAAAGCCACTCTAAGCCCCGGTTGATGGCAAAGTCCTTCGCCCGCTCGGGAAGGGAAACGCCCAGGAGGGCCATCATCACCACTGCCGTGTCGTCCGTGTCCGGGTACACGTCGTTATCGAACTCGAAGGCCCAGCCGCCGGGCCGGGCGGAGCATTTCACTTGCCAGTCGCCGCCCACAAAGATTTGTTCCCCAAGGAGCCAAGTCCCGGCCCGAATGAGAGCAGGGTGGTCCGAAGAAAGCCCGGCATCTTGGAGGGCACACATCGCAAGCCCGGTATCCCACACCGGCGAGATACAGGACTGCAGGCGAAAACCGCGCTCGTCCTCGATGCTATAGCGCTCAAAGCCGGCGATCCCCCTCGCGAGGACCGGCGACTCAAGAGAGTAGCCAAGCGCATAGAGGGCGAGGAAGGAGTACACCCAAGCCGGCTGGATCCCGCCCCAGCATCCATCAGCTTCCTGCCGGGCGAGGATCCATTCTTCGGCACGCTCAAGGGCAAGCTTCCGCAAGGATCGTATGGGCCGGCGTTCATAAAGCCGCAGGGCCTTGTCCACCCCATAGAAAAACCGGCCCCAGATGCTTTTCTTTCGGGGGAGGGAAAGATCGGCGTTAGCCCGGCCGCGCGGGAAAAGTTCGTCGATTCGGGCGTGGGGGGAGATGGGCCAAACCGGCTTTAGGACCCGCGGAATGGCCAGGGGAAGGATCGACCCCCGCGCCCAAGAGGCGAAGGAATAAAGGTTCACCGGGAACCAATCAGGAAGGAGGACCAGCTCAGGAGGGACCATAGGCGTTGCTTCCCATGGCCACTCGCCGAGCATGGAAAGCCACATCTTCGTGAAGACTCGGGTTTTTTCTACCCCGCCTTGGGAGAGAATCCATTCCCGGGCCTTCTTCATGGCTGGGGAATTCGGATCCACTCCGGCCATCTTCAGGGCCAAATAAGCCTCGACAGAGGTAGAAAGCTCGCCAGGCCCGCCGTACCAATTAGCCCAAAAGCCCTCCGGCCGCTGCTCGGAAAGGATATAGCGGGCGATCTTGTCCCAAAGTTCTTGAGTCCCGATCCCGAGGATATGGGTGAAGAAGAGGTGCTCGGCGGTGATGGTGACGTTGGACTCAAGCTCCGCCCACCACCAGCCCTCTGGAGATTGGCGGGAAAGGAGCCAATCCACCGCCCGGCTGAGGGCTTCCTCGAGATCTTCGACCCCGTCTCGGCCCTGGGTACAAGGAGCCGGCCGATCCACAATGAGGTACTCCCGGGGATCCCCTTTCTCCTTTGCCGCGACCCAGCTCATCCGCCTACCACCTCCTCCCGCACAAGCGCCACCAGCTCCTCCACAAGCTTTTCCTCGGAGACCTTAGTTCGCACGAGTTTCCCGTGGGCGTAGAGGGTGCCAAAGCCCTTCCCCCCAAGAATCGCGAAGTCCGCGCGCTGGGCCTCGCCGAGCCCGTTCACCGGACAGCCCATGATGGCAATAGAGATGGGTACGGTGAGGTCGGAAAGCCGGCGTTTCACCTCCGCGGCAATCCCGGGAATATCAATTCCGGTCCTTCCGCAGGTGGGGCAGACCACGAAGCTTGGCCCGCGTTTGCGGAGTCCCAAGGCCTTGAGGATTTCCCAGGCGACCTCTACTTCCCGCACGGGATTTCCGGGGAGGGAAACGCGGAGGGTATCGCCAATTCCCGCCTGGAGGAGGATTCCAATCCCTGCGGCGGACCGAACGATTCCCCCAAGCTCCGGCCCGGGCTCGGTGATCCCCAGATGGATCGGCCAATCGCCCTCTTTCGCCAGAAGACGATTTGCCTCCACGGTGAGGGAGACATCGTGGGCCTTGATGGAGACCACGATGTCCCGGAAGCCCTCTTTTTCCAAAAGCTCCACCTCCCACAGAGCCGCACGAACAAGGCCTTCTGGGGTGATCTCCCCTTTTGGTCCCAAAAATCGGGCATCCACCGAGCCCGCATTCACCCCCACCCGGATGGGAATCCTTTTTTCTTTGGCAGCCTGGGCTACGATTCGGATCTTTTCGGGATCCCGAATGTTTCCGGGATTTAGGCGGAGTTTGTCTGCGCCGGCTGAAATGGCGGCTAGGGCCAGCCGATGGTCATAGTGGATATCGGCCACAATGGGCATATCCACCTCTTTTTTGATCTCCCGGATGGCCTCCGCGGAGGCCAGATCGGGAACAGCCAGCCGCACGATCTCGCAGCCGGCGCGGGCCAAAACCCGGGTTTGTTCTGCTGTTGCGGCAACGTCGGAAGTGGGCGTGTTCGTCATGGACTGGACCACAATGGGGTTTCCCCCACCGAGGGGAACCTTTCCCACCAGGACTGCCCGGGTTTTTCGGCGCTCAATCACCGCTCTCCTCCAGGGCTTGGCGCAGCTTGGGCGCAACCCTCCCGAGTTTCCAGGAGCACCAAAGGGCCCGCGGAGCCCAAAGGAAGCGCCCAATCCCAAGGGAAATTTCTTCTTCTCCGGAGTCCAAGACGATTTTGGCCACAAGGAACGGGATTTTTCGGCGCCAAAGCTCGGCAGCTACAAAATTCGCCTCCATATCCACGCCCAATGGCTTTATCCCTTCCTCCAGGGCTTTCTTTTGCGCAGCTTCCTTCCTAAGGGGCACAGGATGAGTGAAAAGTGGCCCCAAATAGGCCTCAGGAAGGAGTTCCCTTGCTTTGCTCAAGATCTTGGCGCTCGGCCGCACGGTTCCCTCCGGGCCATCCAGCCGGTCGGCGAGGATCAGGGTGCCGGCTGGAAGCCCTCCCGCAAGCCCGCCGCAGTACCCAAGGAAAATGGCCCCTTTTGGGGAAAAGCGGGCAAGGGTTCGGCGGAGCCCGGCCCGGGCAGCTTCTCCCATCCCCAATGCGGCTTTAGGGCCGCGCACAAAAAGGAGTTCCGTTCGCAGGGCCGCCAAAACCATCACCTCCGAAGGAGCGCCCACGGCCGGTTCACCGCCTCAAGCACGCTTTGGGGCTCAAACCCCGCATGGAGCATGCATCCTGCGCAGCGTGGGTCCCTCCCCGGCCCGTATTTTTGCCACAGGGCCGGATCGAGGATCTCCCCAAGATCCTGGATGTGCCGGTCGGCAATAAGATAGCAAGGAAGCCGCCAGCCCAAGACGGTGTAGGTGGGAATGGCCCAGGCCGCGCACTCCCGGTACTCCCGCTCGCCCCGAAGGAAAGAAAGGAAAAGGGGGTTATCGTAGAGGCGAAATCCGTCGGTTTTGGCAAGGAGGGCGCGAAAAACCCGCACCGATTCTTCCCGCTGCAAGAAAAGCTCTCTTTCCGGAACGGATTCGTAGGCGTAACCTGGGGAAATCATGATCCCCTCCACGCCAAGATCAGTGAGGAGACGAAAAAGCCTCTGGAGGTCCTCCACGTCGGAGCCATGGAAGACGGTGGTGTTTGTGGCCACCCGGAACCTCCGGCGCCGCGCCTCCTGGATAGCAGAAATAGCTTCCCGAAATGTGCCCGGTTTTCCGGTGACGGCATCGTGGACTTTCTCCGTTCCGTCCAGGTGGACCACGAAGCAGAGACGCTTATTCCGCGGGAATTGGTCGAGTTTTTCCTGAAGAAGGAGGCCATTTGTGCAAAGGTATACCCAGCGGCGCTGTTCGATAAGGCCGCGGACAATTTCGGAAATTTTGGGGTGCAAGAGGGGCTCTCCTCCAGAGACGGAGACGACAGGCGCCCCCGCCCGCTCTGCGGCGGAAAGGGCCTCGCCTACAGGCATTCGGAGGTTCATGACTTCTCGATACTCCCGGACTCTTCCGCAGCCGGCGCAGCGCAAATTGCAGGCCTCTAGAGGCTCAAGCATGAGCACAATGGGAAAAAGCCTTCCGCGGCTTGGCCACCGCCGGCGGGGAAGGAGGTAGCGGGCAAGCTCCAAACTGAGGGAAAGCGGCCGCCCCATCTTATACCTCCCTTGTCGCTAAAAACACCAGAAGCTCTCGGAACTCCGCGCGGGCCCAATCCTGCCAAGGAAGCTTTTCTGCGATCCTTTCGGCTTTTCGAATGTGCTTTTTTACTTCCTTTTCCGAAGCGTCCTTGGCCCCCGCTGCCAAAAGCCTTTGCAAAATTTCCGCCATATTCCTTTCCGGCGCGGAAAAAAGAGGAAGAAGCCCAGGGTCCTTGGCGAGCGCAAAACTCACGGGGAAGGAGCGTTTTTTCCGGAGAAGATCGCTTCCCACGGGTTTTCCCGTTTTTTCTGGGTCGCCCCAAATTCCGAGGATATCGTCCCGGATTTGGAAAGCGAGGCCCAGTTCTTCGCCCAACGCCACGGAAGGACCGCGGAGATCCGGTCTTCCTGCGGCCAAAGCCCCAAGCTCCAGGGCGCAACCCAAAAGGGCCCCGGTCTTCCGCCGCGCCATTTCCAAGTACCCTTCCACCGAAAGTGGCTTTCCCTCCGCGGCAAGATCGAGCGCTTGGCCTTCGATCATCCGCAGGGTCGCGGAAAGAAGGGCTTTTTGGGCTGAAACTTTTGTCTCCTCAGCCAGGTCGGCGGAAAGGGCGGTATCCATGGCCAAGACAAGAAGGGCATCGCCGGAGTTGATGGCCTGGCCGAGGCCAAAAACCTTCCAAGTTGTGGGTCTTCCTCGTCGAAATTCATCGCCGTCCTGGATGTCGTCGTGGACAAGAGAGAAATTGTGGACTAGCTCTAAGGCGCAGGCCAAGGGCAAAGCTTTTTCGAGCTCCCCACCCAAGGCCTCACAGGAAAAAAGCACCAACGAAGGCCGGAGGAGCTTCCCTCCGATTCCCGGGCCAGGTCGGCCATCAGCCTCGGAAAGCCCAAGGGGATAGCGAACAAGAAGCCCAAGCGGGCCGTCCACACTTGCCAGTCGCGAAAGGCCTTCGGCCACAACTTTCCGGTAGCGCTCGAGGATCATGGCTCTGGCGGGTTGAGGTTTGGAGCCAGGCCCAAGCGCAACGCGGCCCGAACCAGTTCCCTGGTGGAGCGGACGCTGAGCTTACGCATAGCCGAGACCTTATGAGCCCGGATAGTTGTAACCGACCGGGAAAGGAGCTCCGCGATCTCCGGCGTTTTCTTCCCTTGGGCCAAAAGCCGCACCACTTCCCGTTCCCGGGCGGTGAGGGGCAAGGCCGGCTCCGCGGCAGGAAGGAGGTTTTCCCCGTTCGCCACGCGGCGCAAGGCCGAAAGGATCTCTTCGGCTGGTAGGTCTTTTAGGAGGTAGGCGGAGGCACCGGCCCGCGCGGCCTCGGCCTTCCATTCCGGCTCGTCGAACATGGAGATGAGAACTACCTTCATTTTGGGGAAGCGGCGGCGGAGCTTCCGGCACAACTCCAGCCCGGAAATGCCCGGAAGGGCCACATCCACCACAGCCATTTCCGCCCCCGTTTCCCCGGCTATCTCCAAAGCGGAAAGGGCTTCGGAAGCCATGCCTACCACAGAAAAACCCCCTCGCGCAAGGAGGGCCCGCAGCCCCTCCCGCACCACCGGATGGTCATCCACCACCAAAACTCGCACGCGCAGAATCCTATCCCTTAATCCTCTTTCGGTGATGGGGAATTTGTAGGAGTTTGCCTCCGCGCGGCCAAGGCCCGAAGTTCCGTTACACTGCGGCAGCCAAGCTTCTCCTTCAGGTGCTCAAGATGGGATTCCACGGTCTTTTGGGCTATGCCTAGCTCCTGAGCAATTTGGGCCAGGCGCAGGCCGCGGGCCAGAAGGGAGAACACCTGTTTCTCGCGAGGAGTGAGGCTCGCTTCGTTGGGGAGGACGATTTCCCCACTGAGGACTGTGCGGATTGCCTGCAGGATCTCCTCCGGGTCCGCGGTTTTCTCTACCAAGCCTTGGGCCCCGGCCCGGAGGACCTCTTCCCCCAGCCCCGGCGTATCCAATGCTGTGAGGACGAGAATTTTCAATTCAGGGCAGAACTCCCGAAGTTTTCGCAGGCCTGAAAGACCGCCTCCGGGCATGAGAAGGTCCCAGAGAACGAGGCTCGGGCCAAATTCCCCGGCCTTTTTTATGCCCTCTTCGCCGTTTTCCGCCTCTATCACCTCAAAGCCGGCTCGAAAAAGGAGCCGTCTGAGCCCCTCCCTCACCAACGGATGATCGTCGGCCACCAAAACCAGCATTTCAGGAATCCTAGCCTTCGCTAAGCCCAAGATCATGGGGAATTTGTGGACGTTCGCCCCGCAAAGCCAGGCGCCTGTTCCTCCTTGTCTCCATCGCCGTCCGAAAGCCCACGCTCAACGCAAGTTTGCGTTCTTCGCGCACCAAACGGTCTAGAGCATCCATGTCTTTTTCACCGGGCCTGCACAAGGACGCTCGCGCTTCCTTGGAAAACGCGAAAACCACGGTCGTCATAAACTTTCCCTCAAAGCCAAGGCTGATCAAGCTAAGGAGACCAAGGCAGAGGCCGAGAAGAACCTGAAGGCCATGGAGGGGAAGGTTGCCTCTGGGCTTGCCGGCGATCTCGTGAAGGAGAAGCTCTCCTCCGTAGCCAAAAAGCTCCTCGATTCTTTAAACATTGACAAGGCCATAGAGACTTCCCGCGAGGTAAAGGGTGAAAAGGCCAGGGGTGCTGGTGGTTCTCTTTCCGTTCCTCGGGGCACCAGCACGGTGGTCTCAGTGACGGCCAAGCTCCTGGTATGCCGCGCGAGGCGACGGTGGGCCTCAGTTCTGACTTTTGGGCGGAAATCAAAAGTGGACTCGTGATTCTTGACGCCTGCATGAGCGGTGGCCCTTCCCATGCCTTGCCCGAAGCGGGCTTTTGGAGTTCGTTCAGCATCGGCCCAATCGCTATGAGTGAAGGGGAAGGCGAAAAAGGATACGGGTTCCTTTGCCGGGCTGAGATTCCACCGAGAGTTTTCCGCCCAAAAGCTCCACCCACTCCCGCATTCCCGAAAGGCCAAGGCCAGGGGTCGTGCGCTCCGGATCGAATCCTTTCCCGTCGTCCCCTACCTCGCCCAAAAGCCAGCCCTCTTCCTCCTCCACCCGCAGGAAAACGCGCTTTGCTTGCGCATGCCGCCGCACGTTCTCCAACGCTTCCTGAATCACCCGAAAGGCCACGGTCTCCACAAGCTCCGGATACCGGGTTTCCTCGATTTCCGCGTCCACCGTAATCCCCGCGCTCGAGAAATTGGCCAAAAGCTTGCGCAAGGCTGGAGCAAGGCCAGCTTCGTCCAAAAGGGGCGGCCGGAGCTCCCTCGCCAAATCCCGCAGAGCCTCGATCCCCTGGGCGAGAAGTTTTTCCGCCTCCTCTTTTTCGCCGGCAGCAAGGGCCCAGCGGGCCGCGGCCAGAATTTGGCCCACCTCATCGTGGATTTTGCGGGCAATCCTCCGCCGCTCCCCCTCTTGGGCTGTCAAGAGCTTCCCAGAAAGCCGGGCCAAAGCTCGCTCCCTTCGCAAAATTTCCAGGTTCTTCCGCTCGTAAAGCGCGGCAAACGCCCGCACAGTGAAGGCCAAAACGCTGTAAAAACCAACCCCGCCCACGAGGACCGTGGCCAAAACATAGGCGATATCCCGATGGGGAGGGTCTTTGCCCGCGAAGGGGAAAATGTGAGGAAGGATCCCAAAATACTCAAGGAGGGCAACTAAGGCGTAACCCCCTACGGCGATGGCGGTGACCACGTAGCCCGCGTATTTGGGCAAAAAGAAATTGGCGTACATCACGGTGAAAAGGTAGAAGAGCACACCAACCCAGGCTACGCCGCCGAGCCGATGCACGAGGTAGGTGACAAGGACGGCCTCCGCCGAAAGGAAAGCGGCATGCACGTTGTGCAAGGCCCGCACGCTCCGCGGCCTTTTGATGAGCCAGCCAAAGGGAAAAGTAAGGAGGAACCAGGCGAAGGGCACGGTGAAAAGGGGGTTGAAGGGAAAGCGGGGAAAGCCGGTGACGGCTAGGGCCAAAAGGGAGAAAACGCCCAAAGTCACCCGGCGCACAAGGATTGTTCGTTCAATGATGGCCTGGGTTTCCTTGAGTCTTTCCTCCCGCACGGTATCCAGGGTACCGCCACGGGTCTATGCCCTCAAAGGGTTGCCCCCAGAGGAGGTTTCGGCGTAGGCTTTTTTGATGCTTCCAGAGCTTTATTGCGGGGGTGGTGCACGGGTTGCGGCGCGGCTCCGGGCCAGGGAGCTTCTCTCCGGCCGTCTTGAAGCTCATCCCGATTTCCTCTCCGTGGAATCGGAAGGAAAATGGCTTGGGATTGGGGAAATTCGTGACCTGATCCTCTGGGCACGCTACGCCCCGGTGGTTGGAAAATATCGTGTGGCTCTCCTTGGCCCAGCCGAGCGCCTTACTACCGCGGCGGCTAACGCCCTTCTTAAGCTTCTTGAAGAGGTGCCGCCTTATTTGGCCGTGCTCCTCTATGCGGAGGCCCCGGATCAGGTGATCCCCACTGTTCGCTCCCGCTGTGCTCTGCGCTTTGCTCCGTCTCACCTGGAGGCCTGGCAGGAGGCCCTTCAGCGCGCTGGCTACGATGCCAAGGAAACGGAATTTATCCTCAGTCTTTGCGAGGAAAGACCGGAAGAGGTTGAAAATTTCCTCGAAACTAAGAGGGATATTTTTTTAGAGCTAGAGGAGGCAAAGAGGGAGGCAGAAAAGCTCTCCCTTTCTGAGATTTTTTGGCGATTTAGTGGGGAGGCCACGGATCCTTTGCGCCGCCGGGCGTTTTCCGAGGTGATCTTTGCAAAGCTTCTTAATGCTTCCAGTTTTCAGATCCTCCGTGCGGTGGAAGTTCTGTCCAAAACTGGGGTCATGCGCGATTTCCTTTGGGAGCTTTTGCGGATACTTCGGGAAAAGCTGGAGAAAGAAGATCCTTCTCACCCCCTTTGGCAGTCTTGGGCGAGGAAAATTTCCTTAGCTCGAGGGGAGATCGAAGCGAACGCTAATCTGCGGTTATTGGCGGAGGTGGTACTCCTTTGGCCGCGGAGAGGTTGAAGGCGTTGGTGAAGCGGCTTTCGCCGTGGCCGGAGGTGCATCTTGCCCTTTGGGCGGGCTCTGTGGGGCTTCCCGGCCAAACTTGGGTGGAGGAGGACAAAAACGGTCTTTGGCTTGTGCGTGTCTTGCGTTCCCCCCTTGGGGGAAAAGGGGAGTTTTCCGGTCGGCTCCTAAGGACCGCCAACGCCGATGATCTTCACGGCTACAAGGAAACTTTGACTTTAGCCGAAGAATTGAGGACCAAAGCCCAAGAGAGGGCCCGGTCCTTGGGGCTTCCCTTGAAGTTTCGGGCAGCGGAGCTGGATCTCCGTCATTCTTTCCTTCGGCTTTATTTCACAGCGCAAGGCCGCGTCGATTTTCGGGCGTTTATCCGCAATTTTTCCGCAGAAATCCAGGTCCGGGTGGAGCTGCGGCAGCTTGGCCGGCGGGATGAGGCCCGGATCCTCGGTCTTCTTGGGCCATGCGGCCGCCCCCTTTGTTGCCGAACGTTCCTTACCCAACTTCGGTCGATCCCCCTGGAATTCGCCTTTGAACAACAGCTTTTCTTGAATCCCGAGCGTTTAACGGGCTGTTGCGGCCGGCTTAAGTGCTGTTTGGCTTACGAGCGCGATTTTTATCTTCAGGAATTGCAAGGCCTTCCTAAGCCTGGCCAGCGGGTAGAAATAGACGGCCGCACCGGAAAAATCCTGGCCCACAACGTCTTTTCCCGCACAACCCACGTGGAATGGGCCGATGGCACCCGCTCGGATGTCCCCTGGGAGGAGCTCCTCACCTAAGGGACCTCGCGAATCCCTTGGGGAAGGATTTCCAAAAGGAATGCTTCGTACTTCGGGCTTTTGAGGCCGATGACAAGGTCGCCCTGCCGAAAGATCCAAAGAACACTATCGTCCCAGGTTACCGGGTGGCGTTCAGCGGGCATTGGCCGACCAAGAACATCCAGTTCTACGCCTTCTTTTGGCCCGATACGGATCTTGTGAATGGTGGCATTGCGCACATCCAAAAGCTGAACCTCTCCTTGGACATTCGCACGAAACAAGGGATCCCAAACGGCAAGAAGGTCGCTATCAACCGGGAAGGTTTGTTCCGAAACGGGGAGGGTTTCGGTGAATTCCTTGGCGCCCACCTGTTTCCGCACCACCACGCCATCCCCAGTGAACGTAAACAACCAGCGAGCTTCTTGAGGATAGCGTTGGGTTATGGTTCCGGCGAGGGGGGTCCAGTCCGGCGCGTAGAGGAGATCTCCTTCCACAAGGACTTTCCCTTTTTCGTGGCGAATCCCCACCACCCGAAAACCCGCGTCCACAGGGTAAATCCCAAAAATCTCCTCTTGCACCGCCGTTTTAGTGAGGAGGCGAAAAGTGCCTTCCTCGACGCGCACTCCCTCCGGAAGTTTTGGGAGATCCGGCGGCGTCCAGAGGATGAGAATGAGCCCTGCCGCGATTACCCCGAGAATGAGAAGTTTCCAGAAGTCCATGGTCTAAGATTTTTCCACGGCTACGGGAACAATGCACAAAAACTCCAGGTTTTCCTTGCCGGTATTGCGGAAGCCGTGGAACTCATGGGGGCGGACGAAAACCACCGAGCCAGGCCCGATGGGTTTAGCACCGTCCTCGGCGAGGACCTGGCCCTGGCCCCGCAGGACGATCACCCCGTGCTCGTAGGGATGGGTGTGGGCGGGAGTGTGGCCGCCCGGGGCCACGGAGAACAGGCGGACAGCAAAGGTTGGCGCGCCCTCCTTGGGGCCGATGAGCACCCGCTTCGTCACCCCTAAAGTATCCTTGCCGTCAGAGATATCCTGGGCCTCGAACTCCTCAATTTTTCTAACCACTGGCATTCTTCCTCCTTTCCACTGGCCGGGCAATAAATGGGACATAAAGCTCATCAGGGGTGAGCCCGCCATGGAGGCCTCGGAGTTTAAATTCCTCCGTGGGCCAGAGCACAAATTTTCGGCGCCTGGAGATCACCACCAAATCCCCAAGGAGGGCGCGCACCTCCGGCCGCGGCTCCTCCAGTCCCCAAAGGTGCCGCCGAAGCCCCTCCTCCACAGGAAGCACCAGGAAATCCTCGGGGAAGAACTCCTGGAAGAATTTTTCCACAAGGCCGTCTTTCCCGCGGCGGAGGAAGAAATAGGCGGCGCGGGGATCGCCCACTGGTGGGAAAAGCAAAGCCTCCCGCAAGGGAGCATGTATGGCGCAGTTCACCATGTCTCGCTCTGGATCCGCTTCGTAAAAACCGTGGTCAGCAGTGATAAGGAGCACGAAATCCCGGGGGGCCTCGTCCAAAAGCCGGGCCAAGATGGAAAGGATATGGGCCAGTTCTATGGAGAAAGCCTCGGAGCGGGGGCCATAAGTGTGGGCCAGCGAATCGGTGCTAGGCCAGTACACGGCAAGGAGGGCCTTTCCTCCGCGCTCAATGGCCTCCCGCAAAAGGATAAAAAGGTCAGAACCGGTAAGGAAGGGGATGATGCGAGCCACCCCTTGATAGAGGACTTTAGAAAGCCCGGAGTCCGCGATGTATCTGGGAAGGAAAAGGATTGTGGGGATTCCGTGGGCGGCGAGGCGCTGGTAAATGGTGGGTATGGGGAGGATTTTTTCCGGGCTTAGGCCGAGTTTTTCCAGGGAATCCTCCCGGCCACCAGGAGGAGAAAGCTTGATCATGTCCACGACGGTTCCCAGCTCCGGTCGAAACAGTTTGTATCCCAACACCCCGTGAACGGCGGGGCTTTCCCCGGTGGCCAGGGTGCTCAACGCGGCAGTGGTAGTGGTTGGGAAGACGGAGGTCAGTGGCAGGTACACGCCGCCCGTAAGGAATGGGTCAAGGTTTACCAGGCCTTCGGCGCGCAAAAGTTCCAAGCGGCGCCAGCCCACCCCATCGAGGATCACACTTACCACCATCTGCGCCCCACAAAGTCCGAGCTTTTCCCGGAGCCCGGGCCTGGGCGGTTTGACCCCCAAGAGCTCCTCGATCGTGTGAGGGACGGCAGAGATGCAGTAGCGTTCGTAGTGAGGGCGCTTGCCGCCCGTGTCTTCCTGGATCTGGTCAAAAACCTCTTGCCTTAATTCCATGGTGCCGGCATTATAGCCGCGGCGGGGGAATCCCCGAGAAAGGAGGCCTTTCTTTATGGCGAGCTGTCCGAAGCTTCAGGAGAACTTGGCCCGCTGTCCTTGCACTTGGCCTAATTGCTCAAGGAAGGGGCGCTGTTGCGAATGTCTGCAGTACCATCTTTCGCAGCGCGAGCTTCCGGCCTGCTTTTTCCCACCAGAGGTGGAGCGCACCTATGACCGCTCCTTCGCCAGATTTGCCAGCCTCCACCGGTGAAGAATCGTTTAGTGGCCAAGATCCTCTACGAGGTTGCTGATCTTTTGGAGCTTGAGGGCGTGGAATTCAAGCCCCGGGCGTACCGCCGGGCTGCCCAGGCCGTGGAATCCTGTCCCATTCCGATCGAGGACCTCGTAGCTCAAGGCCGGCTCCCCGAGCTTCCCGGCGTAGGGAAGTCCATCGCCCAAAAGATCGAGGAAATCGTACGCACAGGGAAGCTCGCCCTCCATGAGGAACTGAAGGCCAAGCTCCCCGTGGATCTTTATGCCCTCACCCAGGTGGAGGGTGTTGGTCCAAAGACGGCTAAACTCCTTTATGAGGCTTTGGGTGTGCGCACTTTGACGGATCTGGAGCGGGTTGTCCGCGAGGGGAAAATTCGGGAAATAAAGGGCCTTGGCCCAAAAATCGAGGAAAAGATTCTCCGAGGGCTTCAGGAAGTTCAGGGCGCGGAGAAACGGGAACTTTTGGGCTACGCCCTTCCCCTTGCTCGGAATCTCCGTCAAAAACTCCTGTCCACCGGGTTATTCCAGCGGATCGAGTTGGCCGGCTCCCTGCGCCGCGGAAAAGAAACGGTGGGAGATCTTGATATCCTGGGGATTTCTGCCCATCCAGAGGAGGCCGCCCGAGCCTTTTGCACCCTTCCGGAGGTGGAAGAAATTTTGGCCCAAGGGCCAAAGAAATCCTCGGTCAGGCTTTCCGGAGGGTTACAGGCCGATCTGCGCATCGTGCCCGAGGAATCGTTCGGGGCAGCCTGGCAATACTTCACCGGCTCCAAGGCTCACAATATTCGTCTTCGGGAGCGGGCGGTGGCGCGGGGCTGGAAGCTCAACGAGTACGGGCTTTTTGACGAAAACGACCAAATGCTAGCTGGACGTACTGAGGAAGAGATATACAGAGCCCTTGGTCTTCCTTTTATTCCGCCGGAATTGCGGGAGGACCAGGGCGAGATCCAGGCCGCCGAGGCCGGGGCCCTTCCCAAACTCCTGGAATTCTCCGAAATTCTGGGGGACCTCCACGTGCATACCGATTGGTCCGATGGGAAGATGAGCCTTTTGGAAGCGGTGGAAGCCGGGCGCGCTCGAGGGCTTCAATACCTGGCTATCACCGACCACATGCGTTTTGCCCAAGCCATTCCTGGACTCTCTGCGGACGATCTTCGTCGCCAAATCGAGGAAATCCGGCGATTGAACGAATCCTTAAAGGACTTGCGCCTCCTTTGTGGGGTGGAAGCGAATATCGGAAAAGATGGAACGGTGGACGTGCCGCGTGAGCTCCTTTCCGAGCTGGATTTGGTGATTGCCTCCGCGCACACCCACTTTCGCCTATCCAAAAAAGAAATGACCGCGCGCCTGGTGCGGGCAGTGGAAGACGAGGGGGTAGATGTTTTAGGCCATCCTACTGGGAGGCTTATCGGCGAGCGTCCCGCTTATGAGGCTGATTGGGACGAGGTTTTTCGTCGAGCAGCCAAAGCCGGAACCCTTTTGGAGGTGAACGCCAACCCGCAAAGGCTGGATCTTCCCGCGGACCTCATCCGTCGGGCCTTAGAATACGGAGTAAAGTTTATCATTGGCACTGACGCCCATGCTCCTGAGCATTTAGATTTTCTGGAGTATGGAGTGCTAACCCTCCGGCGGGGCTGGGCTCAAGCTAAGGACGTCCTCAATACCCTTCCCGTCGAGGCCCTTTTGGCCGCGCGCAAGCGAGGGCGCTGATGTGCCGGATGCTTGCGGTCCTAAGCACAAAGCCTTTCCCCATCCGGAAGTGGCTTTTGGACGCGAATCCTGGCCTTTTGGGGCTAAGCCTTCGAGGAAAGAACGCCCCCCACCGCGATGGCCTCGGCTACGCCTTCCGCGATCCCCAAGGGAGATGGCACCTTTTCCGATTCGGCCCTAAAGCCCTGGCCCAAGCGGAGATCCCCGGTCCTGTGAACTGCGAAGCCACGGCGCTTTTGGCCCACGCCCGAAAGGCCTCGCCGGAATACGCAAAATTCCAAGGCAGCCTTTACGCTCACCCTTTCTTCTACGACGGCATTTTCCTTTGCCATAATGGCACGGTCCGCGATGCTCATAAACTTGGCTTTTCCTTGGGCACCGACTCTCAAACGCTCGCCTTCTGGTTCGCGCGGAATTGGCATCCCCGCTGTCCCGAGCGGCTTGAGGAGCTTGCCGCCGGGCTTCTCCAGCTCCTTCAAGACTATAGCGCTCTCAACCTTCTTCTTTCTGACGGGGAGAGGATTTACGCCGTTTGCGCTTACACTCAGGATCCGGATTATTTCACTCTTTGGTTCCACGCGGGCGAGGATTTTGTCGCTGTGGCCTCCGAGCCCGCAGATCTCACCCGGTCCTGGGTTCCTCTGGAAAATCGTGAAATCTTAGTGATTTTCCCTTCCGGGACTTTTGAGCGCCGCAAGCTTTCTTAAACTCCTGGGCTTCAATGATGACCTCTACACTTTTCCTGATGCTTTTTGAATGGCGTCCCAGCAATGTTTGACCAATTGCGTTTTTGCGAGCACATTGAGCCGCGGGAATGGAACTGCTAAGGGCATGATCCTGTTTTTGCGGTTTCCTTTTTTTACCGGCAGATGAAAGGCCTGGTGGAACTCACTTGGGCGTTCTGTTCCTTGTGTTAGGGCCAGATCTTGGGCTCCTACCCCTGCAGGAGGCCGCAGGCAGTCCACGGCGCGGTTTGTCCCGTTCAAGAAGATTTACTCCAGGAGCTATGGCGGGGTAGAACGCCATGCTACCCAAGGGGGTCAAAGAGCTTGGCCGTGCGAAAAATTTGGGACACCGCAATTGTGGGGGTCCAGCGGGGCTGGTTGCGGGAATTTCCGCGGCCCCACAAGAAGTCTTCGCTTGGTGGTTGAGCCTGATGGGCGCGTTTTTCCGGAGACTTACCAGGCTGAGGATGCGTTACGCGTCTTGCTCCATAAAGCCGAGCGGCTGCGGGTAGAAATCTTCACCCGTATTGCGGATTAAACTTGGCCCAAAAGGTTTTGAACTCTTTGCGCCGGGCTACCGCTTGGTCGCACAGCTTGGCCATCGGATAGTTCCTGCCCGGCCCGCTTTGGTGCCCTTACTTGTCGCTTCCAAAGCCTTCGCACCTTTTTCCAAGTGTACGGGAATAACCGTGCGCAATGCCGTGGTTACCCTGATCCGTAAAAGTGCGGTGGTAAGGCAAACTCGTGGAGACTTGCTATTCACTCAAAAGGGGCTTTCTGGCCCGGCGATCTTCTTCGGGTGGCCCCTCGCTTCCAGCCTCCTTGCGCAAGCCGCTAATCGCGGCCAGAGGACGGTCTTCCAGGCCCTTTAGGGCTGGCGTGGGTGCTGGCACCGCAGGGTGGAAGGAGGCCATGGTCACCCGCGGCGTGGCCTCAGCGGAGGTGAGTTCCAAAACCATGGAGAGTCTGATTGTGCCAAGTCTTTTCTTCGCTGGCGAAGTTTTGGATATAACTTGCAAGCCGCTTTTTCCACGGGCTTCTTGGCTGGAAAATCCGCAGCGGAGAAGGCACAAGCCATGGACTAAGGACTTCGCCTAATCGAGAACCTGAAAATTTGGTTCTATGGTTGGAAATTTGTGCGCGTTTATCTGATCCTCTAGGATTGCGCCGGAAGGAGGGAGGATGGAGCTCAAGGTAGTCAAGATCGAGAAACCGGAGGACGTGAATCTGATTCTGGGCCAAGCCCATTTCATAAAAACTGTGGAGGACCTTCACGAGGCCATGGTTACTGCTGTCCCAGGAGCTAAATTTGGCCTGGCCTTTTGCGAGTCCTCGGGGCCGGCCCTCGTGCGCTGGTCCGGAACCGATCCGGAGCTTGTGGAACTTGCCAAAAGGAACGCTCTGGCCCTTTCCTGCGGCCACGTGTTCTTGATTTTCCTGAGAGGCATGTACCCCATCAATGTCCTAAACGCGATCAAAATGGTGCCTGAGGTTTGCCGCATCTTCTGTGCCACCGCTAATCCCGTGGAGGTGATCGTGGCCGAGACCGAGCAGGGCCGCGGCGTCCTCGGCGTTGTGGACGGAGTGAAGACAAAGGGTGTGGAAGGCGAAAAAGAGCAAGAGGATCGCAAAGCATTCCTTCGGCGCATCGGTTACAAGCTCGGGTGAGTTTTGCTCCCACAAGCTCGCTTTTCACTTTCATTTGGAGTTGCCCTTTCTTGTTAGGGGCGGCCGGGAAAAAGAAAGGTGAAAAGCGCTTCCGTTCCTCGTGGTGGGCAATGAGCAGCCAAAGTCCAAGCCGAGCCTGGTTCAAGAATTTCCCGTCATGTCCCTTCTCACCGGGGAGAACGTGCCCAGCGTGATCGAGGAAATTGCGCGGCGTTTTCCTCAAGGTTCGCGGATCATGCTGCGGAACCTCGGAAGATTCGAAAAGGCTTTGCGCTTGGAAAAGACGGTTTTCTTGCGGCCCTTAAACAACATGGCCCAGACTCTGCCTGTTTCCTTTGCCAAAGGAACCGGCGAGGAGGAAGGCGGCTTAGCCAGGTTCATTGGGTTTCGGCTCTTTGGCGGTTCGTTCGGCCTGATCTTGAGAAATTTCGAAAGGTGATGGCGGTTTTTCGCGCGCGAAACGCGGCGTTTCAGAAGGACCTTCCTGGAGTTGTGGTTCGGCCGGAGGCGGCGCGGGCGATTCCGCAGTTACCGGAGAATTACGCCTTAGCGTTGGCGGCGAACCAGCCGCCGCGGGCTTTGTCCCTTTTGGAGGAAGCCGGTCTCCTCCGGTATTTCGCGTGGAGGGAGGTCTCGGATACCATGGGCATTGCTAAGCCGAGTACACTCTTCTTCCGCATGATCCTCGATGGACTCGATGTCAGGCCAGAGGAAGCAGTCATGGTTGGTGACCGTTTGGACCATGACATTCTCCCGGCCAAGCTTTTAGGGATGAAAACGGTCCGCGTTCTTCTTGGCCCATACCGCCACCAGCAGCCACCTACCTCCCTTTACGTTCCCGACGTTTCCATTCCTGATCTTTCCCAACTTTGGGCGGCTTTGGAGAAGATGGGATAGGTTGCTAGCGAATTTTGTGCGGGCTAGGATTTATGAGGCATGCGGGTCACGATTCATGATATTGCTAAGCTTTTAGGGGTTTCGCCTTCCACTGTGTCCCGGGCCCTTTCGGGAAAGGGGCGGATCAGTCCGGCCACGCGGGAGAAGATCCGCCGGGTTGCGGAGGATTTGGGGTATCGCCCTAACGCCCTGGCCCGGGGGCTGGCTACCCGCCGCACCGGAGAAGTGGGCGTGGTTATTCACGAGCGGCATCTTCCCTTGGACGAGCGCTCCTTCTACGGGGTGATTTTGGGGGCGATTGAGGCGGAATTGGCTCAGCATGGCTATCACGTTCTGTTCTCCACCTTGGGGGACCAGCTCTTTCCCCGCTGTGTGGAAGAGCGGCGGGTGGATGGACTGATCATTTTGGGTACGGATGTGAGCGAAGATTTGGTGAGATCTCTGGTGAGAGTTGTGCCCGTGGTTTTGGTGGATCACGCTTTTCCCGGTGTTCCTTCGGTGGTCGGCGACAATGTTGGTGGGGCGAAGCTCGCTACTTCGCATCTTTTGGAGCACGGCCATAGGGAAGGAGCGTTTGTAGCGGAAACTTTGGCCGACCCGAGTTTCCAAGCCAGGTTTGAAGGATATCAGCTGGCTTTGAAGGAATGGGGGCTGAGGGTGCGAAAGGAGTTCGTGGTGGAGGGTGGGCGAAGAAGCGATTCCGATCGGGTGGCTATGGCGAAACTTTTGGGAGGAAAGTGCCTCCCTACCGCGATTTTTGCGGCGAACGACTTCATGGCTGTAGGAGCAATAAAGGCTCTTACCCAGGCTGGTCTTCGGGTTCCTGCGGATGTGGCCGTGGTGGGTTTTGATGATGGGGCCTTGGCCACAGTAGTGCACCCGCCACTTACCACGGTACGGGTGCCTCGAGTAGAGATGGGCCGCGTTTCGGCCCGCAAACTTTTGGGGCTTTTGCGGGGGGAGGAGATGGCCCCTGTGGTGGAGGTTCTTCCCACCACCCTTACAGTTCGCAGTTCCTGCGGTTGCGTTTCCTCTTCCGGGTGAAGTCCTGAGCCAGCCCTCTTGACACGAGTCGTTCGCTTTGTTATGATGTGAGCAACCGGTTGCGCAAGGGGGTGAGAGAGGGGCAGAAGTTTTGGGAAAAGCCTTTTAAAAGTCTTTCCAGGAGGTGAACTTTATGTCCAAGTGGTTGGCATTGGCGTTGATGGTGGCGGTGGCGGCCTCGGCGGCCGAGGTGGTGGTTTACAACTTCACACCAGAGATGATCGCCGCAGCCTGGCAGCCTTTCCTTGATCCCACAAGCGGAGAGTTCCTTGCCGCAGGCACAGTGAGCCTGGTGGAGGGCAAAGCCGTGGTGGGCCTGAGCTTCGGCGAACCTTGGGGTGGCGGAGTCATTAGCCCCTGGTTATTGGTGGACATGTCCAAAAACCCTGTGATCATCCTCCATAACGTTAAGCCTGCCGACAAGTGGACCCTCAAAGCTCATGTGCGTGGCCTAAAGCCCGACGTTTTCACTCCTGTGGAAGGCTGGGGAACATACCTCATTGGCGACAATAACCTCTCCGGTGATGTGGAGATCAATGTAGCAGAAGGGCTCAGGCAGTTCGCTCCTGTTGGGGTAATCCGCGCCATTCCTAAGAACCCCCTCATCCTCATCAGACTTTGGTTCTGGGGTGTAGGTGGAAGTGTCTCTGTAGACGGGATCACCATCGTCTACCGCACGGAGTGACGGCGAAGGGGGAGGGCTTTCCCTCCCCCGTTTCATTTTTTGGGAGGGCCGATGAAAAGAGGCCTTTTGATCGGAGGTTCGACGCTCCTAGCCGTCTTTGGTTTGGCTCAAGAAGCGCAGATCCCTAGTCTTGATGCTTTTCCTTCCTTGCCCCCGGTCCTTGAGCTGCGGGATTGGAGGGAAGTGGCGCGCCAGTACACCTCTTTGGTGTTCGATCTTTCGGCCCAGGGTGATTTCCTTCCTCTTTGGTGGTGGGATAAGCGTGGGATTAATTTCGGGCTGGATCACTTAGCTCTTGCCGCATATGTGGGGGACCATCGCTATGGCCGGGATGGTGCACAAGAGGCAATCAACGTAATCGCCGCTGTGCGCAGCGCAACCCTCGTCGGCCTCGATATGAGCAATTGGCAGGGCCTCGATCTTGTTACCATGCAAAAGGAATTCTTCAATAGGGCCAATGGGCAAAACCTTGTCCTCAATAACCCAAGCGCCACCACTGGCAGTAGCTTTTGGTACGAAATTTATCCAAGCGTTCTGTTTGCCATCCTGTGTTACCAGTATCCCGAACTCGCGCAGGTCAAGAGAGGGCCGGATGACCTCAGCATGTGGGAGATCCTGAAAATTGTGGCGGAGAGATGGTGCGAGGCCATCGAAGTGCTGAAGAGCGAAGGAGAAATTCCCGATTTTTCCTGGCAGGCTTTCGACTTCGCCCGCATGCAGCCGGTTTATCGCTGGTGGCGCGAGCCGGATGCCGCCGCCGGGGTGGCTTGGCTTTTGTACACCGCTTATTTGGCCTTCGGCGAACCGCGCTATCTTGCCGGTGCAGAGAAGGCCCTCGGGTTTCTGGAAAGCTTGGCGGCTCACAATTACAACCCCCTTTACGAGCTTCTTCTTCCCTATGGAGCTTTGGTGGCGGCCAGGCTCAATGCTGAACTTGGACGAAACTACAGCGTGGAAACCTTCGTGGGCTGGTGTTTTGGGGTGTCCCAGGCCCGGCCAGGCTGGGGCATGCTTAGCGGGGAATGGGATGGCTACCGGGTTGATGGCCTCATCGGCAGCCTTACCGATCAAGAAGGGTACGCGTTCTCCATGAATACCTTCGTTTGGGCTGAGCCCCTTGTGCCCCTTGTTCGTTACGACCCCCGGTTTGCCCGGCCGATTGGCAAATGGCTCCTTCATGTCGCAGTGAATGCACGGCTGTTCTATGCTCCGTTTCTTCCCCCGAATCACCAGTCCTCCGCCTTTTGGGCGGAAACCTCCAAAGGTGTTGTTCCTTACGAAGGTTTGCGGCGGTGGGGAGTTGTAGGCTGGGACGTGGTCAGCCCGTACGCTACCGGAGACGCCATAAAAAACAAATGGGCCAAAACGGATTTTTCTCTGTATTCCGGCTCTCACGCCGGAGTTTTCGGAGCCCTTATTGCCCGAACAAATGTGGAGGGTATTCTGCAGGTGGACCTTTTGGCTACGGACTACTTCCGCGGCCCTGCCTATCCCACCTACCTTTTCTACAACCCTTATCCCGAGGAGAAAACCGTGGAAATCCCCATCGGGCCTGAGCCCACAAACGTCTACGATGTGGTGCGCAAGGAATTCGTCGTGCAAGGTGCTCAAGGGCGAGCTTTGCTTTCCCTTCCGGCGGACACGGCCGCGGTGGTAGTGTTGATTCCTGCGGAAAAGGAGGTGGTGCGAAAGGACGGAAAACTTTGGGCTAGTGGTATCGTGGTGGATTGGCATGTGGAGACCAAATAAGGAGGTGAAGAATGCGCGGACTGAGAGTCGTTTTTGTTGGTCTTTTGGCCTTAGGGCTTGTGGCCGTTGCCCAAGTTGAGATCACCTTCTGGAGCGCGCCCAACCCCTCTCAGGAAGTTTTCTGGCGGCAGATGGCGGAAGCGTATATGGCCACGAATCCGGGCGTGAAGATCACCGTAAGCCCTATACCGGAAACGCCCACCTCGGAGGCGGGGATCCTTGCAGCCATTGCTGGTGGTGTTGCGCCCACAGCGTCAGAGAACATATTCGTTGGTTTTGGATCAGAACTTGTGAAGTCTGAAGCGATTGTGCCTTGGAACGCCTTCCCAGAGTGGGAGGAATTGGTAAAGGCCCGAAATATCTCCTCCGCCATCAAGGCCTGGGAATTTCCTGATGGGAACTACTACATCATCCCGATGTACGTGAACGCGATGCTTGTGGCTTGGCGGATCGATATCCTGCGGGAGCTGGGCTATGAGCGGCCACCTCGTACTTATAGCGAAGTCCTGGCCTTGGGTGAACATCTAAAGGCCAAGTATCCGGATAAATTCCTGTGGCTACGCAGCGAACTAGAGGTACCCACCTGGTGGCAGAGGTGGTTCGATTTCTTCGTGTTCTATTACGCCGCAAGCAAGGGCCAGCCGCTCATTACTGGGAACTCCATTACCGCCGATGATAAAGCGGCTGTAGAAGTCCTGCGGTTCTTCAAAACGTTGCGGGACAAAAAATTGCTCATCACCGAGCCCTTAGCTCAAGGATTCGAGGTCGGGAAAACGGTTATGACCGTCCTTGGCCCATGGTCCTTCCCCTGGTGGAAGGAAAATTATCCGGAGCTCGTGTATGGCAAAACCTTTGTTCTCAGTCCTCCGCCGGTTCCCGACTGGTATCCGCCTACTGAGCCTATCTACACCTTCGCCGACGCTAAAGGGGTTGTGCTGTACGCTCAGGCTACACCGGAGCAGCGGAAGGCTATGTGGGACTTCATCCACTGGGTTCTTTCTGATTCCGAGCACGATTTGGCTTGGGTTAAGATCACGGGAATGCTTCCCGCCCGCGATGATGTGGGGACAAATCCTCTTTTCACCGCCTACATCGAGGAAAAAGAGCCGGCGCTTCTGCCCTATGCGGAAAGCATTGCCTTTGCTGTGCCGCCCATTGCACATGTCCAATTCGTGGAGATTCAAGAGCGGATGGGGCTTGAATGCATCTATCCGGTTTTGACCGGCGACCTTACCCCCGAAGAGGGTTGGGAAGCTTGGAAGGCTGGGATTAAGGACCTTCTCAAATAACCGTGAAGCGGCACAAGGAGTTGGGGGGCTGGCTTTTAGCCAGCCCCTATCTTCTGAGCGCTATCGTTTTCTTCCTGATCCCGTTGGGATGGAGTCTCTCCCTCGTTTTCTTCGATTGGAATGTGATCTCTCCCGTGCGGACTTATGTAGGCCTTGATAATTTCCGCGAGGGCCTAAGTAGCCCCCGGGTCTATAACGCCTTTATTAACACCTACAAATTCCTGGCCATTATTGTTCCCAGTGCTTTGGTGTTTTCACTATGCTTGGCTTTGATCGTTCAGCACCTGCCTCGGCTCAAACAATTTTATGCAGTAGGCTTTTTCTTGCCTTACTTGGCTTCCGGGGTAGCCATTGGCCTTGTGGTGCGCGGGCTTCTTTCCTACGATAGCCCCCTCAACGAGTTCCTCCGACAGGTCCTCGGAAGCTCTCCCCGTTGGCTCAGAGACCCCGTTTGGGCCACCTTGGTGATCAGTTTTATGATTGTTTGGAAGCTTTCTGGGTACTACTCCTTGATTTTCCTGGCTGGCCTTCAGGGGATTCCTCGGGAGCTTTACGAAGCCGCCGCTTTGGATGGGGCCGGACCTTTCACCCAGTTTCGGAAAATCACCTTGCCCCTTCTTTATCCGGCTTTTTATACCGTCCTGGTTTTAGCGGTTGGAATCTGCTTTGCAATTTTCACGGAGCCGTATGTTCTCACTGGGGGCGGGCCGCGCTTCGCCACCCATACTTGGCAATTGGAAATCTACTACCAAGCGTTTGAGCGCTTCCGCGCCGGTTATGGAGCCACGGTGGCTGTCCTAAATGCGGTGGCCACGTTTGTGAGCATTCTCCTCATTCGCCGAGCCGTGGAGTCTTGGGGAGCAAAAAGGGGATTCCGATGAGGAAAAGCCGGAGAAAAAAGCTCACACTCTTAGGACTGTATCTTTTAGCGACCGGTGTGCTTTTGCTCATGATTTCTCCGTACGTATACATGCTTCTTCAGTCGTTGGCCCCGTGGCAAGAAGTAGACAGGGTCTTTATCCCTTCCTCTTTGAGTTTGCGATCTTATCGGTGGCTTTTGGGCGGTGGTCTTAGCACTTTACCTCGGCCATGGCTTCGGGCTTGGGGCAACACGGCCTTAGTGGCTACCACGGTAACCCTGAGCCGTGTTTTCGTCGGCGCTTTAGTAGGTTATGCCCTCGCGGTGCTTTCATTCCGAGGAAAGCGCACGATTCAGAATTTCATCCTCTTCCACATGTTCTATCCCGGGATCATTCTCCTCGTTCCTACCTTCCTCCTTATTCGGGCCATGGGGCTTTATGACAGTTATTTAGCCATGATCCTGCCTGGGCTAGTGAGCACCTGGGCCATTTTCATATATGCCAACTTTTTCCGTTCCCTTCCCAAAGAGGTGGTGGAAGCAGCTCGCATGGACGGAGCTGGTGAGCTGAGGATCATCTTCCAAATCATGATTCCTTTGGCCAGGCCGGTGACGACGATCGTTTTTCTCTTCCTTTTCATGGAGCGATGGATTGAGCTTCTTTGGGATATGCTCGTGGTGCGGGACCCCGCAAAGCAAACCCTGAATGTGCTTTTGACGACGATGTTTGGCCCATATGGCGGATACCCTGGCCCCCTTTACGCGGCAGGAGTACTCCTCACCTTCCCGATTCTTGTCCTTTTTCTGCTCTTCAGCCGGCGGTTTGTGTCGGGAGTTTCACTCATTATTTCGCACTGAAAGGAGGTAAGGATGGGGATTCGTTTGGAACGTTATCCACAGCCCGTTTTGCTGCCGGATCCCGCCTCGGAGTGGGAGTGCTGTAACGTTTTCAATCCTGGTGTTATTTACCACAACGGGCTTTTTCATATGTTCTATCGCGCCCAAGGTCTCGATCGGGTCAGCAGGATTGGCTATGCGGTGAGCGAAGATGGAATCCATTGGAATAGGCTCCGTCAGCCTGTTCTTTCTCCTCTTGAGCCTTGGGAATCGTCAGGGGTGGAAGACCCAAGGGTAGTGGAAATTGAGGGCGAATTTTACATGACGTACACAGCCTTTGGCCGCGCTGGTTCTGGGTCTCATGTGGCCGGTGGGTCTATCACCCCGATGATTGCCAAAAGCACAAACCTCATCTCCTGGAAAAGGATCGGTCCAGTGGTCCAAGGCCAAGACAATAAGGACCATGTGCTTTTCCCGCGGCGTATCCGTGGAGCTTTTGCCCTCCTTCACCGCCCGCGGCCGGAAATATGGATTGCTTACTCCGATGACCTTAAAAGCTGGCCCCAAGCGCGGATGCAAAAAGTCTTCAGTCCCCGACCGGGCAATTGGGATACCGTTGTGGGGGCCAATGGTGTTCCTATTGAAACCGAAGAAGGCTGGCTTCTTTTCTACCACGGCTATGACGAGGAGCGGGTTTACCGCTTCGGTGTGGCCCTTTTGGATTTAGATGATCCGACGAAAGTGATCCATCGGCCTAAAGATCCAATCTTTTGGCCCGAAGAGATCTGGGAATTGCGGGGAGACGTTCCGCGCGTGGTCTTCAGTTGCGCCAACATCCTGGTAGGGGAGAAGGTTTACGTGTTTTACGGGGGCGGGGATCATGTGATTGGCCTTGCCACCGCCTCCTTTTCGGAGCTTTTGGATTATGCCCGTCATGGCTGAGAAATAGTTTGTTTGCCAGCGTTTTCCTCTTTGCCGGAGGTGCGGGTAGTAGTGTTGGCGCGTCCACGCCGCTCTCGTGCCGAAACCCTTGCTCCGGCCGGCGCTCGCGTGTACCAGGACTACCGTGATCTCCTTGCGGACCCGGAAGTCGAATAGCCGTAGAAGCCGCCAAAGCTGGCAAGCACCTTTTTAGCGCTTGGCGCGGGCTAAAACCTCATCGATGGTGCCCACCATGTAAAAAGCCGGCTCGGGGACGTCGTCGAGTTCCCCTTCTACGATCATCTTGAACCCGCGGATCGTCTCCTCGAGGGGCACATAGACGCCCTTGCGGCTAGTGAACTGCGCGGCCACATAGAACGGCTGGGCCATGAAACGCTGGATTTTTCTGGCCCGATAAACCGTAATCTGGTCTTCCTCGGAGAGCTCTTCCATTCCCATGATGGCGATGATGTCCTGGAGATCCTGATAGCGCTGCAAGATCGCTCGGGTTTTTTGGGCGACCTCGTAGTGGTCACGGGAAAGGATCCGGGGATCCATAAGACGGGAGTCACTCTGCAATGGATCCACGGCCGGGTAAATGCCTTTCTCCGCGAGGTCTCGGGTGAGGACGATCGTGGCGTCGAGGTGGGCGAAGACCGTGGCTGGAGCGGGATCGGTGAAGTCGTCAGCGGGAACGTAAATGGCCTGGATGGAGGTGATAGAGCCGCGGCGGGTGGAGGCAATCCGCTCCTGAAGCTCAGCGATGTCTGCGGCCAAAGTGGGTTGGTACCCTACCTCCGAGGGCATGCGGCCCAAAAGAGCCGAGACCTCAGACCCCGCCTGAGCAAACCGGAAAATGTTGTCGATGAAAAGGAGGACATCCTTCCCTTCCTCATCGCGGAAGTATTCGGCCATGGTCACACCGGTGAGGCCCACTCGGAAGCGGGCGCCAGGCGGCTCGTTCATTTGACCGTACACCAACACGGTGTTGGGCAAAACGCCGGCCCGCTTCATCTCCAAATAGAGCTCGTTTCCCTCCCGCGAGCGCTCGCCCACCCCGGCGAAAACGGAATAGCCCTTGTGCTCGTAAGCGATGGCCCGGATGAGCTCCATGATGAGCACGGTCTTTCCCACCCCTGCTCCGCCGAAAAGCCCCACTTTCCCGCCTTTGG
>Ga0209836_100010_pt1 | contig 64261 bp, 58 predicted proteins | sample ElbSprsedimmetaG_FD_184147 | JGI IMG/M metagenome (GOLD analysis project Ga0209836, IMG submission 184147) | Hot spring sediment bacterial and archeal communities from California, USA to study Microbial Dark Matter (Phase II) - Elbow Spring... ... | reverse complement strand
CGGCGAGGGGATAAATGCCCCACGCTCTCTCACTCACTCGGCCCCCCAAAAGAAGGGTGCCTCGGAGCGCCGGCCGGCTAGGCCAAAGGTGCCTTAGTGCCCTAACGCCCTAAGACACCCTCTCCGTGCTTCTAGGGCTCGTGTAGGCTGTCCTGTTTTCAAGGAGCCTTCGCCTCTCGCGACAGCAATAGATACTATAGCAGGGGGATCGGATAATGTCAAGGGGGAGAAACGAAGTTCGCCACTCTTTTTTTCCCTTCCCCGTTGCCCCGCGTTCAACCATCCCCGAGGAACTTTTCCCGGACACGTTGCCAAAAGGGGAACGGGCGGTAGCGGGCGAAGCGGACCTTTTCTTCTGCCACCTTTCCGCGGATCCGCCGAACCCTCGCAATGTGGTGGGCACGGCCGTCTACTCCGATGAGAAGTTCTCGACCTTCGTCGAGGGGAAAGAGGTCGAGCACGTGATGGCTCGGAATCACGAGCGACCTACCGAGTGTGCGGTACTCAATGTTGTTAACGCCCGCGATTTCAGACAGCTGGAGGACTTCGAGGGAGGGATGGATTACACTACCTCCCACGGAGTGGGTATACGCCGTCGAACCCGAGGGGGTGGCGAGGATGAGGCCGTCGCCGCGAAACGTCTCGAACCGCTTGGCGTTCAGCCAGACGTCCAGCACGAGGGTACGGAGGGAGGGGCTTCGAACGATGATTTCGTTGAGGGCGAGAAAGCGGAGGTACGTCCCGTCTTCGATTTCGATTTCCACCCGCACGAGCGGATATTCCACGATCCGCGGGGTTTCGTGAAGGATGAGTTCGATGAGCCAGGCCACCTCGTGGCGCTTCCAGTCCGCGTAGAACCCAAGGCGTCCCGTATGCAACCCCACGAAGGCCACCTGCGGGTACTTCGGGTAGTATGTGTGAAAGGCCTCGAGCATCGTGCCGTCCCCGCCCACGGCGACGCATAGTTCCGGATACTCGCTCTCGCTCCACCCTTCCTCCAAAAGTGCGTCGCGGATCCTCTGGGCGAGCTTCTCGCTGTCTCCGTCTCCTCGCGTTACGAGAGCAAACGTCTTCACCGTCCTCCCCCTCACCTGGCCGTTCCTATCGGCAGTCGTGGCAGGTTGCCAAATCTCGCCCTTGTTCGGAAATCCGCGCCTCGGACTACGGTTCCTCCGGCGGCAAGCGTCGCTCCCACGCGCTCAAGTAACGTTCGCCTCCATCCGGAGCGAGGGCGACCACCGCACTCCCCGGCGGAAGTGCTCGGGCCAGCCTTTCGGCGGCGAAGAGAACCGCGCCAGAGGACGGTCCGAGAAAAAGTCCCTCCGCTCGCGCGACGCGGAGCACCGTGCCGTACGCGTCTTCGTCAGACACGGCAACGACCTCGTCTACGGCGTCGCGGGGATAGAGGGGCGGAACGAACCCCGCGCCGATCCCGTAAATCGCGTGATTTCCCGCCGGACCGCCGGATAGCACCGGAGACCCCAAGGGTTCCACGGCGACGAACTTGAGGTTCGACCGAAAAGGACGTAGTCCCTCGACAAGTCCCCGCAAGGTCCCGGCCGTTCCTACGCCCACGACTACCGCGCGGACGTCTTCCAAGGCGCCCATCTGGGCGAGCAACTCTCGCGCCGTAATGGTTGCGTGCGCTAGGGGGTTCGCCGGATTGTCGAACTGCGAGACGAGAAAGGCGTTGGGGAGATTCCGGGCGATCCTTTCCGCCTCGCGCACGGCTCCCTCCATTCCCAACTCCGCCGGCGTGAGTACGACCTTCGCTCCGTACACCTCGAGGAGAAGGCGGCGCTCGCGCGGCATGTGTTCCGGCATGACGAGCACGAGCCGGTAACCCTTTACGGCGGCGACGACCGCAAGGCCGATACCCGTATTGCCGGAAGACGCCTCGACGAGGGTCGTCTCCCCCGGACGAATTCGCCCTTCCGCTTCCGCCCGTTCGATCATCGCCCGAGCCGCCCGATCCTTCACACTTCCGCCGGGGTTGTGGGTTTCGAGCTTCACGTAAATCCGACGTCCATCCGGGGAAAAGCGCTTGAGACGAACGAGGGGCGTGTGTCCGATGAGGTCGAGGGTATCTTCGACTACGCGCATCTGGTTACCGCTCCCCGCGATACCCGTCTCGGAGCCGTCCGGAACCGCACGCCGGACGGATTGGCTTCATTGTACACCAAGCGAGAACAGAAAGTCCGCCGCCCTTGGCAGGTCGGGCGCACCTTCGAAGAAGGGAGGCGAAGCCGATTCCGCATCCGAGTCTAAAGCCCGTGCACCTCTGCCATTTTCGCCTCGAGATAGCGGAGAAGCGCCTCTGGACCCGGGGACTTCCCCGTCGCCCGCTCGAGGAGCTCGGGAGGATCGTAGAGATTCCCCTGGGTGTGAACGCGCTCCCGAAGCCAGGAGAGAATCGGCGCAAAGTCGCCCACACGCACGCGTTCCCAAAGGCCCGGCACGTCGCGAAGGAGGGCCTCGAGGAGCTCGGCGGCGTAGACGTTGCCCAAGGTGTACGAGGGAAAGTACCCGACCATGCCGTGGGACCAGTGAACATCCTGAAGGACACCCTCGCGGTCCGTGGGCGGTTCGATTCCGAGGAGCTTCCGCATCTCCGCGCGCCAAGCTTCGGGAAGTTCGCGTACGGCGAGTTTTCCGGCGATGAGGTCCTTTTCCAACCGATAGCGTAGGAGGACGTGGAGGTTGTAGGTGACTTCGTCGGCTTCCGTGCGGATGAAGGAACGGGCGACACGATTGGCCGCGCGGAAAAATTCCTCGGGTGTACGTCCGGCGAGGGACGGAAAGTGGGCGACGAGGCGCGGCGCAAAGTACTCCCAAAAGGGAGCGCTTCGGGCAAGGACGTTTTCTAGAAACCGCGACTGCGACTCGTGAACGCCCAGGGAAGCCGCACTCATCAGACCATAGGGTTCGAGTTCCTCCGGCAGGTTTTGTTCGTAGATTCCGTGGCCGCCTTCGTGGACGGCCGAGTACAAGGCGTAGGCGAGATCATCCTCGGCATAGCGCGTCGTAAGCCGCACGTCCGTGGGGTGAATCCCCATCGTAAAGGGGTGCGCGCTCGTATCGAGGCGGCCGCGGGTGAAGGAAAAGCCAATCGCCTCGAGGACTTCCCGGAGAAAGGCTTCCTGCGCGGCGCGGGGAAAAGGGCCGCCGCGGAAGGCGTCGGGAATCTCCTTTCCGCTTCGTTCGATGCGGGCGAGGAGGGAGGTGAGCCCTTCCTCGAGGCGGGCAAAGAGGAAGTCGAGGCGATCGACGGTAAGCCCGGGTTCGTACACGTCAAGTAAGGCGTTGTACGGATGTCCTTGGTACCCCCAGCGCTCGACGAACTCGCGAAGGAGGCCGACGATTTCCTCGAGAAGCGGAGCGAAGTCCGCAAACCGGTCTTCAGCGCGCGCCCGGCGCCATACGGCTTCCCCGTTCGCGGTGAGTTCGGCAAAACGGCGGTAGCGGTCCTCGGGGATTTTGCGGAGGCGGTCGATCTCTCGCCGGAGGACCACGGCCATGCGCGCCGGTGGTCCGGACAGACTCCCGTTACGGGCCGCCTCTTCGAGGACGGCGACGTCGGCATCCGTATCCGGATCCGTGAGCATGCGGTGCCCGTAAGCTGCAAGGGTAGCAACCGCCCGTGCACGGGCGGGTACGCCTTCCGGGGGAATCATCGTCTGAAGGTCCCACGCCATGAGCGAGCGCGCCTGACCGATGTGCGCGAGCTCGCGCTGGCGCGTGAGAAGACGTTCGAGGGCTTCTTGGGGCGAACGCCGGGTCATGCAGACAAATCCTTTCGCTTGGAAAAGTAGGCAACGAGCTCCGGATCGTCCACGAGCACGGCTCGAACGGGCGATGCCTCGACGTCGACGAGGGGGAGGGGTAGGGCAAAAAAGGCGTACACCCCTTCGGGAACCTCGGCGAGGTTCAACCCTTCGTAAATCGCAATTCCGCGGCTCAAGAGGATCTTGTGCGTTGGGTGGCCGGATTGATCGCGCTCGATCCCGAGCGCGTCAATCCCGACACCACGAACCTGCAAACTCGCCAAAAACTCCGCCCCATCGGCGGCAAGGTAGGGAAAGTCCCAGAGGAAGCGTTCCACGAGTGAACTCCGCGTCCGAAGAAAGACAAAAGTTCCGCGGAGCTCTACGCGCCAAGCTTCCCCTTGCTCGGAAGACGGGACGGCGGAAGGTACGGCTACGAGGGCGTGCAGCCGTTCGCGCAAGACCGCGGCGCCGATGCCACCTTCCCGATCGGCGAAGTCCGCCACGTACGCGATGCCGAAGAACTGTTCGGGGGCAAGGGCGTGAACCGCGGGACCTCCCGGAAGCATGTGGAGCGGGGCGTCGAGGTGTGTGCCAGTGTGCGCGTCCAGATCGATGCGCGTTTCCCGGGCACCGCTTCCGTCTGCGGCGAAGTCGCGGACGACTGTAAAGCGCGGACGTTTCTCCGCTTTATCCTTGTACGTGAACATCTCCGGGTGGATGGGACGCGTCACGTCGTACACGCGCACCGGACATCCTCCTTTCTGCAATGCGGTGTGGAAAAAACCTGCGCCCCCGAACCGCCTCCGCCCCCTCACCGGCAAAGCCGACCGCCCAGGGGAAGACGCACTGCCACCTACGCCGCGGGGGGAAAGGTATCGGCAAAACCATCCGCTTAGGGGAGGATGGGTGCCCGCTCGTCCACGAGAGAGGTAAACGGAAGAGCGTGCCTGCGGGCGATGCGCTGGGCTTCTTCCGGCCCCTCCGACCCTGCTGGGTAAAAGGCGAGACCTTCCTCGCCGGCCGCCGCAAAAAATTCGGCGATCGGATCGACCCAACGCCAGGCGGCCTCGACTTCGTCCCAACGAGTGAAGTTCGTAGGGTCGCCTACGACGACGTCGTAGAGGAGGCGCTCGTACGCCTCAGGGGTGTTGAAGCCTATGGCCTCACCGCGGGAAAGTTCCATGGCCGTGGGAATGAGCTGGAAGGGAGAGCGCGATGCGCGAACGTTGAAGGTGAGGAAAATCCCCTCGTCCGGCTGCACGCGAAGGATGAGGCGGTTGGGGGCGAGTTCTTCGCCCTCGATTCCGGAAAGCGCCTTCACCGTATGTGGTAGGGTATGGAAGTGAATGACGATGTCCGTCCGTTTGCGCGCCAGGCGTTTACCCGTACGCACGAGGAAAGGGACGCCCCACCAGCGGAAGTTCTCGAGAAAGAGCACGGCCGCGACGTAGGTTTCCGTCGTGGAAGCGGGGTTTCCGATCTCCTCCCGGTACCCGGGGACGGCCTCGCCGAGGGTGACACCCGAACGGTATTGGCCACGGACGACGAAGAGGGGGACTTCTTCCGGACGATAAATCCGGAGGCTTCGGAGAGCCTTCACCTTTTCGTCGCGGATCGCCTCGGGTTCGAAACGTCCGGGCGGCTCCATCGCCACCATGGCGACCATCTGGAGGATGTGGTTTTGTACCATGTCCCTAAGCGCACCGGCCGCCTCGTAGTACCCTTTGCGGTCGCCCACGCCCACCGTCTCGGCAGCGGTGATCTCCACCTGGGCGATGTAGTGGCGGTTCCACAAAGGTTCGAAGAGGAGGTTGGCAAAGCGGAGAACGGCGATGTTTTGCACCATCGCCTTACCCAAGTAGTGGTCGATGCGGTAGATGTCCCGCTCGTCGAAGGCGCCGAGAAGCGCGGCGTTAAGTTCGCGGGCGGAACGGAGGTCCCATCCGAAGGGTTTCTCGATTACCACGCGGCGAAATCCCCGGCCCTCGAGAAGGCCGCTCGTCCGAAGGCTTTGGGCAATGGGAGCGAAATGCTGTGGGGCGATGGAGAGGTAGAACACGCGGTTCCCGGACAGAGAAAACCTTTCCTCGACTTCGGCGATGCGGGTCGCGAGTTTCGCAGTCTCTTCGGGCTTGCCCACATCGGCGGACAGAAAGAAAAAGCGCTCCAAAAAGGAACTCGCCGTCTCCCCGTACAAGGCAAAAGGACGGTATTCGTTTACCGCCTTGCGCACGAACTCGCGATAGGCCTCGTCGTCAAACGGACGGCGAGATACCCCGAGTACGGCCATGCGTCCCCGGAGTTCCCCGCTTCTCCAAAGTTCGTAGAGGGCGGGGTAGAGCTTGCGACGGGCAAGATCTCCCGTCGCCCCGAAAAAGACGAAGAGCACGTCGGGAACGTCTACCTGTCGATGCACGTCGCCGCCCCCCTTGCACACGTCACCGTGGAGCTCTCCTACGATCATCGTACCTCAAATCGCGCAAAATATCTCGCAGGAGATTTTCCTGCCTGCCCAAAGAGAATCACTGAGGTCAACCAATAAAGTTGCCGGCGTTCAACAAGTGGCCCACGAAAGACGGGTGCTCCACGAGTGCATCTCGTTTGAGTGGAAACAAGCAGCGTGAGGTGGGATTGTTCGCAAGCAGGACGAAGAAGCGCATATCGTGTTTTATTGCCCGCCCGACGGGCGGGATTTCCTTGCTGTAGCGTTTGGGAGCGCTTGACTTTTGGGGATGTGTTGGGTATATTATTCTTAGAAGGGTATGTTGAAAAAGTATACATACTAATAAAAGAAAAGGCTCAAACGGAAAGGAGGGGGTGTACATGGCGTGGAAGGTGCTCGACATGAAGCTCCCGCGGGGTCGAGGAGCAAAAGGAGGAATGTACCTCCGGGTGGCTCGGACAGGAGCAGCATCCTTGAGCCGGGAGGCTGTGGAGAAACTCGGAAATCCGGATTACGTTGTCGTTCTCGTTGACCGTGAACGCGGTCTTTTTGGAATTCGAGCTGCAACAAAAGGAGAGAGCGGTGCGCGGATGCTCCGCCGCGCGGCGGTAGGCTACACCCGGACAATGCGCTTTACTGACCTTCTCCACCTTGCCGGCGCCCGACGTCGGATAGGGATGGTGCCCCTGGAGTTTTCGGAAGAAGAAGGCCTTCTCATAGGAAAATTGGCAGACCTTCAAAACCTTCCTCCCGCGAAAGAACCGACCCTGCGGGAATACCGGAAAGAAAAAGAGTTTCAAGGAGAAAAGGAGCTTGTGCCGTTCTAGGAATTTACCCACTTCAAGACATACAAAAACCGTCCCTAAACATGGGACGGTCATTTTTGTCAGTCGTTTTTTATTAGATAATGTTCCCTAGCCAACTTCTTTCCAATTGTGCAAAGGAGCATAAATATTGACTGGTGCCGGTGACAGGGGTCGAACCTGCACGGGGGGTTACCCCACGCGATTTTGAGTCGCGCGCGTCTGCCAATTCCGCCACACCGGCAAACGTGGCGCGCCCGGAGGGACTCGAACCCCCAACCTTCTGATCCGTAGTCAGATGCTCTATCCAATTGAGCTACGGGCGCAAGGTAGGCACGTCGCTTCTGCACATTTCGAGTGGTGCCGGGGACCGGACTCGAACCGGCACGGTAGGCTCCTACCCCAGGATTTTAAGTCCCGTGCGTCTACCTGTTCCGCCACCCCGGCAAGCTGGTGCCGGCGAGAGGACTCGAACCTCCAGCCTGCCGCTTACAAGGCGGCTGCTCTACCGATTGAGCTACACCGGCGCCCTCGTCCACAGATCCGTCCGAACGGTGTGCAATGGTGGCTCGGGACGGAATCGAACCGCCGACACGAGGATTTTCAGTCCTCTGCTCTGCCGACTGAGCTACCGAGCCGTGAAATGGCGGTGCTGACGGGACTTGAACCCGCGATCTCCGGTGTGACAGACCGGTGTGTTAACCCCTACACCACAGCACCGCGATACATAGTCCTTTGGTAGCGGGGGCAGGATTTGAACCTGCGACCTTCGGGTTATGAGCCCGACGAGCTACCGAGCTGCTCCACCCCGCGATCTGGTGGACGATGGAGGATTCGAACCTCCGACCTCTTGCGTGTGAAGCAAGCGCTCTCCCACCTGAGCTAATCGTCCACGTACACCACAGATTCCCAAACGGCCCCTCGGGGAATCGAACCCCGAAACTACCTTCTCGGGGCATAGGATGGTGGATAGGGTGGGATTCGAACCCACGGTACGGCTTTTGACCGTACACACGATTTCCAATCGTGCCCCTTCGACCACTCGGGCACCTATCCGTTTGGCTCCGCAGGCAGGATTCGAACCTGCAACCCTCCGGTTAACAGCCGGATGCTCTACCGTTGAGCTACTGCGGAATGCGGTTTTACGAACGGCACGTTTAATCATACCACGGACGAGGCGCCTCTGCAAGAGGGGTTTCCCGTTTTCCGAAACCTCTTTACGAGGAAACGAAAGCGTCGGTTTGTTAAGCTTACACGTAAAGACCACCACCGGGTAAGGGCGGGATCGGCCATGCTGGACCCTCAAGCTCGCGAAGCGGAAACGCTACCTTCCACGGAGGTGCACTCCTCCGAACCGCGCGTCCTCCTCGTCACGGAAAGGACCTTAGGGGAAGGACACCGGAGCGCCGCGCGCGCCCTCGCCGAGGCGTTCCGCCGCCTCGTTCCCGGACTCTCTCCCGTCATCGCCACGACACTCCCCGCCCACGTCGAGTGGGTGTTCAACGCCGTATACGGACACACCTTGACGAAGAACCCCGCCCTCTGGGGAGCGGCCTACGAGACGGAGCTTTGGACCGGTCCCCTCATGAAACCGATCGTCTCCAACCCTATTCGGCGCAACGCCCGACGCCTCGTCGCCCTCTACAAGCCACACATCGTTCTCGCCACGCACGCCCTTCCGGTACACGCCTTTGCCCGCATGCGCAAGCGCGGTGCGCCCTACGTCTTAGGCGTGGCGATCACCGACTTTGGGGGGAACAGCTTCTGGACGGACAAGTACGTAGACGCCTTCTTCGTCGCCAACGAGGAAATCGGTCGCCGGATTGCCGCCCGTTACCGCCTTCCCGAAGAGCGCTTCGTTCCCACGGGGATCCCCATCCATCCCGTCTTTGCGGCGGGAGAAGAGGAAAGGCGTCGCCGGCGGGAAGAGAAGCGGCGGGCCCTCGGGATCGGAGAAGAACCCCTCATCCTCCTCTTTGGCGGCGGCGAAGGGCTGTTCGACTTCCCTTCGCTCATCCACGCCCTCGATAAGCTCACGCTTCCCTTCTCCCTCCTCGTGCTCACCGGGCGCAATGCCTTCCTCTGGGAGACCCTCCGGACCTTGCGCGGATCTTTACGCCACAAGCTGTTCCCCTACGGGTTTCTCGAAGATCCGCAGGAGATCTTCGATATCTACCTCGCTGGAGACCTGTTGATCAGCAAGGCGGGAGGGCTCACCGTCTCCGAGGCGCTTGCTGTGGGGCTTCCGATGATTCTGCACCGGCCGATCCCCGGACAAGAGTCGCGGAACACGAACTACCTCTTGGAAAAAGAAGCCGCTCTGTACGCCCCGCGGCCGGACATCCTCGTGCGGACGGTCGAATTCCTCCTTCGGGAACCCGAACGCCGGCGTGAGCTCGCCGAACGGGCACGCTCCCTCGGAAAGCCGGACGCAGCGCTGGGCATTGCCCGCCACATGCTCACCCTGTACGCCGAGTCGTGCAGATCCACCCAAACCTCTCCGTGAGATCTCGCAAGGTCGTGCACCTCTCTCGGACCGCTCTGTGCATAGGCCTCTTCGAAGACGAAGAAACGGGCGGCACATTTCCGCCCGTAACTTCCCTAGTACACATCCGCTGTTTTCCGGAAGACGCTAACGCCCGCGCTTCGGACGCGTCTAGAAATCTTCCTTGCCGCGCTTGCGCCGGGGAGGCACGAGACCTTTGCGCTGGCAATCCGGACAGATCCCGTAGATCACGAGTTTGTGGTCGAGGACCTGATAGCCCAATCGGCGGGCGGCCTCGTCCTCCACCTCGAAGTAGGGTGTGTAGGGGAGGTCTTCGACCTTGCCGCAGACGACGCACACGACGTGGTAGTGGTCTTCCGGATTGGCGTCGTAGCGGCTCGCCTGGTCCCCAAAGGTGAGCTCTTGAATGAGCCCGGCCTCCTTAAAGACCTTGAGGTTGTTGTATACGGTCGCCACGCTCATGCTCGGGTACTCGGAAGCCAGGGCCTGATAGATTTCTTCGGCCGTCGGGTGTTCGTGGTGCGTATATAGGTAGTTCAAGATGGCATATCGTTGCGGTGTCATCCGCACGCCGAGGGCGCGCAGACGCTCCACGGCACGTTCTATGGCGAGAACGGGATCCCTTGGGACCTTCCCTTCGCTTATCCCAGATCTCGCGTCGTTTTCGTGTGTGGTCCCTGCCTCCCAAGCACGCCCGTTCTCCGACGACGCTTCCGCTTGGAGTACCTCTGCGGCCTCGTTCTTCTTCTTCCCCATTCCGTTCGCCCCCTTGCCACCCCGGCCAGAGTGAACGTTCGTCCATCTGGTTGAGAATGAAAACCTCTATCGCTACAAGGTTAAAGAAAAAACAGTTCTCGCTTTTTATAAGATACGCCGCCTTGAGCCGTGTGTCAAGGGGTTGGGAAAACAAAGCCTCTGTTTATGGACTACGGAATCCCAGATACGGCCGTGCCACGGGCCGGTCGGACTTCGCCGCTTCGCCAAGCGAGGCACATCGAACGGAGGGGGCAAATGTGGCACTTTGGGAATCTCGCGTGGCACATCCTGCGCCCGTGCCAGATCAACGCGTGGTGGAGGGGAATCCAAAAGCGCTTGGGAACGATTCGCGTGATTTCTCGTTCGACAATTTCGGGTTTCGAAGAAGTCGTGAGCCCCAATCGGCGGGCGACGCGGCGGACATGGGTGTCCACGGCAAACGCCGGGATCGCGAAGGCGTTTGCTACCACCACGTTGGCCGTCTTGCGCCCAACTCCGGGAAGGGCCGTAAGGGCTTCGACGTCCGCGGGTACCTCCCCTCCGTGGCGTTCTACGAGTTCCTGGGCCAAGGCAACGAGTCGTTCGGCCTTGATCCGGTAGAGGCCGAGCGTACGGAGAATGGAATAGAGGTCTTCTGGGGAAGCTTCGGACAGCGCGCGGGCGTCGGGATAGCGGCGAAAGAGTTCGGGGGTTACTGCGTTCACCTTGGCATCGGTCGTCTGGGCGGAAAGCACCGTGGCTACAAGGAGTTCGTAAGGATTGCGGTAGACGAGCTCGCAACGCGCGCCGGGATAGAGGTCGAGAAGTCCCAGTACGATCTCACGAACGGGGACACGGTAGGCGCGCAGAGGCCGAGAAGATGTGCGGAACTTCACGCGCGCTTTGACCTTGCTCCTCTTGCTCATTTTGCTTCCCCCGAGGAGGATACGTGGGCGTCAAGAGTTTCGAGAACGCGTTCGACGTGGCCGTCGACGCGCACGTTCGTCCAAGCACGCACGATGCGGCCCGCGGGATCGATGAGGAAGGTGCTTCGCACGACACCGAGGCGTCGCTTCCCGTAAGATAGCTTTTCTCGAAGAGCGCCGTACGCGTCAATCACGGTGCGCTCGGGATCGGACAACAAGGAAAAGGGAAGGCCGAGCTTGGCGGCAAACTTCGCGTGGCTCTCTACGCTATCTGAGGAAAGGCCGAGAACCTCGGCGCCACGGGCGCGGAAGTCCGCGTATCGGTCGCGGAACGCCTCCGCTTCGCGCGTGCAGCCGGAAGTGAAGTCCTTGGGGTAAATGTAGAGGACGAGGTAACGGCCACGGAACTCTTCCAACGTCCGCTCCCGGCCTTCTTGATCCTGTAGGCGAAAGGTAGGAGCTTCCATCCCGGCCTCGAGATTGGGCATCACCGCCGCCCCCTCGTACGGAAACGGGTTGTACGACTATCCTACCGCACCCAAGCACCGTTGAAAAGAGAAAAAGAGACGCGGGCGTTTCCCGCTCTGTCCTTGACAAGGTTTCCTCACCTCGGCAAAATCTAGGAAGGAAGAAAGGGAGGGATGAAATGTGTCGTTTCTTTTCACGCCATGGACACCCGTCCTCCTCATTGCATTCCTTCTCTCCTTGGGTGCCCAACTTCTCGTCCAAAGACGTTTTGCACGCTTCGGACAAATCCCGGCTTCCCGTGGACTCACGGGACGAAGCGTGGCCGAAGCCATCATCCGCCAGAACGGCCTGTACAACGTAGCCGTGGAGCCTGTACCGGGGAGTCTCAGCGACCACTACGATCCTACGAAACGCACGGTTCGCCTTTCGGAAGGCGTGTACGATTCGGCAAGCATTGCGGCGGTAGCGGTCGCAGCCCACGAGGTAGGACACGCCATCCAGCACGGGACAAACTACCCGCTTCTCGTCCTCCGGAACCAGCTCGTACCCGTGCTCAACATCACCTCTGGGCTCGCGCCGTGGCTCATCCTCGCCGGAATCTTGTTTAAGGCTTCCGGGCTTTTCCTCCTCGGGGTGCTCTTCTTTGCCGGCGTCGTCCTCTTTCACTTGGTGACCTTACCCGTGGAATTCGACGCCAGCCGCCGAGCCTTGCGGGAGCTCGATCGCCTTGGCCTCGTCTCGCCTGCAGAAATCCCGGCGGCGCGCAAGGTGCTTACAGCGGCGGCGCTTACGTATGTCGCCGCGGCGACCATCGCCGCTTTGCAGCTTCTCGAATACATTTGGATCTTTTTCCAAGAGCGTGACGAAGCGTAACCCATCCCTCCTGAATGCGCATCGATTCGCCAAAGCGCCCGTAGAACGCGAAACACCACGGCACGTGCGACGGAGGAGCATTCGACAATGCGTGCGACAAACGAAGAATGGTTTACCCGCGCGGAAAGGCTCTTCCCGGGGGGCGTAAACTCTCCCGCACGCGCCTATGCGGCCGTCGGGGGAACGCCCCCTGTCTTTGTGCGCGGGGAAGGGGCCTACATGTACGACGTCGAAGGCAAGCGCTACATCGATTACCTGGCGGCCTACGGTCCCCTCATCCTCGGACACGCCCAAATTGTGTCGGAACCGAATTCCTGCAGGGCCGAACCTTGCGGCTTACGGCTCTTCTGCATGGACTCCTGGTTCTTCTTCTTCACGGCGTCGGCGTCCGTACCCGTCTGGGTTTTCTTGCCCACCTGGCTCACCTCCCGTCATAGCGTGTACCGTTTTTCTCGCCCTATCCTTCATCGACGGAGGTCGCCGTTCCCACGACGGACGGACAAATGTCCCGGCCACTTCCTGCTTCGACGAGGAGGTGCTCGTAGACCGGCTTCCCCGTTCCGCCGCCCCTTCGTCCTTCGGCGGAGAGGAGGATCCCTTCCCACGCGCGACGAGGAAATCCGTCCGATGCCCGGAGAGAATTTCCGAAAGCTCCGCATAGAGCGCGGGCACCGGCGCACAATGTAGACGACCGGAGGGCTCCGGCGCCTTCCCGAGAACGCAAATTAAAACTACACCCATGCTGTAAAGATTGTTTTTCTCGTTCGATGAGGTGTACACTGGAAGCAGACGGGTGGACGACAGGTCCGTCAAAAAGGAGGTCGGCCGAGATGTTTACTCATCCCCCGTTGCCGTACGCGTACGACGCCCTCGAGCCGTATATCGACGCCAAGACGATGGACGTACACTACAACGGCCACCACGGCGGCTACGTGAAGAACTTAAACGCCGCCCTCGAAAAGTATCCGGAGTGGCTGGAGAAAGACCTCGTCACGATCCTTCAGTCCCTGGACCAAATCCCCGAGGATGTCCGGACCGCCGTCCGCAACAATGGCGGCGGCCACTACAACCACGCCTTTTGGTGGCCCATGCTCCGGAAAAACCCTGGCGGACGGCCTTCGGGAAGGCTCTTTGCGGACATCGAGGCACAGTTCGGTAGTTTCGAAAACTTTCAAGAAGAGTTCAAAAAGGTGGCCATGGCGCGCTTCGGAAGCGGCTGGACTTGGGCGTTGTACGAGGACGGGCGCATCGTAATCATCTCTACACCCAACCAAGACAACCCGGTAATGGAAAGGCGGATCCCTTTCTTTGGGCTCGACGTGTGGGAACACGCCTACTACCTGAAGCACCAAAACCGCCGCGACCTCTACATCGCGGACTTTTGGAACGTCGTGGATTGGGAAGAGGTCGGCCGTCGCTACGAAATCGCGCGAAGCGGAAAGCTCCCCTTTACCCTGTAGTTGGCTCTCCAGAATCGATGCAAAAAGGCCGGTGTCCGTACACCGGCCTTTTGTCGTTGTACCGTTTGTTTCCCTACGACCGCCAGTCGAAAGCGACGCGCTCCTCCACCTTGCGGAAGACGCGGGGCATGGGCACGCGGGCGAGTTCCTCAGGGGGAAACCACCGCGTCTCCCAGCCGTCCTCCGCGAGGAGGCGAACGAAGACTTTCTCCGCACCACCGCACGCGCCGGGTACGGGGGGCACGCGGATCCTTAGAAGCCAACGCCGATGCGTAAAGGCGTGCTCCACGGTGCCGACGAGGACGAAGTCCGCGCAGCAGTTCTCCACTTGTTCCGATGAAGAGGCGAAGTGGGGGAAATGCCACAGACGCGCGAGAAGGCCTGTATCGCGCCGCGCGAGCAGAACCCCGTCTCCAGTTTGGCAGAAAAACACGTCGCGTTGTTCCAGGGGTCGGGGCTTCGGAGTCGCGGGCCGAGGGTAGCGCGTCGGCTCGCCGGAACGCCGGGCGGCGCACACGTCTTGCAGGGGGCATTCCAAACAGCGGGGCGCCCGCGGTGTACACACCGTCTCTCCGAGCTCCATGAGCGATTCGTTGAAGGTTCCCGGGGATTCGGGAGGAATGTAGGCGCGGAGGACCTCGCGCACCCGCCGCACGAACCCGGGATCGTCCTTGGGACCCTCCCAAGCGAAGAGACGCGCGATTACGCGCTGCGCGTTTCCGTCCACGGCGGGCTCGGGAAGACCGAGGAGCTTGGAGGCCAAAAGTCCCGAAAGGTAGGGGCCGATTCCAGGAAGCTCGTCCCACGCGCGTGGATCGCGGGGGAACTTCCCGCCGTGGCGCTCGACAACGGCGCGGGCGAGTTCGCGGAGGTAGGCGGCCCTTCGGTAGAACCCAATTCCCTGCCAGAGGCGAAGGACTTCTTCCTCGGAGGCGCGGGCGAGCTCGTCCCATCCGGGAAAACGTTCGACAAAGCGCCGAAAGTACCCCTCCGCGGCGCGCACGCGCGTGCGCATGAGGAGGAACTCGCTCACCACGGTCCGGTAGACGTCCGACTCCGACGGCGGCGCACCTTCCGGGGTCCGCCAGGGCAAGGGGCGGCGGTGGGCAACGTACCACGCGAGCAACGTCTTGGGCCAGTCGGGGACGACAGATCGCACGTCGGATGGGGAGAGCTTTGCTTCCTCCACAGCGCCTCTACTCCTTTCTTCCGCGGCTCCGTCCGACAGGATCCTCCTCCTGAACCAGAATTTCTCCCAATACCCGCACGCCGCGGGGCGTCGGTTCGGTGAGGAGGGCGTGCATGCGTACCCCCGCCCGCCGTGCGGTGCGAAAAGCTTCGGCAAATCGCGGATCGATGTGTGCTGCGGGGGCGACGGCGCGGGCGTCTACCCGCCCCACGACGAAGAGAGCGAGGGCTCCTTCCTGCCCGGACTCTACGAGATCCGCTAACGCGAGGAGGTGGCGCCGTCCGCGTTCCGTGACGGCGTCGGGAAAGTACCCGATTCCCTCGCGCACGTAGGTGACGCTCTTTACCTCCACCCAAAGTGGCGGCAAACCGAAAGCGGCGGGAACGTACAGGTCGAAACGGTGTGCGCCGCGGGCCACCTGGCGTTCGAGAAAGGCACGACCGCACGTGCAGCGAAGCCACCACGAAGCGACGAGTTCCGCCACGCGTGCGTCAACCGTAGCGTAGCCGCCATGCGGGAGTTCCGCGAGAACGGCGCGAAAATTCGTCTTCCGCGGTTTCTTCCCCTGTGGGTCGGACGGTACGGGGGAAATCCATATTCCGCTGCCGGGAAAGAGCACGGTCTCGAGACGACCAGGATCGGGAAGGTGCACGGGAAAGGGCTTCGCCTCTCCCCCGTCTTCCTCGCCCGTAGCGAGCAAAAGAAAGCGGTTCGGGCGCGCGAGAAAACGCGCCCGAACGAGGGGAGGGAAGGTTACGGCGTAGCCGGAACAGTCGCTCCCTTCGACGTAGGGCGAACCCCGCATCACGCCCGCCACTCCGCTTTGCCAGAGGAATCTTCGAGGGCGAGGGCGACGAGGCGGTCGATGAGCGAGGGATAGGAAAGCCCCGTAGCTTGCCAAAGCTTGGGGTACATGCTCTGTTCGGTGAACCCCGGAATCGTGTTGACCTCGTTGACGAAAATCTCCCCTGTCTCTCGGTGGAGGAAAAAGTCCACGCGGGCAAACCCCCGAGCATCCAACGCGCGAAACGCCTTTAGCGCAAGGAAGCGGAAGCGTTCCCTGAGCGTTTCATCTAAAGGAGCGGGGATGAGGAGGTCCGTCTTTCCCGGAGTGTACTTGGCTTCATAGTCGTAAAACTCGTTGTGGGGGACGACCTCTCCGGGTACGCTGGCCTCAGGGTCTTCGTTGCCGAGCACGGCGACTTCGATCTCCCGGGCGGGAACGTAGGCCTCGACGACGACCTTGCGGTCGTAGCGCAGGGCTTCTTCGACGGCCGTGGGGAGGTCTTCAGGGCGTTTCACCTTGCGAATTCCCACGCTCGACCCAAGGTTTGCCGGTTTCACGAACAGGGGAAGTCCGAGCCCTTCGAGAAGGCTCCGGGCGATCCCGTCGGGGTCCTTTATCCATCTGCTCCGCGTGAAGTCGCGGTAGGGGACTTGCGGAAGGCCGAAGGCGGCAAAGAGGCGTTTCATGAGTACTTTGTCCATTCCCGCCGCGGATGCGGCGACGCCGGAACCAACGTAGGGGATCCCCAAAAGCGTGAGGTACCCCTGCACCGTACCGTCTTCCCCGTGCGGACCATGAAGGAGCGGGAAGGCCACGTCGGCCTCTTCAAGCGCCGCGCACCCGACCTTCGGCCGCCGGTGCATTTCTGCGGGAAAGGGGGGGTCTCCTTCAAGCAAAGGGAACGAGCGTTCGGGCGGATGCCAAGAGCCTCCGCGGTCGATGTACACGGGAATGAGCTCGTACCGCTCGCGGTCGAGGACGCGGTATACGCTTCGGGCAGATGCGAGGGAAACCTCGTGTTCGGCAGAACGTCCCCCGAAGAGGAGGGCGAGCTTGATGCGTGTAGGCATGACCGTCCCCGCCTTCGTACGTCTTGATGCCCCGGATGCAGGCGCAAAAACCGACCCTTTCTCTTTTTCCTACGCGTATTGTACCTTAAGAAAGAACCGCCCCGTCGCATCGACGCCCGCGGGGGAGTCCGAGGCGCGGAGCCGAGCCCTACAGCCTCTTTCATTCCATCCCCGGGAGGAGAGAACATGACCCGGTCGAACGCGTCGGATCCCCAAAGTTCGAAACAAGGCGCCGAAGCCGCCGTGCTTTGGGGTCCGCACACGGAGCGCACGCGACAGCTGTTTCCCCTCGGCGGCGCCCGCGGAGAAATGCGTATGCCGCTGGAGGTCGTCTACGCCATCGCTCTGATCAAAAAAGCCGCCGCCCGCGTCTGGGCGCGCCGCGGCGTGTTTTCCCCTGCAAAGGGGGAAGCCATCGCAGCCGCAGCAGACGAGATCCTCGCCGGGCGTCACGACGACCAATTTCCCCTGCCCGTATGGCAGACAGGTTCGGGGACGCACACGCACATCAACGTGAACGAGGTCATCGCCCGCCGCGCGGAAGAGATCCTCACCGCCCGAGGCGTCGACGAACGCGTGCACCCGTACGACGACGTGAACCGCGGCCAGAGTTCCAACGACGTCTTCCCGTCCGCCGTGCACATCGCCGCGCGCACGCTCGCCGAAGAGCGGCTCTTCCCCGCCCTCGAAGAATTTCTCTCCGTCCTGTGGGAAAAGGCGTGCGCCTACCGTTCGACGGTGAAGCTCGGACGCACGCACCTCATGGACGCCGTCCCCCTCACCTTCGGACAGGAGATCTCCGGATGGGCGGCGCTCGTGGAGGCCGACCTGCGCCGGGTCCGGGAGGCGGCGGCGGAATTGGAGGAGCTGGCCCTCGGAGGTACGGCCGTAGGCACGGGGCTCAACGCACCTGAGGGGTTCGCCGAAGAGGTCGTCGAAGAACTCGCCCGTCTCACGGGCTTCCCCCTTCGGCGTGCGGAAAACCCATTCGCCGCCCTATCCGGGCAAAACGCGCTCGCCCGCTTTCACGCCAGCCTGCGCGTCCTCGCCGCCGACCTCTTCAAGGTCGCGGGGGACGTCCGCCTTCTCGCCAGCGGTCCGCGGGGTGGTTTGGGGGAAATCCGCTTACCGGCCAACGAAGCCGGGAGTTCGATCATGCCGGGCAAAGTGAACCCTACCCAAGCCGAAATGCTCCAGATGGTCGCCGTGCAGGTCATAGGCTACGACGCCGCCGTCGGCTTCGCCGCCGCCTTGGGACAGATCGAGCTTACGACGTTTCGCCCTCTCGTGGCGTACAACGTCCTCACGTCGATCAAACTCTTGGGGGACGCCGTCCGTAGCTTCGCGGAGTTTGCCCTTCGGGGACTCGAGGCCGACGAGCGGGCGATGCGGGAGCACCTCTCCCGTTCGCTCATGCTCGTCACCGCCCTCTCGCCGCGCATCGGCTACGAACGGGCGGCGGAGGTCGCTCGCCTCGCCCAGCGCGAGGGGATCACCTTGCGTGAGGCCGCCGCACGCCTCGGCGTCCTCACTCCGGAAGAGTTCGACCGCCTCGTACGTCCTGAGGACATGGTCGGAACCTTCCTCGTACGCGAGGCGGACTTTTGCGGCGACGGAGGAGCTCAAGACTGACGCCGGATGAGCGAACAAAAGAGTTCCGGATCTACGTTGCCGCCGGAGATCACGGCGACGAGACGGCCGCCGTCCCCTGGCGCGGCGGCCTTTCCGCCCCGCCCTTCTCGAACGGCGAACGCGCCCGCAAGGGACACGGCTCCAGAAGGCTCGGCGACGATGCGTGCTTCCCAAAAGAGGCGACGAAGGGCCTCGGCGATTTCCTCTTCGCTCACTGTGACCAAGGCGTCGGCGTAGCGCTGGACGAGGGGGAAGGTGAACGCCCCCGGCATTTCCGCCCGTAGGCCGTCGGCCATCGTCTCGACCGTTTCGCGGCGCACGCGGGTCCCCGCCTCGAGGGAGCGGCGCGTGTCGTCCGCTCCTTCGGGCTCTACGCCGACGACGCGCACGCGGGAAAAGCGCGCCTTGACCGCCGTGGCGATTCCGGCGATGAGCCCGCCTCCGCCCACGGGTACGAGGAGGACGTCGCCCTCCCGCAAAAAGGGGTAGAGTTCGAGGGCGAGCGTCCCCTGCCCGGCGACAACCCAGGGGTCGTCGTACGGATAGACGATTTCCGCCCCCCTCTCTGCGGCGATGTGTTCCGCCTCTACGAGGCGCTCCGAAGAGCGGCCTCCGACCTGCACGATCTCCGCCCCCAACGCTGCGATCGCCTCCCGCTTTACCGCAGGGATCGTTTCCGGAACGACAACCGTGGCCTTGAGGCCGAAGAGCCTTGCCGCGTACGCCACGGCGCGCCCGTGGTTGCCGGAAGAGGGGGTGACGACGTGGCGCACGCCCCTACGCGCCGCGTTGGCAACCGCCGCCAAAGCGCCGCGAATCTTAAACGCGCCGATCGGCTGAAGGGTTTCGAGCTTGAGCCAGATTTCCGCTCCTCCCCACCCCCGAGACGAAGACTCCGAATCCGAAAGGGGTGACCTCGGCGATACGTCCCCCGCGGGAGGAATTCCTTGCGGAAGGGAACCGCTTTCCCAAAGGCGGACGAGCGGTGTATGCGGGAGGTATCTGTGCACAACCTCCGCGGCGGAGGCAATCCACGAAAGGCCCCAAGCCGGGGTGAGCGTATCGGGGTGAGGTACCTCGGTGGACACGGATACCACTGCCTCCTAGATCGGCGTACCGTACCGCATTTCGACGAATTTCGGATGGCGGACGATGCCCCGTCTGACCCCACTATAGCACACGGGAGAAAAAGGCGCGACCGGGCGCTCTCCCTTTTATCCCGATGCGGCGCGGCGCGCACACATGCGGGCGGCCATGGCGTCGCATACCTTGGCAGCGCAGTCGGGACAAAGGGGGGACTTCCATGGCCGTACACTATGCACACGCCCGGGCGTTCGTCGGGCGACCGGTGTACGTGGTGACCGCAGACGGTCGACGCTACACGGGGATCGTCCACGCCGTGACGCCTACACACCTCTACCTGCGTCCGCTTCGGATGCCCAATCCCGGCGGAAGGATCTGGCCCTATCCGCCCACGCTCGTCGCAAACCGAACCCCCGAAGCCGGACAGCTCGCCGTAGAGCCGCTCGCTCCGGCGGACGGAAGCGAGTTCACCCTCGAACCGGCACAGTACCGCACGGGTTGGGCGCCGTGGTGGCCGGGATATGAGGCGGCGCTCATCGCCCTCCCGCTCTTCGCCATCCTCGCCCTCGGCCTTCTCTTCGTCTAAGCCGGCCGACTTCGGCGATTTCCGCAGGCAAGCGGAAGCGAGGCGACCCCCCGAGGGTCGCCTCGTCGCTTTCCAAAGGCGGGACGGGCCCCTTTCTCCGACCTACACCAACCGTCCGAAACGTGCACGGTCCTTTGACTTTATTCCTTTTCCCGCGGACGGAAGACGAGGGCGGCAAGAAAGCTGAACAGGATGGCCGAAGAGATCCCCGCACTCGTGATCTCGAACATCCCCGTAATTACGCCGACGATACCGTAGCGTTCCACTTCGTCCAGGGCCCCGCGGACGAGGGAGTATCCAAAGCTCGAAACGGGGACGCTCGCGCCGGCACCGGCGAACTGCAAAAGGGGTTCGTAGAGACCTAGACCGGCGAGAACCGCACCGAGGACTACGAGAGTCACCGTCGTATGCGCAGGTGTGAGGCGGACCACATCCAAAAGAATTTGGCCCAAAACACTGAAGAGACCACCGACGAGAAATGCCGTAAGGTAGATCATCGTACCGCCATCCCTCCCGAACAGGAACGAACTCGCCCGGACCTACTCTCGCTCGAGGGTGACCGCGTGGGCGATGCCCGGGATGCTCTCGCCCTGCTGAACGGAGAGGGGGGAGTGGAGGGCTCCCGTGGCGAGGAGGAGGACACGGCGCAGTCGACCGTCGGCCATTTCGGGGACGAGGTACCCGTAGTAGACGATGGCCGAGCTCGCGGCGCCGCTTCCGCCCGTGAGGACGTTCTGACGTTCGCGGTCGTAGATCATGAGCCCGGCGTCCCGTACGCGCTCCGGATCGAAGAACAGGCCGGCCTCACGCATGAGGTCGAGGAGGAGCCTGCGTCCAACCTCTCCGAGATCCCCCGTGACAATGAGGTCGTAGTCCGTCGGAGAGAGGCCCAGGTCTGCGAGGTGGGTGCGCAGCGTGTCCACGGCGGCGGGAGCCATGGCCGCCCCCATGTTCATGGGATCCGTAATCCCCATGTCCATGACGCGTCCTACCGTTGCCGCGCGGATGCGCACGGGAAGACCCGAAGGCCGCACGACGGCTACTCCGGCTCCCGTTACCGTCGTCTGGGCGGTGGGCGGCTTCTGGCCTCCGTATTCCGTCGGTTGGCGAAACTGCCGTTCGGCGGCCAGGTTGTGGCTCACGGCTCCCGTGAGGACCGTGGCGGCGGCACCCGAGGCTACGAGGAGCGCCGCCAAGGCGAGACCTCCTGTCGACGTGGCGCATGCGCTGTACAACCCGAGGTACGGAACGCCGAGGGAACGCGCGGTATAGGCGGTGGAGACGATCTGGTTGAGGAGGTCGCCGCCGACGAAGAGGTCGACGTTCTCCGGCGCGAGGGATCCCTTGCGCAGGGCGATGGCCACCGCGGACTCCAAGAGGGCACGCTCGGCACGCTCAAAGGTCTTTTCCCCCACGTAAGGGTCCTCGTAGGCCCGGTCGAGCACCTTCCCTAAGGGGCCCTCCTTCTCGCGCGGACCGCCTACCGTTGCCGTGGCAAAGATCGCCGGAGGTTGCGGAAACACCCAGGTCCTCCCTTGTCGCACGTCAAGCACACCTCCTCCTTCCCTACGACCTTCGATGCGCGGCGGACCCTCATCCCCCGACTGCGCCGCGAACAAGGAGCTCCACAAGGGAGCGGACGAGGGCGACGACAAAGGCGGAGACGACGCCAAAGACGATCACGGGGCCGGCTACCTTGAACATGTTGCCGCCTACGCCGAGGACATACCCTTCGCTCCGGTAGTCGAGGGCGGAAGAAGCCATCGTATTGGCAAAGCCGGTGACGGGTACGATGGCGCCCGCCCCTCCCCACTGACCGATGCGGTCGTACCACCCAAGGCCCGTAAAGAGCACGGCGAAAAAGATGAGCGTGGCCACGGTGGGGTTGTTCGCCTCTTTGGGGGAGAAGTGAAACACGTGGACGTAGACGTCAGTGACGAGTTGGCCGAAGAAGGAAATCGCCCCCCCGACGAGAAAGGCGCGCAGGGAATTCAAAAGAACGGGCCGCGGTGTTTCTCGGTCGCGGGCGAGCCTTTGGTAGGCCTCTGGGTCTCTGAGGACGTCCCTCGAGAGCGGGTGCTCCACACGAACCCCTCCTTTCGAACCTTTTCGACCGACCTTTTCGACCATCCGAAACCAGAAAACCGCCGCACGTCGCGCCCTCTTAGATTGGGCGACCGGTGCGGCGGTCATACCGAGATCAAGCGAGGTCGACGAGGGTTCGCAGGTCCTCCTCCTCCGCGGGAGTGAGGAGACGCGCCTCGCCTTCTCGGAGATCCCCGAGCGCTATGGGCCCAAAGCGCACGCGGTGGAGGTCGAGTACTTCCTTCCCACGCGCCCGGAACATGCGCTTCACCTGGTGGTAGCGGCCCTCCGTAAGGACGACCTCGACGACGCTCTCGGCCGCGGAAGCGGCCTCGATTTCTCGCGCCCAGCGCTGGGCCACGGGGTCTTCGGCAAGGGCCTGCCCCTCGTGGATTCTCAGCTCGGCCGGACGCGTTCGCGTTCCGTCTTCCAACACCACCCCGCGGGCAAATGCCTCCTTGTCGCGTTCGTCGACGCGGCCGAGTACCCGCGCGTGGTACACCTTGGGCACCCGCCAGCGCGGCGACGTGAGCCGATGGGCGAGGATTCCATCGTCCGTAAGGAGGAGGAGTCCCGTGGTGTCCACGTCCAGCCGGCCTACGGGAAAGAGCTCGCGGTAGAGGAATTCTTCGGGGACGAGTTCTAGGACGGTGGGGTGGCGGGCATCCCGCGTCGCGGAAACGTATCCCTTGGGCTTGTACACGACGAGGGTGAGGGACGGGCGGTACGTCACGGGTTCTCCTTCTACGGCAACCTCGTCTTCCTCAGGTGAGACGCGAAGCCCCGGGTCCCGGACGACTACGCCGTTTACCGTAACCGAGCCTTCACGGAGGAGGCGATGAACTTCCTTGCGCGTTCCGTAGCCGGAACGGGCGAGCAGGCGGTCGAGGCGCATCTCGGACAAAACAACTCCCTCCCCGATCGTCTATTCCGCACCTCCAAGGAGCCTTCGGGTGTGGCGCTTGTACGCTTCGACGCCGGGTTGGTCGAAAGGGTTAACGCCGAGGAGGGTGGCGCTTACGGCCACGGCGACTTGGAAAAAGGCAAACGCCTCTCCCAGGGCCTCCGGCGAACGCTCGCGCAGGCGCAAGTCCACGAGAGGAACGCCCCCTTCCGTGTGGGCGCGCACGACACCCGCAAGCGTCGCCTCGAACACGTCGCGTAAGGTTCGACCGGCGAGGTACCCCCAGTGGGGATCCTCCGGAGCAAAGGGCAAGACGAGCCGCTCGTCTTCCTCGACGACGAAGAGCGTCTCAAACAGGTGGCGCCTCCCCTCCTGCAGGTACTGTCCGAGAGAGTGGAGGTCTCGGGTGTACACCGCGGAGGTAGGGTAGAGGGCCCGCCCGTCCTTCCCTTCGCTCTCCCCGAAGAGCTGCTTCCACCACTCGGCAAAGCCCTCGAGCGTCGGGTCGCCGACGGCGAGAACTTCGACGACGTATCCCTTAAGGTACAGGAGGTAGCGGAGGAGCCCGTAGCGCAAGGCGGGGTTTTCGGCTTCGGGCTTCCTGTAGCGGGCAAACCCTTCGTACGCTCCGGCGAGGAGACGGCGCGGCGGGACCCCCGCCAACGCTAAGGGGACGAGCCCCACGGGGGTGAGCACGGAAAAGCGGCCTCCTACGTCTCGCGGCACGGCAAAGGTGCGGTAGCCCTTGCGCTTCGCACGCTCGCGGAGCACGCCCGCCTCGGGATCGGTGATCGCCACGATGCTCCGAGGTCCCCGGGAGAGGGCGCCGACACGTTCCAAATAATCTTCGAGCCATGCGAAGACGACCGCGGGTTCGAGTGTCGTTCCCGATTTGGAAACGACGACAAGGGCCACGCGCTTCCCCGCGATTCGTTTTTGGAGCGAGGCGTGGTAAAAGCTCCCGAGGTGGTGGCCGGCAAAGTACACTTCCGGACATCCCGGAAAAGAAGCGGCGAACGGCGGGCGCAAAAACTCGAGAACGGCCCGCGTCCCCGCGTACGAACCTCCGATGCCTACGACGACCACGACCTCGGCCTCGCGGCAGAGTTCTTCGGCCGTCGACTCGATTTCCGCGAGGAGGTCTCCCGACGTCTCTTCCGGGAGACGGAGCCACCCGAGGCCTTCTTCTCCGCTCTCGGCGCGGCGCAAAAGATCGGCGAGGACCTCCGCTGCCCGGGAAATTCCTCGCTCCTCCTCCGACTCCGCGACGAACGGGCGAACGCCGGCAAACGACGCACGCAGCCGACCTTCGAGGGCGCTGTCTCGACCTTGCAACGCGTTTCACCTCGTTTGTCCGTCTGTATGAGTTGTGCGACGGCAACCTCGCTAGTACCAGCTTAGCGTATCCCGTCGTCCGAAAGAAGCGGCCGGAGGAGGCCCTTTCGGCCTCTGCGACGGTTGCACGTGCTCCCGCGGGGAAGTACGCTTGAAGCAGCACCGTCGTCAAGGTATCTATCGGTGTCGAGGCGGAGGTGGGAAGAAAGGCATGTTCCGCGACCTGCGCGAATACCTCGAAGCCCTGCGACGGGAAGGCGACCTCGTAGAAGTCGACGTCCCCGTCGATCCCTATCTGGAAATCGCCGAAATCCACCGTCGGGTGATCGCCGAAGGCGGACCGGCCCTCCTCTTCCGCCGGCCGAAACACAGCTCCTTTCCTGTGGTTACCAACCTCTTCGGGACGCCCCGAAGGCTCGAACTCGCCTTCGGCGGAAGGCCGGAAACCCTCGTACGCGACCTCGTCTCCTTCGTCACGGAACACTTCCCACCGAGCCTGCGCGACCTCTGGGAAAGGCGTGGGCTCTTGGGGGCGCTTGCGCGCGTCGGCACGCGCGAGGGACCGAGCGAGCGGGCGCCGGTCACGGAGGTTGTCGACACCGCCTTCGACCTCACGCGCCTTCCCGCCCTCACCTCGTGGCCCATGGACGGCGGCCCCTTCCTCACCCTTCCCCTCGTGTACACGGAAGATCCCCGCGGACGCGGCTCGAACCTCGGGATGTACCGCATGCAAATCAAAGGTCCAACGCGCACAGGAATGCACTGGCAGATCCACCGCGGGGGCGGCTTCCACTACCACACGGCAGAGACGGAAAACCGCCCGCTACCCGTGTCCGTGTTCCTCGGCGGCCCGCCCTCCCTCGTCATCGCGGCGATCGCGCCGCTCCCCGAAAACGTCCCCGAACTCCTCCTCGCCTCCCTCCTCATGGGCGACAAGATCCCGGTCGTCCGGATCCCGGGCCATCCCCATCCCCTCGTCGCCACAGCGGAATTCGCGCTCCTGGGCGAGGTGCCGCCCTACGTGCGCGAACCCGAGGGACCTTTTGGCGACCACTACGGGTACTACTCCCTCGTCCACGACTTTCCCGTCTTCCACGTGCGTCTCGTCGCCCACCGAAAGGACGCGATCTTCCCGGCCACCGTCGTGGGGAAGCCGAAGCAAGAAGACTACTACATCGGCGAATACCTCCAACGTCTCCTCGCCCCCGTCTTCCCCCTCGTCATGCCCGGCGTGCGTTCCCTCTGGAGCTACGGCGAGGCGGGCTTCCACCCCGTGGCGGCGGCCGTGCTGCGCGAATCCTACCCCCGGGAGGCGTTCGCCCACGCCTTGCGCATCCTCGGAGAGGGACAGCTCACGCTCACGAAGTTCCTCCTCGCCACGGACGCCGACGTCGACGTACGGGACTTTCGCGCTGTCCTCACCGCCGTGCTCGCACGCTTCGCACCCGAACGGGATCTCTACGTCTTTGCCGAGACGGCCATGGACACCCTCGACTACACGGGGCGGAAGTTGAACCACGGGAGCAAGGCGGTCCTCCTCGGCGTAGGTGAACCTCGGCGAAAGCTCGGAGAGGTCCCCCCCACGTCCCTCCTCCGGCGACTCCCGCGCGGTGTGGAGGACATGTACACCTTCGTCCCGGGAACGCTCGTCGTCCACGGACCAGAATTCGTGGAGGATCCCTCCTTCCCCCAAGCCCTCCTCGAGGCGCTCACCGAACCTCGCGATGTCGGGGAAGGCCCGCCCTCTGCGGTCGGCGGCGTGACCCAAGCAACACCCCCGAACGGCGGAACCGCAGGGGAAGACGCCGCGAAGGACGAATCGGTCGAAGCGTGGCCCCTCGTCGTCCTCGTAGATCGAAAATCTGGAGACCTCCGCGACCCCCGCCTCTTCCTGTGGACGGTCTTCACCCGTTTCGATCCCGCCCACGACCTGTACGCGCGGTTTACCGTGCGCCACCACCGACCGGCCTACCAACTCCCCCTCGTCGTCGACGCCCGCATGAAGCCCTTCTATCCCCCGGAAGTTGAACCGGATCCGGAAACGGTGCGCCTCGTGGATCGCCGCTGGCGCGAGTACTTTCCCAAAGGTTAATTCGCAAACCCCCGAAAGCCTTGCGGCCTTCGGGGGTTTATCGGTTCTTCGCCTTGAGAGTGCGCTCGATTTCGCGGCGAACGGCGCGTTCGCGCAACGCCTCACGCTTGTCGTGCAGCTTCTTCCCCTTTGCCAGACCGATTTCCATCTTGATCCATCTCCCCTTGGCGTAGAGGGAAAGGGGGACGATCGTGTACCCCTCCGTCTGCACCTTGCCCATAAGGCGGTCAATTTCGCGGCGGTGCATGAGGAGCTTTCGCGTACGCGTCGGATCGGGAACGAAGGCCGTCGCCTTTTCGTACGGACTGATGTGCATGCCCACCACGTACGCTTCGCCGTCGCGGATGCGCACGTAGCTGTCGCGCAAGTTTACCCGCCCTTGGCGCACCGCCTTGACTTCGGAGCCGAGGAGGGAAATTCCCGCCTCGTAGCGCTCCTCGATGTGGTAGTCGTGATAGGCCTTGCGGTTTTCCGCAAACACACGCCGTTCCCCTCCCACGTCCCTCACCTCCCGAAACGTCCCGTAGGCCTAAGCGCGCGGCCGCACGAAAGACCAAAACCGACTCATCTCATTTCCGGCGCCTCTTGCGCTTTAGGCCGCCCTTCCCGCGTCTTTGGTCGAAAGCCTTCCCACTTTGCGCCGCAGGATCTAAAGCGAGGGATGCGTCCCGTTCCCGGGCCGCCTTGGGCGGTAAGCTTCGCCGTGCTCCGTCGAAACCGGCCTTCTCGCGGATCCGACCCGGGGAAGCGTCGTCAGGACGGATCACCTTGACGCGGCGCTTCGCCTGCCGCAAGGAGCGGTCGGAGAGCTCCTCTTCCGCCAAGGCAAAGTCGATCGTCCGTTCCTCGAGGTGAACCCCGACACACGTCACGCGAATCGGATCGCCTATGCGGTACACCTTGCCTGTGTGCTCGCCGACGAGGAACATCAGCTTTTCGTGGAAGACGTAGTAGTCGTCGGTCATGTAGCTCAGGTGGACGAGCCCCTCGATCGTATTTGGCAGACGGACAAAGAGGCCGAAGGACGTCACGCCGCTCACGACGCCGTCAAACGTCTCCCCGACGTGCGCCTGCATGTACTCTGCCTTCTTGTACGCCTCCGTCTCCCACTCCGCCTCCATCGCCACGCGCTCGCGCGTGGACGTGTGCTTGGCCGCCTCGTCGAGCCATTCGGCCAGGCGTTCCCGTTCGGCGGCGTCGGGAATTCGGCCCTGGAAAGCGTAGCGGCGGAGCAAGCGGTGGACGATGAGGTCGGGGTAGCGGCGGATGGGCGCCGTAAAGTGCGTGTAGTGCGTCGCCGCAAGGCCGAAGTGTCCGTGGTTTTCCGCGGCGTACCGCGCGCGCTGCATGCTCCTGAGAAGAAGCGTGGAGACGACCATCTCCTCCGGCTCCCCTCGCGCCTTCTCGTGGACGGCCTGAAGCTGCTTCGGCGTGACCCCTCCGGGACGGACGCGCACGACGTAGCCGAGGTTGGCGAGAAATTCGAAGAACCCCCGCATTTTGTCCGGGTCCGGAGGTTCGTGCACCCGGTAGAGAAACGGCAGGTTCAACGCCTCGGCCCACTCCGCAACCGCCTCGTTGGCCGCAAGCATGAAGTCCTCGATCATCCGCTCCCCTTCGCCGCGCTCACGGCGGTGAACGTCAATCGGCTTTCCGTCGTCGCCCAAAATGATGCGCGCCTCGTCGAGATCGAAGTCGATCGCTCCGCGCGCCTCGCGCCGCGCGCGAATCTTTCGCGCAAGTTCGGCCATGACGAACAGATTTTCGCGAAAGCGCTCGTACACCTCGCGCGAGGTGAAGGCGTCTTCCGCTTCTTGTCCGGAAAGCAGGCGGTTCACGGAGGTGTACGTCATCCGTGCCCGCGAGCGGATCACGCTCGGGAAGAACTCGTAGCGTATGCGACGTCCTCCTGCATCGAAGTCCAGAAGTACGCTGATCGCGAGCCGGTCTTCCCCCGGGTTGAGGCTGGCAATCCCGTTGGAGAGCGTGTGGGGGAGCATGGGGATCACACGGTCGACAAGGTACACGCTCGTGCCGCGGAGGTACGCTTCGCGGTCGAGCACCGTCCCCTCGCGGACGTAGGCACTCACGTCCGCGATGTGTACGCCGAGGCGCCATCCGCCTTGGGGGAGGGGTTCGATGTGCACGGCGTCGTCGAAGTCCTTGGCGTCTTCGCCGTCGATCGTGAACACGTCCACGTCGCGAAGGTCCCTCCGACCCACCAAATCCTCCTCGCGAACGCGGTCGGGCAGTCGAGCAGCCTCCTCGAGTACGTCTTCGGGAAACGCTTCCGGAAGCTCGTACTTCCGGACGATGGACAGGATGTCCACGCCCGGGTCGTCTTTGTGTCCGAGGATTTCTACGACGCGCCCGACGGCGGGGCGCCGGTCGTCCGGGTATTCGAGGATCTCGACAACCACCTTGTGGCCGGGGACAGCACCACGGCGCTCCCGCGGTGCGACCGTGATGGAGCCCGGGATGCGGAGGTCGTCCGGGACGACGTAACCAAGGTGCGCCTCTTCTTCGTAAGTCCCTACGACGCGGCGGAAGGCGCGGCGCAAGATCCGCACGACCTCCCCCTCTACCTTACGGCCGTTTCCGCCGGTCCACGATTTGCGCACGAGCACCACGTCTCCCGGCCACGCACCGTGAAGGTTTGCCGCCGGGACGTACACGTCCGGCTCGCCTTCGCGATCGGGGAGGAGGAAGGCGTAGCCTCGGGAGTGCACTTCGAGCGTCCCGCGCACGAGGTTCATCTGTTCCGGAAGCCCGTAGCGCCGAGAACGGGTGCGTACGATCTCTCCTTCCTCGACGAGACGGGAAAGGATCTCCCGAACGCTCTCCTCCAAAATCCCCTTTGCGGCCAAGAGACCGACGAGTTCCGAGGAAGACAGCGGGCGAGCAGCTTGTCGAACGGCCTCCAAAACGGCCTGCGCCACCGGATCTTCAGACAAAACCACCAAAATTCACCTCCTCGTTCGGTGTTAGCATGATGCTCCCGACGAAGGATTCGAAACCGCAAATTCCGATCTTAGAAAAACGAACGGGCGAGCCGCCCAGGGCCCGCCCGCTTTCCTGCGATCTCAGCGCAAGAAGTACGCGAGGACGAACGCGAGCACCATAAAGGCTACCGCAAGCCAGCGCGTGGCTCGGGCCAACGTCCCTTCGAGACTGCGCGACTTTTGGCGGCCAAAAAGGTGCTCCGCGCCCCCTGTGATCGCGCCGCTCAACCCCGCGCTTCGCCCCGGTTGGAGCAAAATCGTCGCGTTCAGGGCGAGGCTTACGAGCACGAGCAAGACCACGAGCGCCGTCTTCACCGCCGATCCTCCCTCCGCTCACGTACGCAACACCTGCCGCCGGAAAAGGCCGAACCCAAACGTGAGGATTATTATATCACGCGAGTAATGATCCCTCAACAAGGACGAGAAATCTACACCTTGCGGAACGGGGGAAGCGTCCCCGCGTACAGGGCAGCGTCGCCTAGGTACTCCTCGATGCGCAGAAGTTCGTTGTACTTAGCGACCCGGTCCGTACGTGACGGCGCCCCCGTCTTGATCTGTCCAGAACTGGCGGCGACCGCAAGGTGGGCGATCGTCACGTCCTCGGTTTCCCCCGAACGATGGGAGAGGACGGACCGGTACCCTGCGCGTGCCGCGACGTCTAACGTGTCAAATGTTTCGGAAAGCGTACCAATCTGGTTCACCTTGACGAGGACGGCGTTGGCCACCCCGCGGCGGATTCCCTCCTCGAGGCGCGCGGGGTTCGTGACGAAGAGGTCGTCGCCGACGAGCTGCACCCGTCCTCCGAGGGCGGACGTAAGTTTCACCCAACCTTCCCAGTCGTCCTCGGCCAGCGCGTCCTCGATGGAAAACACAGGGTAGCTCTGGACAAGGTCTGCGTACAGGTCCACGAGCTCTTCCGCCGTGAGCGAACGCCCTTCCCCGGGAAACACATACCGCCCGTCGCGGAAGAGTTCGCTCGCCGCAACGTCCATCGCGAGAAGCACGTCTTCGCCGGGGCGGTAGCCCGCCCGCTCGATCGCCTCAACGAGGAGTTCGAGAGCTTCCTCCGTACGCGCGAGCGCCGGAGCGAAGCCACCTTCGTCTCCCACGTTCACGGAATGCCCGCGGGCCTTGAGGACATCGCGCAGGGCGTGAAACACCTCAGCGCCCATGCGCAGCGCCTCACGAAAGGTGGGCGCTCCTACGGGAGCGATCATGAACTCCTGCACGTCGAGGGCGTTGTCCGCGTGTTTCCCGCCGTTCAAGACGTTCATGAGCGGCACGGGAAGCAGGCGCGCCCTGGCGCCGCCGAGGTACACGAAGAGGGGAACGCCCAAGTACACGCTTGCGGCATGTGCGACGGCGAGGGATGCCCCCAAAATGGCGTTCGCCCCCAAGCGCGACTTGTTGTCCGTCCCGTCGAGCTCCACGAGCACGGCGTCGATGTCGCGTTGGCGCAGGGGGTCGAGGCCGAGAAGGGCTTCGCGGATTACGGAGTTCACGTTTTCTACGGCCTGAAGGACGCCTTTCCCGCGGTAGCGCGATCCGCCGTCACGAAGTTCGAGCGCCTCGTGCACCCCCGTGGACGCTCCCGAGGGGACGATGGCCCGCCCGCGAACGCCGCTGGAAAGGACCACCTCCACCTCCACCGTGGGAAACCCTCGCGAATCGAGGACCTCGCGGCCCACAACCTGTTCGATCCTCCAACTCACGTGCATTCCTCCTCAGGCTGGCAATCTCTCTACAGCTCGCGTGCGACGCCCTACTCCCGCTCCGAACGCGCGCCCACCTCGCGCAAGATGAGCGACGTGCCCGTCATCTCCGGCGGTTTGGGAATCCCCATCACGTCGAGCATCGTAGGTACGACGTCGCCGAGGACGCCGCCCTCTCTTAAGCGGATTCCCGGAAGGGTGACGATGAACGGGACCGGACTCAGCGTGTGCTGGGTAAAGGGTTCCCCCTCCGGCGTGAGCACCATGTCCGCATTTCCGTGGTCGGCGGTGATGAAGGCGACGCCCCCGAGCACGAGGACGGCGTCTACCACGCGCCCGAGGTTTTCGTCCACCGCCTCCACCGCCCGAACGGTAGGCTCGAGCTTGCCGGAATGCCCGACCATGTCGGGATTGGCGAAGTTCAAAACGATGACGTCGGGGGGATCCTTGCGGAGGATTTCTAAGAGCGCGTCGGCCACCTCGTAGGCGCTCATTTCCGGCTTGAGGTCGTACGTGGCGACCTTGGGAGAGGGAATGAGCACGCGGCGCTCGCCCGGAAAGGGCTCCTCCCGGCCGCCGCTAAAGAAGTACGTGACGTGGGCGTACTTCTCCGTCTCGGCAATGCGAAGCTGCGTGAGCCCCGCCTCCGTCCAAACCTCCCCGGCCGTGCGTACGAGGTGCTCCGGGGGAAAGGCGACGCGTACGGGGAGGTTTGCCTCGTACTCCGTCATCGTCACGACGTAGAGGTCCTTCGGACGCCCCGGACCGCGGTCGAACCCGTGAAACTCCTCGTCTACGAGGGCGTGCACGAGTTGGCGCGCCCGGTCCGGACGGAAGTTGAAAAAGATCACCGCGTCGCCGTCCTGAAGACGAACTCGCGGACGGCCTTCGTCGTCTACGAGGACACGGGGACGCAAGAACTCGTCGGTCTCACCCGCGGCGTACGCTTCTTCAAGGGCGGAAATGGGGTCGCGGACGTAAATCCCCTCGCCGTAGACGATCGCGCGGTACGCCTGTTCCGTCCGCTCCCACCGGCGGTCGCGGTCCATGGCGTAGTAGCGCCCGATGAGAGTAGCGAGCGTCCCCACGCCCAAAGACGCCGTTACCTCGAGAAGGCGCGCCACGTCTCCCTTCCCGCTGGTGGGCAAGACGTCCCGCCCGTCGAGGAAGGCGTGCACGTAGACGCGGCCGAATCCCTGGCGCCGGGCGAGGTCGAGAAGGGCAAAGAGGTGGCGCATGTGGCTATGCACACCTCCCGGGGAGAGAAGCCCCATGAGGTGGAGGTTCTTCCCCCGATCTCGGGCAGTGCGAACCACGTGAACGAAGGCCGGGATTTCGAAAAAAGAGCCGTCTTCGATCGCGCGGTCGATGCGCAAAAGGTCCTGGTACACGATGCGCCCGGCGCCGAGGTTGAGGTGGCCCACCTCCGAGTTGCCCATCTGTCCTTCGGGAAGCCCCACGGCCGGTCCGGAAGCCCGAAGGAGCGTGTGCGGATAGGTAGTCCAGTAGCGGTCGAAGTTCGGCGTGCGGGCGAGGGCGACGGCATTGCCGTACGTCTCTTCCCGAATCCCCCATCCGTCCAGCACGACGAGGAGGTACGGCCCCTTCCCCATCCCCACATCTCCTTTCGTACCTCCGCGCGGAAGACGAGACTCCGCCGTGCAGAGGTCGAGAACTCAGTCGTGTTTCTTCTCTGGCAGAGGCGACACTACCCTCTTCGCCACGCCTCAAGGGCGTTTCGGACGAGGCGGTAAAAGACGTCCGCTTCGAGGCTCTTGGAGCCCACGAGCGCTCCGTCGGAAACCCCGGTGCGCACGAATCCTCCCACGTTTTCGGGATCCACGCTTCCGCCGTAGACGACGGGGACGTCCTCTGCGGCCGCCCCGAAGCGCCCATGAAGGTACGTCCGAATGCGCGCTACGGCTTGCGCCGCATCTTCGGGATTCGCCGGTGTGCCCGTCCCGATCGCCCATACGGGTTCGTAGGCGACGACGAAGGATCCAGGAAACGCCTCGCGCCCCCCGAGCACCCCTTCCAACTGACGAAGGAGCACCTCTTCCGTCCTTCCCGCGCGCCGCTCTTCCGCCGTCTCCCCGACGCAGAGAACGGGAACGAACCCGCGGGCGACGAGGGCGTCGAACTTCCGCCGGAGGAAGGCGTCCTCCTCCCCTAGGATGTGCCGCCGCTCCGAATGGCCGACGAGGACGTACCGTACGCCGAGCTCCGCAAGCATGAGGGGGGAGATCTCCCCCGTAAACGCCCCCTTATCTTCTGGGTAGACGTCCTGCGCTCCGAGGGAAGCCCCCACGAGCGCCTCCCCTACCGCGGCCAGGGCCGTAAAGGGCGGAAAGAGGACGACTTCAACCTCCTCCCCCAGGGGAGACTCCTCGACGAGGGAGTTCCAGCGGGCCACGTACTCCCGCGCCTCACGGACGGTCTTGTGCATTTTCCAGTTTGCGCCAAACCAGGGCTTCACGTCTACCACCTCACGCATCCGGAAGGACGGCGATGCCCGGGAGCTCCTTGCCTTCGAGAAATTCGAGCGTCGCCCCCCCACCCGTGGAGAGATGGGAGACCTTGTCTTCCACCCCTGCGAGCTTTACGGCCGCAAGGGAATCGCCTCCACCGACTACGGAATACGCGCCGCTCTCGGCAACCGCGCGGGCGATGGCAATTGTCCCTTCGGCAAACGGCGGGAGCTCGAAGACGCCCATGGGGCCGTTCCACACGATCGTCCGCGCACCCTTGAGCCTTTCGCGATAGAGCTCCCGCGTCCGCGGACCGATGTCGCCGATCCGGCCGTCCGCAGGAACCACGTCCACGGGAACGACCTGCGTCTCCGCCGTCTCGGAAATCTCCGTTGCCACCACGGCGTCCACGGGAAGAAGGAGGTCTACGCCGCGCGCCTCCGCCTCGTTAAGTAGCCGACGGGCGACCTCCACGCCTTCGGGTTCGTACAAGCTCCGGCCTACCTCGTACCCCCGGGCGACGAGGAAGGTGTTGGCAATACCCCCGCCTACGAGGAGCGCGTCCACGCGCCTCAGGAGGTTTTCGATCACGCCGATCTTGTCGGCGATCTTGGCCCCGCCCAAAATAGCGACAAACGGGCGCTCCGGCTGCTCCAAAACGCGCCGAAGAACCTCGACTTCGCGAGCGAGGAGGAAGCCCGAAACGGACGGGAGAAGCCGCGCCACCCCTTCCGTGGACGCGTGAGCTCGGTGAGCCGTGCCGAAGGCGTCGTTTACGTACACATCTGCGAGTCGAGCCAAGCGTGCAGCGAAGTCGGGGTCGTTTTTCGTCTCTTCGGGATAGTAGCGGACGTTTTCCAGGAGGAGCACTTCGCCGGGGCGGAGCTCCTCCGCCATGCGTTCGACCTCTGGGCCGACGACGTCTGGAGCGAGCTTCACCGGCCGACCCAAAAGCTCTTCCAAGCGGGCGCGTACGGGCGCCAGCGAGAACTCCGGGGCAAACGGGGGCTTCGGCCGCCCCAGGTGGCTCACGAGGATCACGCGGGCCCCTTCGCCAAGGAGGTACTCGATCGTGGGAAGGGCTTCCCGAATTCGGCGGTCGTCCGTGATCACCCCGTCTTTGATTGGCACGTTGAAGTCCACGCGTACGAGGACGCGTTTCCCGCGTACGTCGATGTCGCGCACCGTCTTCTTGGCCATGATCCTCCCCCTCTGCCGTAACCGGGACTTCCGCGCTCGGCGGTCCGCCGTTGCGCACCGAGTCAAATTTTACTATACTTTTCGCACGAGGCAAAACGTACGGGCCGCCGACGTCGAGAGGGATCACACGCCGCGGCGCGCGAGGTATGCTGCGAGGTCCACGAGTCGATTGGCATACCCCCACTCGTTGTCGTACCAGGCGACGACCTTGACGAGCGTCCCCTCGATGACCATCGTAGAAAGGCCGTCTACGATGGCCGAATGCGGGTTGCCGTTGTAGTCGCGGGAGACGAGGGGGAGGTCGGAGTAGGCGAGGATCCCCCGCATGGGACCTTCCGCCGCGCGGCGGAAGAGCTCGTTGACCTCCTCGACGCTCGTAGGCCGCTCCACTTCGACAACGAGGTCGTTCACAGAGACGTTAGGGGTCGGCACTCGCATGGCCATCCCGTTCAACTTCCCGTCGAGTTCGGGCAACACCTTGCCGATGGCGCGGGCGGCCCCCGTCGTGGTAGGAATGATGGACAGGGCGGCGGCACGTGCACGTCGGTAATCCTTGTGGGGAAGGTCGAGAATTTGCTGGTCGTTCGTGTACGAGTGGACGGTGGTCATAAAGCCCCGCTTAATCGTGAGGGCTTCGTGGAGCACCTTGGCCACGGGGGCGAGGCAGTTTGTCGTACACGACCCGTTGGAGATCACGTGGTGCTTCGCCGGGTCGTAACGGTCCTCGTTTACGCCCATGACGACCGTCAGATCGTCTCCCTTGGCCGGTGCGGAGACGATCACCTTTTTCGCACCGGCTTCCAGGTGCTTTGCGGCGTCCTCCCGGTTCGTAAAACGTCCCGTAGATTCGACGACGACCTCCACGCCGAGCTCGCGCCAAGGGAGTTTGGCCGGATCGCGTTCGGCGAGCACGCGGATCTTGCGCCCATTTACGCGGAAGCCGTCGTCCTCGGGAACGACCTCCCAAGGCAAGGTCCCGTGGACTGAGTCGAAGCGAAAGAGGTGCGCGAGCATCGGTGCGTCTGTCAGGTCGTTCACCGCAACGATGTCGATCTCGGGCACGCCCTTTTCGAGCCACGCGCGCAGGGTGAGCCTGCCGATGCGACCGAAGCCGTTGATGGCGACACGCACCATGACCTTCGGCAACCCCCTTGGAGAGAAAAGGTGGAAGGCAAACGCGACCCTTGCGACAAATCTCACCACTAAGTTTACGGTTGCTTGGAGGTGCCCGAAACATGCGCGTGGCGTGACCCATTCCACCGGAAATATACCCCAAGAAGGGATAGGGCGCAAGGAAAAGACCCTTGCGCCTCATCCTCTGGCGTGCTATAATACTCTCTGCACCCGGAAAACGGCGCGCCCCCGTAGCTCAGTGGATAGAGCAATGGCCTCCGGAGCCATGCGCGGGGGTTCGATTCCCTCCGGGGGCGCCATTTTATTGGGCCAAGAATTCTTAAAATTTTAAACACAAAAATCCCTGACGGAAACCTCCTCCCTCGAGCTCGGGTCGAGGGGGGACTTTTCCCGTTCGAGATGGATAAGGCGATCGCTCAAGCTTTCGAGGTAGAGAAGGCGATGCCTGTGGACCACGACCATACGGTCCGGCCCGAGCCCCGTGCGGGTGCGCACGATGAGCGCGTCGTCGTCGACGAGGTGGAGGATCGTCCCGCCAACCTCGACGGGGCGTCCGTCTCCCTGGAGATAGGCGAGGTATACCCTCTCCCCACGGGCAATCCATTCCTGGATCCTCCGGGAATACCACACCGTCTCTCGCCCTCCCCGATACCGGGAATTCCTTCCTGGGTATCTTTTCTCCGCCCCATTTGAAAAATCCTTCCCGCAAACCAAAACATGTCCGAATTTCCGTCTTCACGAAGCGAGTCAACTCGGACCGAGGAGGTTTCCCGCCGAGACGCAATTCCGAACCCGGGGAACCGAGGGCGGAAAAAAAGCGGTTTTACCTTTATTGACCTATGGGAAAGAGGGCGGTACGATGGAAACCGGAAAGGACGGTGAACGCTCGTGATCATTCCTACGGTGGTAGAACGTTCTGGGCGCGGAGAACGCGCGTACGACATCTACTCGCGTCTCCTCAAGGACCGGATCATTTTCCTCGGTACGCCGATCGACGACGACGTGGCCAACCTCGTCGTCGCCCAACTCCTCTACCTCGCCGCAGAAGATCCGGAAAAGGACATTTCCTTGTACATCAACAGCCCCGGCGGATCGATTACCGCGGGCCTCGCCATCTACGACACGATGAAGTTCGTCCGGCCTCCCGTAAATACGATTTGCGTGGGGATGTGCGCATCCATGGGGGCGTTCCTCCTCGCGGCGGGGACCCCGGGCAAGCGCTTTGCCCTGCCCAACAGCGAGTTCATGATCCACCAGCCCTGGGGAGGAGCGGAAGGCCAGGCGACGGACATCGCAATCCACGCGCGGCGGATTTTGCACATGCGCGACCGCCTCAACAGCCTTCTCTCTGAAATGACGGGACAGTCCCTTGCGCGCATCGCCCAGGATGCGGAACGCGACCGCTTCCTCACCGCAGAAGAAGCAAAGGAGTACGGAATCATCGACCACATAATCACGCGGCCCACGGACGTCCGCCTGGAGCACGCTTCGTAATCCCCTTCTACGTCATGCCGAGGGGCGCACCAATTGGTGCGCCCCTCGGCGTGTTTTCGGGCGGCGCTCTAGACTTCCACGGGGTATTCGTGGGAGAGGAACTTCGCGAGGGCCGCTACCGCCTCTTCGGCGTCGGGGCCGTCCGCAACGAGGACGACTTCCTCGCCGGCGGCAAGGGCGAGCCCCATGACGCCCATGATGCTCTTGGCGTTCACGCGGTGATTGCCCCGCTCGAGGTACACGTTGGCGCGAAAGCGATTCGCCTGCTGGACGAAGCGGGCGGCCGATCGGGCGCGGAGACCCCCGTGCAGGCGAATCGTCACCAGTTTCGTCACCAGGGCCACCTTTCGTCCCTCGCTTTCCTGCGAGAAAACCACGGAACTAAGGGTATTATACACCGCCGGGTTTTCCCGCGCGACCTGGGAATGGAGTCGGCGGGCGATCTCGATGAGCCTCCGCATGCGGTGGTTGACGCCAGATTTCCCGATTGGACCCGACGGCACGTACCTTCCCAGCTCGGCGAGGCTGACCTCGGGATGCGCGAGTCGTGCCTCGGCAATCTCCCGCAGGGCAGAGGGAAGGGAGGCGAGTCCTACGGTCCTTTCGATGGTGCGAATCGCCTCGATTTGGCGCATGCTCGCCTCGATCGTCTTGGCGACGTTAGCCGTTTCTCCGTTCACGAGGCGGTTAACCTGGCTTTTGAGCTCCTTGATCGCCCGCGCATCCTCGAGTTCGAGGACGCCGTGCGTGGATTCGACGACCCGGAGAAACTCGACGATCTCCTCAACGTCCTTTAGGTAGAGGACAGGATTGCCGCGGCGGAGGATCTCCTTGAAGTGCAGGGAAAAGGCGTAGGCGACTTCCCGAAGGAGTCTGGCTGCCTCCTCCGTAGGGGCGACGAATTCTAGGTGGTACGGATGCGACTTCGGATCGCTCACCGTACCGCGGGCGAGAAAGGCGCCGCGGAGGAAGGCGCGTCGACAGGTGAGGGAGCGATGCCGACGGAGAAACCTCCGCGCCAAACGCAAAGGGGAAGGACCTTCCGAGTCCCGAACTTCTGCACCTACCGCCTTCGACGTCGGAGAAAACAGGTGGAGAACGTCGGCATCGCCCAGGCGCAAAAGGTAGCGGCGGCGTTTGCGCAAGCGCTTTCCCGATTCGACGACGAGCTCCGGGACAACGCCGAACCCGCGCAGGCGATGGTACATCGCACGGGCAACGGCGGCGTTTTCCGTAAGGAGGACGAATCCCCCGCCTTCCCGTTCCGCAGCGAGGAGAAAGAACCCGAGGATTTCCACCAACGGGCAGTCGGCGCGGTGGGTACCTGCGCGGCGTACGAGTTCTCCCTTGACGACCTCCGTAAACGACGCGCCCAGTTGTTTCACCCCCTTACCGGTTCGCCCAAGAGCCCGAGCAACGCCTCCCCTACCTTTTCGCCGTCGTGGCGATAGTACGTGTCCCCCATCTGGGCGAAATCCCCACGGATCACGCGGTACCCTTCGCGTTCGAGAAGGTCTCCGTCGTCGCGAACGGGGAATTGCCCGCCCGCCGCGTAGCGGGCGGCGATCTCCGGGGGAACCTCACCTGTATGGACGAGTACGGCGTCGAAGCACCGCCTGCCTACGTGTTCCTCTACCGCACGGAGGTGGCCCACGACGCCTAACCCGTCCGTCTCCCCGGGCTGCGTCATGAGGTTGACGACGTAGACCTTTGGGGCGGTTGTGCGACACAGGGCGTCCCGAAGATCGGAAACGAGGAGGTTGGGGATCAAACTCGTAAAGAGGCTGCCCGGTCCAAGAAGTACGAGTTCCGCCTTGAGGATCGCCTCCACCGCCTCGGGGAGGGCCGGGGGCGCCTCGGGAACGAGGAATACGCGGCGAATTCGCTTCCCCACCTCGGGAATCCGCGATTCCCCGACGACGACCGTCCCGTCCTCAAATTCCGCGGCGAGGTTGACGTTTGCGTTGGCCGCAGGCAAAACCCTCCCGCGCACGCGCAGGATGCGGCTGAGTTCGAATACGGCACGAGAGAAATCGCCGTAGATTTCCGTGAGGGCCGCGAGCAAGAGATTGCCCACGCTGTGACCGTTCAATGCGCCGTCGGTGCGAAAGCGGTACGCTATGAGCCGATCGAGAGGTGCTTCCGCTTCGGCAAGGGCGGTGAGGACGTTTCGCACGTCGCCCGGAGCCGGAATCCCAAGCTCTTCTCGCAAACGACCCGTCGAGCCGCCGTCGTCGGCAACGGTAACTATGGCCGTAATTTCAAAAGGACCGCGCTTGAGCCCACGCAAAAGTTGGGAAAGCCCCGAACCGCCGCCCATGGCGACGACGCGAAAGGTACGCATCTCTCCGGCTCCCCTCTCTTTGTCGCACGGAATGATCCTGTATGGCGTCCCGACCGCGGGCTCCTCGAAAGACGCTTATTCGGACGGGGCGCACGCCAAAGACCGCTCGGCACGTTCGTCTTCTTCTCGGCGGACGTCGCGGTGAAACCGGCGCACTTCATACGTATCCGAAAGGCGGGCGGCAAGTTCCTCGGCGATGGCCACGGAACGATGGCGTCCGCCCGTACACCCTATGGCGACCACGACTTCCGGTTTCCCTTCGCGTTCGTAGCGGGGGAGGAGGAAGCGAAGGAGGTCTTCTACCCGGGAAACGAACTCAGACGCATCGGGATCTGCGAAGACGTACTCCCGCACCTGAGAATCGCACCCCGTGCGCGGCCGAAGGTCGGGGTCGTAGTGAGGGTTGCGCAAGAAGCGCACGTCGAACACCAGATCGGCATCCAACGGAAGGCCGTATTTAAACCCGAAGGTGAGGAGGTGCACCTGCACCCGAGTTCTGCCGTCACGCAGCACATGGCGTAATAGGGTTTCCCGCAGCTCATCCGGGCGTAGGTGCGTCGTATCGAAGACGAGGTCGGCCTTCTCCCGAAGTTCTTCGAGCAGCGCGCGCTCGCGGCGAACGGCGTCGAGGAGGGAGCCTTCGTCCGCAATGGGGTGACGCCGCCGCGTCTCCTTGTACCTCCGCACGAGCACTTCGTCGCTCGCCTCGAAAAAGAGGATCGTGGGGCGAATGCCGAGGCGCAACAGGTCCGCATGCCCTTCCTTCCAAGCGGCGAGAAGGCCGCGCCCACGGGCGTCGATGATGACGGCGACGTTTCGAATCCTCCCTTCGGCGCGAATCACGAGCTCGCCGAGCTTTCCCAAAAGGGACGGAGGGAGGTTGTCGACGCAGAAAAACCCCGCTTCCTCGAGGCTTCGCAGGGCCACCGTCTTTCCCGCTCCCGACAGTCCGGAAAGGAGGAAAAAACGCACGTCTCTCATCACCCGTCTCCCTCCCTCCCGCGGTTGGTCTCCCAAGCGCCCCTCGGCACGCGGTTCTTCAGTCGGCTTTTTTGTCGTGAGCGTCCTCTTCGGAGTCCCAAAATACGAGGGACACCGCGGTTTGGCCCTCACACGGGGAGTGTTCCCGTGAGGCGGTGGGCGACGAGGATGTAGTCTTCTCCGTAGAGAAACTCGCCGTGAAGGAACGACTCGCTTTCCAAAAGTTCGAGAATTGCGCGGCGGTCGCCGTCAGGCATGGGAAGAAAGTCGAGGTGTTCGACCTTCTGCCAGGCGAGGCTCCCCTCGCGGCAGAGGAAATCCACCTCCCCTTCCCAGCGAGTGACCTCGAAGGTGTATAGCCTCCGCTCTTCCTTGGCGTTGTCGACGAACCGCAGGACGAACTCCCCCCGAAGGCGCATCTCGAGCGGGCGAAGTCCCGTCTCTTCGAAAACCTCGCGGACGACGCCTTCCTCCGGAGATTCCCCCGGTTCGAGTTTTCCTCCCGGCAAAAACCAAAAGCCCGTGCTCGGTTTGCGGATCATGAGGATTCCTTCCGGCGAACGCAGAAGGGCGTTTACGATGGTCTTCATGCCGGTCACCTCACCGCCCTCTACTATAGCACCATCACCTTTCGGGTACCACGTGCCCGTGCGCCATGCGGGAATTTGAACAAAAAAAAATCGCGGGGCCTTTGTCCCCGCCGGAAACGGACCTCTATGGTGAAAGGGGGTCATTGCACCTTTAGCGTACACCCCCGATGCGCCCTGCGGGTTAAGGTCCGTTCACAGGAACCTTAAAAGTTTGTTACACGGGTCACGTCCCTCGGTCGAAGGGCGCGTCACGGATGGACGGGCCGGCCCTCCTTGATCGCCTCGACGTACGCGAGGGCGCTCATTGCCGCCACGCTGCCGTCGCCGACGGCCGTGGCAACTTGCTTGAGCTCCTTTTTGCGGACGTCGCCAGCGGCGAAGATTCCCGGAACGGCGGTCCGCATAGATTCGTCCGTGAGGACGTAGCCCTGTTCGTCCGTGATGCCCAGAGAGCGGAATGCGGCAGAGTTGGGTTCCACGCCGATGTAGATGAACACCCCGTCCGTGGGGCGCACCCATTCTTCCCCGGTCACGACGTTCTTCAGGCGCACTGCCTCCACGCGCTTGTCGCCGAGGATTTCCGTGACCACCGTGTTCCAGATCACGTCCGTCCGCTCGTTGCGGAAGAAGCGATCCTGGAGCGTCTTGATCGCCCGAAACTTGTCGCGTCGGTGGATGACGGTCACCTTGCGGGCGAAGCGCGTGAGGTACGTGCCTTCGTCAACGGCCGAGTCCCCGCCGCCGACGACGACGACGTCCTTATCCTTGAAAAACGCGCCGTCACATACCGCGCACCAAGAGACGCCGCGCCCCGCGAGGCGATCTTCGCCGGGCACTCCTAGACGCTTGTTGTCCGCACCCGTCGCTAAGATTACCGCGTAGGCGAGGTACCGGCTCCCTTCAGCCGTGAGCACGGCCCAGCAGTCGCCTTCCTTTTCCAGACCCGTGACCTCTCCGTGGGTGTGCTCGGCTCCGAACTTGAGTGCGTGTTCAAACATGATGTCGGAGAGCTCCGAACCCTTGATCGACGGATACCCCGGGTAGTTTTCGATTTCCTCCGTGTTCGTCATCTGGCCGCCGTGGACGTTCTTTTCCACGAGTAAGGTAGAGAGCTGGGCACGCGAGGCGTACAGCGCGGCGGTCATCCCCGCGGGTCCCGCGCCGACGATCACGACGTCGTACTCCTTCGTCTCCGGCCCTCCGAGGCCGCCGATCGTAAAACCGAAGCCACCCACCATATCGACGCGATCCCTCCCGATCGGTGTTTATCGCATTCGGCTCCCAAAGCTGCGCGGGCAAAGCTGTAAAGGCAAAACAACCGCCCCCGCACGGTGCGGGCGGGGGTTACCTGGGATTTCCCGAAAGCCCGTCGGATCGGGAGATCCTGCCTCTTCACCATCCTACCAGCTCCCCTCTGTTTTTGCAAAGGGTGGGGGTACAGCGAACACCCTTCACTCGTCTGCGACGTCATACTCCGCCTTTCCCGCTACGCCTGCGCTGAGGCCACGGCGTTCGGGGGAGAGAGAAAGCGCGTCCCCGAGCGCCATTCCAAAGGCGCGAAAGAGCGCTTCCCAGAGGTGATGGCCGTGCCTCGGACGTGCGCGGAGGAGGTCGAGGTGGAGTGTGGCGCCGGCTCCTTGGACGAACCCCTCGAAAAAGGCCACGAGGTCTTCGGACGATACCCCCTCCGTCTCTTCGGGAAAACGTTCGTCCACGTCCAGGTGGAGGTACGCCCGGCCTTCAAAGGCGAGAACGGCGCGGACGAGCGCCTCGTCAAGTGCGGCGTAGGCGTAGGCGAAGCCGCGAACACCGCGTTCTGCGAGCCGGTCGTGAAGCCGTGCCGCCGCGCGGCCGAAGGCCGTACCGACGTCTTCCGTGACGAGGTGGCGAAGGGGAAAGTGCGTGAGTTCTACGTCCACCTCGATTCCGAGGCCGCTCCGCCACGCAACCTGCTCGAGCATGTGGCTGAAGAAGGGGTGCGGCGTCCGGAGCGCAAACTTCACTTCCGGGGTCGCCCCGCGAACGGTGAGGCCCACGACGACGCGCGATTCCCGCGTCGTACGCACGACGCGCACGCGAGGAAGGGTTTCGGAACGCGTTTCGGCATCTTTCACCCGCATCACCCCTCGTTTCCTTCTTGGAGTCGTACGCGGACGGCTTCGAGGTGGGCGGGAAACCCTTCTACGTCGGCGAAGGCCACGGCGTGGGGTCCGAGGGCGCGCACCCCTTCGGGCGTTACGTAGGCGAGGGAGGTGCGCTTCAAAAAGTCGTGGACGCTCACCCCGGAACTCCAGCGGGCAGCTCCCCCCGTAGGGAGGATTGCGTTTACGCCGACGACGAAGTTGCCCAAGGGGATCGTCGTGTGCGGGCCGACGAGAATCTCACCGGCATTCCGCAGGCGGAAGACGGCCGCCATAGGATCGGAAACGTGAAGGAGGAGGTGTTCCGGGGCGTAGAGGTCGGCAAAGGAATAAGCCGTTTCCAAATCCGGAGTGAGCACAGCTCCGCCGTATGTAGCAAAAACGTCGCGCACGAACGAACGGCGCGGTTCGGGAAGGCTCTCCACAAGCTCGGGAAGGAGCTCCGCCACCGCTTCCGCGAGCTTTCGCGACGGCGTCACGAGGAGGGCGGCGGACTCGGGGCCGTGTTCCGCTTCGACGAGGAGGTCGCGGGCGACCCAATCCGGTCGGGCGAACGCATCGGCGAGGACGAGGGCTTCCGAAGGCCCCGCAGGCAGTCCTGGGTCGATGCTCCCGTACAGGAGGCGCTTCGCTTGGGTGACGTAGCGGTTGCCCGGACCGAGGATCTTGGGGAAACGAGGTACGCTCTCCGTCCCGAAGGCCGCCGCCGCCACCGCCTGGGCTCCGCCCACTTTGTACACTTCGCGGATGCCGAGGGCCTCGGCGGCGTAGGCCACGGCAGGGTCGAGGGTTCCTTCGGCGTTGGGGGGCGTAAACACGGCGATCTTCGGCACCCCGGCAACCTGGGCGGGTACGGCAAGCATGAGGAGTACGGAAGGAAAGCTTCCCTTGCCCCGCGGCACGTAGAGGGCGACAGAGGGAATGGGGGTCACCTTTTCTCCGGCAAACACCCCGGGGACGACCTCACCCCAACTGATCGGCGGGGGCAGCTGGCGTTCGTGGTGTCGACGGATGTTCGCTGCCGCCGTATCGATCGCCTCACAGACGTCCGGCCGCTCTCGGCGAAGGCGTTCCGCCTGAGCGGCGATTTCTTCTTCGTCGGCGCGAATCCTCCCCTCTGGGAGGCTTACACCGTCAAACCGACGCGTGAATTCGAGCAGTGCCGCGTCGCCGCGAAGGCGTACGTCTTCGAGGATGGCGCGAACCGCCTCTTCCGTCGCGGCGATGTCCGCCTCCGCACGGCGGAGGAGGCGTTGGAAATCCGGATCTCCTTCCCGACCCGGAGCGTAGGCGTAGATGCGGAGCAACGGGGTTCCCTCCCTTCGCCCGGGCGCGTACGGACTCATCCCTTTCGCGGAAAAGCGCGGGTGTGCTTTACGTCGCGGGCGCCCTCCAGCCTCCGATACAAGGCCGAGGCCACCGCCCCAAAGTCCATCTCGAGCTCTGCAAAAAGAACGCTCACGTGGTAGAGCACGTCGGCGAGCTCTTCGGCGAGCTCGTCCTTGCGCCCCGCCTGCGCGGCGAGGATCGCTTCCGTGGTCTCCTCGCCGATCTTCTTGAGGATTTTTTCTCGCCCTTCGCGAAAGAGGTACGCGGTGTAGGATTTCTCCGGAGGTTCGGTTCGGCGCGCGGCGATCACGCGCGCGAGGCGCTCCAAGACGAACCCGAGATCCCGGACGGTAAGACCTTCGGAAGGCGTCGGCTCCGAGGCGAGGTACGACGGAGGAAAGGGATAGGTCCACTGCCCTTCGGAGCTGGCCCCCGACCCGGAGGGCGTATGGGCAGAAGGAGCTCCTTCGTCCTCCGTCAGGCCTTCCGCCCGAATCAGGAGAGGGCGGTGGAAGCACGACCACTCCCCCGTGTGGCAGGCCGGACCGAGCGGATGTACGTACGCGGCGAGCGCGTCGCCGTCGCAGTCGAGGACGAGAGCCTCGACCTTTTGGCGGTTGTAGGAAGATTCGCCTTTGTGCCAAAGCGCGCGGCGCGAACGGCTGTAGAGCCAGGTTTCCCCCGTCTCCAGCGTCCGACGAAGGGCCTCTTCGTCCATGTACGCGAGGGTGAGAAGGTCTTTCGTCCGCGCGTCCACGAGGACGACGGGGAGAAGCCCGTCCGTAAACCGAACCGCCTGCCAAAACTCCTCACGCGTAAGCGCGGGCACCGTATCGCCTCCTCTCGCGCATGGGTGTGCGGAAGCCTGGCTCCCAACGGCGACATCACGCAGACGGCGGGAGATGTACGGGAATTCCGCGGCGCGCAAGCTCTTCCTTTACCTCACGTACGGTGAGGATCCGGTCGTGAAAGACGGAAGCCGCGAGGGCCGCCTGGGCCCGCGTCCGTTCGAAGACTTCGACGAAGTGCTCGAGCTTCCCCGCCCCGCCAGAGGCGATTACGGGCACGGGAACTTCTCGGGCGATGCAGTCCGTAAGGAGCAAGTCGTACCCCCGCTGCACGCCGTCGGCGTCTACGCTCGTGAGGAGGATTTCGCCTACGCCGCGCTCGACGGCCTCCCGGGCAAAGGCGCGGGCGGAGTACTCCGTAAGTACCTTTCCTCCGCGAATGGCGACGACGTAGCCGCGATCCTCCGTCCACTTCGCGTCGAGGGCGAGGATGAGGCGTTCGGAGCCCACACTTTGGGCCACTTCTTCCAAGAATGCCGGACGTTCGACCGCATAGGAGCCGACGGATACCTGCGTCGCCCCGGCATCCAAGAGCCGAAGCACGTCGTCCAACGAGCGGATCCCGCCGCCGACGATGAGGGAGAGGTTCGTGCGCGAGCGTACCGCGCGCACGAGGTCGAGTCGCGTTGCGCGCCCCTCTTCCGTGGCGGAAATGTCGAGCACGGCGAGGGCGTCGGCTCCCTCCTCTGCGTACCGGACGGCGAGCTCGGCGACGTCTCCGATGTCCCGCAGGGCGATAAAGCGGACTCCCTTGACTACCCGACCATCCTTCGTATCCAAGCAAGGGATGATTCGGCGAGGGGCTTCAGAACGAACCGTATCCTTGTCAGGGGCGGAAACGGTTTCCGCATACGCATCCTGCGGCATTCCGTCTCGAGGCTTTTCGAATTCGGCGCCCACGGCGGTCTCCTCCTTACGGATCCGATCTGCCAAAACTCGGAGAAAAAGTCCCTAGGGCGAGAATCTTCGTCTGAGCGACAGCCCCGAGTACCCGACCCCACGCGTTACGCCTGCTGTTTTCCCGAAACGTTCCCGGCACCCTCGGGAGAGACGAACAGCCTGGCGGAAGGTGTTCAAGCGCCGCCTCTTCTGCCCGAAACGTCCCCGGCGCTCTCGGGGGATACGAACAGCTCCCAGGGAATGCGCCCTTCAAGGAAGGCTCGGCCGACCACGACGCCGGAGATTCCTCGCGGAGCGTATTCCCGCGCCCGAATCACGTCCTCCGGGGTGTGAACGCCGCCGGCGATGACGACGGAAAACCCCCGATCGGCGAGATATAGTGCCCCCTCGAGGTCGACGCCCGAAAGCGTCCCGTCGCGCTCGACGTCCGTGTAGAGTACGCGGCGGACGCCGGCCCGTGCGAGTTCGCGGGCGACGTAGTCGAGGTCGCGTTCGAGGGCTTCGGTCCACCCGCGGAGCTGAACGCGGCCGCGGCGGACGTCCAGGGCCACCGTGACACGCTCTCCGCCTCGGTCGAGGATCTCTCTGAGGAATGCCGGATCTGTAAGCGCCCGCGTTCCTACGACCGGCCAGTCAACCCCGAGAGAGACGTAGCGAAGAAAGGTTTCGAGGTCGCGGATCCCGCCGCCGACTTGGAGGCGAAAGCCGCGCGCCTTGAATTGGGCGACGAGGGGGAGAATCTGCGGCGTACCCGTAAACGCCCCCCCTAAGTCGACGAGGTGGACGTACGGAATTCCCTGGGCGGCGAGCCTGTCGGCCCATTCTAGAGGATCCCCGAAGGTAAGGCGCTCGCGCGGGTTCCCGCGCACGAGGCTTACAACTTCCCCATCCAAGATGTCTAACGCCGGAAAGACCGTGAACAACGCGTCTCCCCCCTCAGCCTTCCGGGCCGGGCAGCCGTACGGGCAAGGCAGATTCGAGGCAGGCGGTCAGGGCGGCGATCGCTTCGTCCTTGAGGCGCAAGCTCGCCCGATTGGCAATGAGTCGAGCGGTGACGGGGGCGATGGTCTCGTATTCCTCGAGGCCGTTTTCTCTGAGCGTCCGCCCCGTCGCTACGATGTCGACGATGAGGTCGGCAAGACCGACGACGGGGGCGAGCTCGATCGAACCGCTCAAGGCGATGACATCGGGATACAGCCCGCGGCTGGCGAAAAACTCCCGCGCCACCCTCGGGTACTTCGTGGCCACGCGCAGGGCCTGAGGGCTTACTTCCCGGTACGTACGCCCGCGCCCTTCCTTACGCCCGGCGACCACGAGGCGGCACGCCCCGATCCCCAAATCGAGGAGTTCGTAGACGTCCTCGCCAGCCTCGAGAAGGACGTCCTTGCCCACGATTCCCACGTCCGCCACGCCGTAGCGTACGTACACGGGAATGTCCACGGGCTTTGCTAAGAGAAAACGCCGTCCTTCGTGTTCCCATACGAGGCGTCTGGGTTCTTCCGCAACGCCGAGGGAGCACCCCGCGCGGGCGAAAAGTTCCCCGACCTCGGAAAAGAGCCGCCCCTTGGGGACGGCGATCGTGAGCCCGCGCGCCGCGTCCACCATCTCCCTTCCCTCCTTGCGCGGGAGGCAAACGAGCCTTCGCCGCGCTTCTATCCTAAGATAACACCCGAACCTCCACGCTTTCCGCAACCCCCAAACCAGCGGGTACGGAAGAGGCGGCAACGGAGGCACCCGCGACGTCGCGCAAAGGTTCGAGGACGGCCACCCGCCCCGTACGCCGCACCTCTTCCGCCTCCCGAAACGCCTCGGAAAAGCGCTCCTGTGTAAAGAGGATCCGTACGACGGGTGGCGACGGCGGCGGAGGGAGGAGAGATGCGAGAAGCCCCGCGTCGACCGCAAACCCCAAAGCCGGCAGTCCCCGCTTCCCTTCCTGGGTGAGGAGGGAATCGTACCGTCCGCCTACGAGCAAAGGAACTCCCGTGCCCGCGACGAATCCTTCGACCACGATTCCCGAGTAGTAGGCGTGTTTGGGCAGCATCGGGAGGTCGACGTAGAGCGCGCCCCCCCGACCAATTCGGTCGAGATGCTCGGCCACGGCCTTGAGTTCTCCGACGGGCGGCGGCAAATCGGCACCCCAAGGCCCCTCGCGCACCAGGCGATCAAACACGGACGCCGGCCCTCCACGCCAAGAGAGGAACCGCGCGAGGATTTCTCGCGCCCCGGGATCGAGAAGTTGGGCTTCCCGCCGGAAACGCACCCAATCGCGTTCGCGCAAGGCGGCGTGGAGAGACGCCGCCTTCCCGCCGGAGACCCCGAGCACTTCGAGGAGGTACGGGAAAAACCTCGCGTGGCCGATTGCCACGCGAAATCGTCGGCCGGAAAGGGATAAGGCTTCCTCGGCAAGGGCCAAAACTTCGACCTCCCCCCACGGCGGGGACAGGCCCACGAGTTCTAGACCTACTTGCCTCCAGGTCGCCCGCTCTCCCCCGCCGTTCGTACGACGAAAGACGTCGATGGCGTACATGAGGCGGACGGGGACGTCGGCCAAGTGCGGGAGGAGGTTTTTCAAAAAGCGGACTACGGGCAACGTACCGTCCGGCCGCAAATAGAGGAGCTCGCCGCGGGGGCCGATGAGCGTAAACGCCTGCGCTTCGTCCACGCCCAAGGCGCGCATGGCCTTGGCTTCCTCGACGGCAGATGGAACAAAGGGAAGGTACCCCCAGGCGGAAAAGCGCCCAAGGAGTTCGCGCTCCACGCGCTCCCTCCGCCGTACCTCCTCGGGCAGAAGGTCGCCAAATCCCACGGGTACGGAAAAGCGTGCGACTTCCCCCATTGCCCTCTTCCCTTTCCCAGCGTTCCTCGGGTGCGGCACTCCGCCGTTAGTCGCTCCTTTACCTTGTTACCATGGTAGCGAAGTAAAGACATCCTCAGTGTACAGGTCCGCCGGAGGAAAGTCAAGAAAAAAGCCTTCCCTTGCTATATACCCTTACGTGCATCGAATGACAAACGGCGAAACGGCGTTCGTAGAGGCATACCTCGTAGGGAAGGTGATCTACCCGGAACGCTTTGCCGACGTCGACGTTCGGACCTAACATGCAAAAAAGGGCGCGCTTTGGGGCGCGCCCTATCGCCCTATACATGTGGCCAACGTCAAAGCTGTCCAAAAGATCCGCTCTCTCGCGTGCGTGAGAGCGCGATGAGAAGATCGTGCGGAGACAAAAGGAGGGGCGCATCTCCGTCTGCGTTCGTGCGGGCGAGGGGGCTCCACCCCGCCCAAGCAAAGTGCACACCGGCCCCCTGTGCCGCCAGGCGATCTTCGGGCTGGTCTCCGATCATGAGGGCGTAGGTCGGCGGAACCTTCAGACGGGCGAGAGCGGTGCGCACAGGTTCTGGATCCGGCTTGTGGCGCACGACGTCCTGATAGGCGACGAGCGTGGCAAAGCACGGAGCGAGGCCCAACTTGTGTACCCCGTATTCCAGCGTGCCCCGGTAGCGGTTTGTCACGACGGCAGTGAATATCCCGGCTTCTTTGAGGGCACGAAGGAGTTCGGGAACGCCGGGGAAGACGCGCACGCCTTCGGCAAAGCGGCGTTTGTGGTCCTCCCGGTAGCGCGCGGCAAGTCGGGCGTACTCTTCTTCCGTTCGGCCGGGAAAATACAGGCGCAGCTGGGCGTCGAGGGTGAGGCCCAGGTTGCGCCGTACGTCCTCGGGACGAAAGCGCCCGGGCGCTTCCTCGTCGAGGACGTGCATCATGCTCTCTACGATGAGACGCTCGGTGTCCACGAGCGTACCGTCAAAGTCGAAGAGGACGGCCCGAACATGGGCGAGGTCGGGGAAGGAATGTCCGTCCCGGCAGGAGGGCAGGGGCATACGTTCGTTCATTCTGCGTCTCCCTTCGTGTCGCGCGCGTCGTGTTCTTCCCGAGTAGCGGAAGGCGGGGTATCCGCTTCGCCTCGTCTCGTGTCCGAAGCCTCCCGTCGTTCGTCACCGTTCTCCTGTCCTTCCGAAAGAAGGGGGCTACCCGGCAAGACGAGCGGATCGGCGTAGCGCACGGATGGGCGGCGGAGCGCCGCCCAGACGAGCCCTAGAACCCCCGTGGCGACAAGGAGGAGGCTCACGACCTGAGCGGCTCGGAGCGTGGGGGAGAGCATGAGGGAATCCGTCCGCAACCCTTCGATGTAAAAACGCCCCACGGAGTACCAGATGAGGTAAGAAAAGACGATGCTCCCCCGCGGAAGGTTGAACCTCCTGAGCCCCAAGAGGACGAGAAAGCCGAGGAAATCCCAGATCGATTCGTACAGAAAGGTGGGATGAACGTACGTGCCACCGATGTACATTTGCTCGATCATCCAATTTGGGAGGTGAAGGGATTCGAGAAAGGACCGGGAGACCGGCCCGCCGTGGGCTTCTTGGTTGAAAAAGTTTCCCCACCGCCCGATCGCCTGTCCGAGGATCAGGCTCGGTGCCGCGAGGTCGAGAAGGCCTAAGAAGTCGAGGCGCATCCTCCGGGCATACCACCAACCGACGAGAAAGGCGCCGAGGAGGGCGCCGTGAATGGCGAGGCCTCCCTTCCAGACGGCGAGAATGTCTTCCGGGTGCAGGCGGTAGTAGTCCCACGTAAAGGCGACGTAGTAGAGGCGGGCAAAGATCACGGCCACGGGAACGCCATACAAGAGGAGGTCGAGAAAGACGTCTACGGGCAGGCCGTAACGCCTTTTCCCCTCTCGGGCAGCGACGAAAAAGCCGAGGAGCGCGCCGAGGCCGATGAGGAGGCCGTACCAGCGCACGGCGATGGGGCCGAGCTGCACGGCGACGGGAGAAAGCGGTGGATGGTGGGGCATGATCGAAAGCAGACCTCCCAAAGATACGAATTAGGCCTTTTCGTCGAGCACCTGGCCGAGGCGCTCGGCGAATTCGCGGGCGGAGTGGTACCCCATCTGCTTAAGGCGAAATTGCATGGCCGCCACTTCGATGAGCACCGCGAGGTTGCGGCCCGGTCGCACGGGGAGCACGACCATGGGTACCTCGACGTCGAGCAGGCGCGTGGTCGTCTCGTCGAGGCCCAGGCGGTCGTAAGAGCGATCTTCGTTCCACGGTTCGAGATGGATCACGAGGGCGATGCTTTGGCTTTCCTTGACCGCCCCTGCACCGAAGAGGGCCATGACGTCCAGGACGCCGAGACCGCGGATCTCGATGAGGTTGGCGATTACGTCTGGAGCCTCCCCCACGAGGCCGTTGTCCGAGGTCTTGTGCATTTCCACAGCGTCGTCGGCGACGAGGCGGTGGCCGCGTTTCACGAGTTCGAGCGCCGTTTCGCTCTTTCCGATCCCGCTCTCCCCGGTGAGCAAGATCCCGATCCCGTACACTTCTACGAGGACCCCGTGGATCGTCGTGCGCGGGGCGAGTTCCGCCTCGAGGAAGCTCGTGAGCTTGCCCATGAGGTGCGTCGTCGGGACGTCCGAAAGGAGAACGGGAACGGCGGCCTCTTCGGCGGCGGAAAGGAGTTCGGGAGGGGCCGCCTCGCCGTGGGCGACGACGACGCAAGGAGTTTCGGGAGATAAGAGGCGGCGAAAACGTTCGAAGCGGAGGGCAGCGGGGAGGTCGGCGACGAAAGACACTTCCGTCTTCCCGAGGACCTGCACGCGCTCGGGCGGATGGTAGGCAAAGTGGCCGGCCAGGGCGAGCCCCGGGCGGTGGAGCTCGCTCACGAGGATGGGGCGCCTAAGACCCGCCGCACCGGCCACGAGGGTGAAGCCGAAGCGGCGGACCAGGTGTTCTACGACGAGCGGTTCGCCGGGGCGACGCGTGCGCAGGGGAAAGGAGCGAAGCGCCGTGTGAAACGGCGCGCGCGGTGAAAACCGGGGCTCGCCGGCTTCTTCTGCAAGAGAACCGTCGTCGATCCGCTTCGGTGACACGCGTCTCACCCTTTCGTCTTTCGGGTTTCCCGGGCATCGTCGGTCCTAACCCTCGTTGCCTCGCTCGCGCACAGAAAGGGGGACGCGCTGCCGCGAGAGGATTTCCCGAAGGAAGCGCCCTGTGTGTGAGCGCTCTACGGCCGCAACCTCCTCGGGCGTCCCTGTGGCGACGACTTCCCCGCCCCCCGCTCCGCCTTCCGGACCGAGGTCGATGATGTAGTCGGCGGACTTCATCACGTCGGGGTTGTGCTCAATGACGATCACCGTGTTTCCCTGATCGACGAGGCGCTGAAGCACCTCGAGTAGGCGGCGGACGTCGTCGAAATGGAGACCTGTCGTCGGCTCATCCAAGATGTACGCCGTCCGCCCGTTTGTCCGGCGGTGAAGCTCGGCGGCGAGCTTCACGCGCTGCGCCTCGCCTCCCGAGAGGGTCGGCGCCGGTTGCCCGAGGCGAATGTACCCGAGGCCCACGTCTTGGAGGATCTTGAGATGACGCTCGACGGTGGGAATCGCGGCGAAAAACTCGTATGCCTCGTCCACGGTCATCTCCAAGACGTCGGCGATCGTCTTCCCCCGGTAGCGTACTTCGAGGGTCTCCTTGTTGTAGCGCTTCCCCTTGCACACGTCGCACGTCACGTAGACGTCGGGGAGGAAGTGCATTTCGATGCGGACGACGCCGTCGCCCTTGCACGCCTCGCACCGTCCGCCTCGGAGGTTGAAGCTAAAGCGCGCCTTTGTGTACCCGCGCATCCGCGCCTCGGGCGTCTGGGCGAAGAGTTCGCGAATGTGGTCGAAGACTCCCGTGTACGTCGCCGGATTGGAACGCGGCGTCCTTCCGATGGGCGACTGATCGATCTGCACGACCTTGTCCACGTACTCAAGTCCAGAAATCCCCTCGTGGGCGCCGGGACGCACGCGGGCGCCGTGGAGCTTTTGGGCGAGGGCGCGGTAGAGGATCTCGTTGACGAGCGTGCTCTTTCCCGAGCCGGACACCCCCGTGACGACCGTGAACACCCCCATGGGGAAGGCGACGTCGATGTTCTTGAGGTTGTGCTCCCGCGCTCCGTGGACGACGAGCCAGCGGCCGTCCGGCTTCCTCTGCGCGGCAGGTACGGGGATCGATCGCCGCCCGGAAAGGTACTGTCCCGTGAGCGATTCCGGATGGCGGGCGATTTCGTCGGGCGTTCCCGCTGCGACGACACGGCCGCCGTGTTCCCCCGCACCGGGCCCAATGTCCACGACGTAGTCGGCCGCCCGGATCGTCTCTTCGTCGTGCTCGACGACCACCACCGTGTTCCCGAGATCGCGCAACTTCTGGAGCGCACGGATGAGCCGAGCCGTGTCCCGCGGGTGCAGGCCGATGCTCGGCTCGTCGAGGACGTAGAGGACGCCCGTAAGGCCGGAACCGATCTGGGTGGCGAGACGAATCCGCTGTGCCTCCCCGCCGGAGAGGGTGCGCGTCGGCCGGTCGAGCGTGAGGTAGTCGAGCCCCACCTCTTGGAGGAAGCTCAGACGGGCGAGGATTTCCTTGAGGATCGGTCGGGCGATCTGCGCCTCCCGAGGGGGGAACTCCAAGGTGCGGAAAAACTCCAGCGCCTCCCGCACCGTGAGGGCGCTTATCTCGGCGATGGACTTTCCCGCCACCTTGACGGCGAGGGCTTCGGGGCGAAGCCGCGTCCCGCCGCAAGCGCCGCACACCTCTTCCGTCATGTACCCCTCGATCCACTCGCGCACGGCTTCGGAGTCGGTTTCCCGGTAGCGGCGCTCGAGGAGAGGGACGAACCCCTCGAAGCGCACGGCGACGTCGCGGGCGGACCCAGATTCGTTTTGGTAACGAAAGCGGACGACGTCCTCGCCGCCGTAAAGGAGCACGTGGCGCGCCTCCTCGGGAAGATCGCGGAAGGGCACCCGGGTGTCGATCCCGTAGTGGGCGGCCACGGCTTCGAGGAGCTGCTCGTAGTACGTACCGCGGGATTCGGCCACGGGGGCGATCGCCCCTTCGGACAAAGGTTTCCCCGGATCGGGGACGACGAGGTCGGGATCGACGCGAAGCGTCGCCCCGAGCCCGTGGCATACGGGACACGCCCCGTGGGGGCTGTTGAAGGAAAAGAGGCGCGGAGAAAGTTCGCCGATCGTAAACCCGCAGATCGGACACGCGTACTTTGCGCTCAAGGTGAAGCTCTCCCCGCCCACGACCTCGACGGTGACGAGGCCGTCGCCGAGGGCGATGGCCGTCTCGAGGGAATCGGCAAGCCGGCGCTCGATCCCCTCCCGCCGCACGAGCCGGTCCACCACCACCTCGATCGTGTGGCGACGGTTTTTGTCGAGAACGATGTCCTCGCCGAGCTCGCGGAGCTCGCCGTCCACCTTTACGCGCACGAACCCCTGGCGCCGCAGGTCTTCGAAGACGCGTACGTGCTCGCCCTTCCGATCCCGCACGACGGGAGCAAGGAGGAGAAAGCGGGTGCCTTCCGGCAGGGCGAGAATTCTTTCAACCATTTGTTCAACAGTTTGGGCGGCGATGGGAATTCCGTGTACGGGGCAGGTCGGCGTCCCCGCGCGGGCGAAGAGGAGGCGCAGGTAGTCGTAGATTTCCGTGACCGTCCCCACGGTGGAGCGCGGGTTGTGGCTGTGGCCCTTTTGGTCGATGGCGATGGCGGGGGAGAGGCCGTCGATGGCATCTACGTCCGGCTTATCCATGAGCCCGAGGAACTGCCGCGCGTACGCGGAAAGGGACTCCACGTAACGCCGCTGCCCTTCCGCGTACAAGGTGTCGAAGGCGAGGGAGCTCTTCCCCGAACCCGACAGTCCCGTAAACACGATGAGGCGGTTCTTGGGGAGGTCGAGGTCGATCCCCTTTAGGTTGTGGACGCGCGCTCCGCGGATGGCGATGACGTCCCGCCGCGTTTCTCCCCGGAACGCCGCTTCTTCAGCCATGCACGATCCCCCTTGAGCTCAATGAGCAAATCCCGAATTTCCGCCGCCCGTTCGAAGTCTAGACGCTCGGCCGCCTCCCGCATTTCCTGCTCCAGAAGGGCGATGGTCTCGTCGTCCACCGGCCCCGAACCCACACCGTAGCGCCGGCGCAGCTTCTCCCAGGCGCGCGAGCGTCCTGCGTCGCTGGGGCGCGTCGCCCGCGTGACCTCGTGGACGGCCTTGCGCACGGTTTCTGGCGTGATTCCGTGCTCGCGGTTGTACGCTTTCTGAATTCGCCGCCGGCGGTAGGTCTCTTCGATCGCCCGACGCATTGCCTCCGTTACCGTGTCCGCGTAGAGGATCACGGTTCCGTTCGCGTTGCGCGCTGCTCGGCCGATCGTCTGGATGAGCGAAGTCTCGCTCCGGAGGAAGCCTTCTTTGTCCGCATCGAGAATGGCCACAAGCGAAACCTCCGGCACGTCGAGCCCTTCACGGAGGAGGTTGATGCCCACGAGGACGTCGAACTCGCCCAGCCGCAGGTCGCGGATGAGCTGAAGGCGTTCGATCGCGTCGATGTCCGAGTGAAGGTAGCGGGCGCGGATCCCCAAGTCGTTCAGGTAGTCCGTAAGGTCTTCGGCCATGCGCTTCGTGAGCGTGGTGACGAAGACGCGTTCGTCCCGTTCGATGCGCTGCCGAATTTCCCCTACGAGGTCGTCGATCTGCCCCTTCGTAGGCCGTACGAATACCTCCGGATCGAGGAGGCCCGTAGGCCGGATGATCTGTTCGACGACCACGCCGCCGGACTTCTCAATTTCGTAAGGGCCCGGCGTCGCCGAAACGAAGATCGCCTGGTGGATCCGCTCCTCGAACTCGTCGAAGCGAAGCGGCCGGTTGTCGAGGGCGGAGGGTAGGCGAAAGCCGTATTCCACGAGCGTCTGCTTCCGCGAAATGTCGCCGTTATACATCCCGCGAATCTGCGGAATGGTCACGTGCGACTCGTCGACGATGAGGAGGAAGTCCTCCGGGAAGTAGTCGAGCAGAGTATAGGGCGGGGCCCCCGGCGGACGACCGGTGATGTGGCGGGCGTAGTTCTCGATGCCCGGACAGTACCCCATTTCCCTGAGCATTTCGATGTCGTAGCGTGTCCGCTGCTCGAGGCGTTGCGCCTCGAGGAGCTTCCCCTGGGCCCGAAGTTCGGCGAGACGTTCTTCGAGCTCGCGCTCGATGTCGCGAATCGCCCGCGCGAGGTTCTCCGGGGTGGTCACGTAGTGGGAGGCGGGAAAGATCGCCACGTGGTCGCGTTCCGCGAGGACCTCCCCCGTAAGTACGTCGATCTCCGTGATCCGTTCTACCTCGTCGCCGAAGAACTCCACCCGAATGGCCAGTTCGCTTCGGGAGGCGGGGAAAATTTCGAGCACGTCGCCACGCAAGCGAAAGGTCCCCCGGACAAACTCGTAATCGTTGCGCACGTACTGAATGTCCACGAGCTTGCGCAGGACCTGTTCGATTGGGCGCACCATCCCTACGCGGAGGGAGAGCACGAGGTCGCGGTACTCCCGCGGGTCCCCCAATCCGTAGATTGCGGAAACGCTTGCCACGACGATCACGTCACGGCGCTCGAACAAGGCGCTCGTAGCGGAGTGGCGAAGCTTATCGATCTCGTCGTTGATCGTCGCGTCCTTTTCGATGTACGTATCGGTCTCCGGAACGTAGGCTTCCGGTTGGTAGTAGTCGTAGTAGCTGATGAAGAACTCCACCGCATTTTCGGGAAAAAACGACTTCAGCTCGCTCGCCAGCTGCCCCGCAAGCGTCTTATTGTGAGCGATGACGAGCGTCGGGCGCTGCACGCGGGCGATCACGTTGGCGATCGTAAACGTCTTCCCCGTACCGGTGGCGCCGAGAAGCGTCTGAAATCGTTTACCCTCTTCGATCCCGCGGACGAGAGCCTCGATCGCCTTTGGCTGATCTCCCTGCGGTTCGTAAGGGGACCGGAGGCGAAATCCCTGGGACATGCTCACCCCCTCCATTCCTCCGAAATTATACCACCCGAGTCCGGTTGCGCCGGCGGCTGAAGAGCAGACGACGCATCCTCCTCAGGCGAGAGGCCACCCTCTGCGAACCTGGAAGTCGGGCGAGCTTCAGCTGGAGAACCCTCTATCGCCAAGGGCGCAGGCGTCCGAGTGCCGGAAGGAGAAGCGCCCACGAATTCGCTTCCCGGGACCTCGGCGCGAAGCGGTGGCCGGTATCCTCGCAAAAGAGCGATCCCGTGCTCTGGCGGTGGGGCCGAACGTCGCAGATCGAAACGGCGGGGGGCAAACACGAGGCCGAGGAGCGGAGGATCTCCTTCGTAGCGCCCGCGCTCGCGGTAGAGGATTTCTCCGTCCAAGTCCTTGAGTTCGAGTTTTACGAATGCTGGACGTCCCTGAAGCGCGACGTAGGCGTCCTGCGGGTCGCGGACGAGCGTACCGTTGACGCTCACGAGGCGCATCCCCGGTCGAATGCCGAGCTCTGCCGCAGGGGAACCCTCGACGACGGCGACGATCGTCGCCTCCTCCCCCTCCTGCCACGGCGAGGTCATCGCCCGTGCGGCGGCGCGCTCCCGAAATTCCTCGGCGGCCAGAAGAACCGCCACGAGGACGAGCATGGCCGTCGCCCTCGTCTCGCCCGCAGGAAAGAGGACGAGAAGCGGCGAAACGAGCGCCCCGACGGCAGACATGCCGGCCCGGATCCGAAGTTCTGCCCCGAGGGGTCCACGCGCGCTGCGCACCTGGAGCGCCCAAGGGAGTAACGCCGGCCAGAGAAACCACGTGCCTTCTCCAAAGTGCCCCAGGGGAAAAGACGGGGAAACCCACGCCGTGGGAAGCAAAAGCGGCAGGGCGAGGACGCCCTCGGAGACAAAGGCGGTCACCGCCCCGCCCCGCGAATTCCGAAACACGTACGGGCGCGAAGCACCTTCGGGGAACACGAAAAGAAGCCCCGCCTCCGCATAGAGGAGGGCAGAAAGCACAAGCACCTCCGTACCCTCCGTGCTTAAGAGCGAGGGAAGGACGTTGAAGGCGGAAAGGGCCGCGGCGATCGTCCACACGGCGGAAGGGCGGAGCCAACGCAGGCGCAAGAAGAACAAGAAGAGGGCAACGGCGAGCGTACCGAAAAACGTGAATGCGGTCGGGGAAGGCGAGGGAGGGACAAAAGGGGCGGAAGCCGAGAGGCGCTCGGAGAAGCCCAGGGCATGTCCGCCGTAAAGAAGGGCGGCGACGGCCAGCCCACCGAAAAGCGAGCCAAAGATCCCCCACCACAGACGCGTTCTTGCGCGGCGGTGGCGGACGCCGGCCATGCGCCGCTCGCCTTCGACAGCCCGCACGCACACGAGCCAGCCTACGACAATCCAGACGAGAGCGGAAAGCGTCGGCCAAAGAACGCTCTCCACCGGCCTCTCCCCTTCCCTCTTTCTCCCCCGAAGACTCACCGGACAAGGGCTCACTCGTCCCCAAAGCGCCGACGTAGCGCCCTCAGCGCGCCGGGACGAGCTCTCGGGAGAGAACTTCGAGGGCCTTCTGAAGCTGAGGATCGTCGTCGGGATTCCGGATCTTTTGGTACAGTGCCTCCCAGAGTGCCCCTTGCGTCGTCGGATCGGCCTCGCCACTTGGGGGCAAACCGCGGTCCGCCTGAAACTTCCGGAGCTCTTCCGCCGTAGCGTCGTCGAAGTACCCGTCCTCACGTCCCGGGGCGTACCCGAGAACGGCAAGCGTCTTTTGCAGGACCTCGACCTGTTTTCCCGCCTGCCCCTGCTTGAGCGTCTTGTCACTGGAGACGGGAGGAAGCTTGGCGTACGGCGCCGGTTCGACGACAACGGTGGGTTGTACACCCTTTCCGTGGATCCATTCACCGTTCGGATCCAGCCACTTGGCAGTCGTGAGTTTTAGGGCTCCGCCGGAGGCGAGGTCCGCCGTAGCCTGCACCGTCCCCTTGCCGAAGGAGCGAACGCCTACGACGGGATATCCATGGGCCTTAAGCGAAGCAGCGACAATTTCGGAAGCGCTCGCGCTGCCCTCGTCTACGAGGACGACGAGCGGAGGCGGCGTCCCCTTGAGCTTGGAGCGGGCTACCTGGCGCTTGCCGTCCTTACCTTCGATCATGTACATGACACCCTCTCGGGGTACGAGGGCCTCGAGGATCTTCTTTGCCGCTTCCAAGTACCCACCCGGATTTCCGCGAAGGTCGATGAGAAATCCCGCCACCCCGTCCTTTTCTGCTTGCCGCATCGCGGCGAGAAAGCGCTCCGCTGTGTCTTCGTTGAATGAAGTGACGCGGATCCAGGCGTAGGTCTTGCCTTCCCGTTCGAGCAGCTTCATCCGCACCGTTTCAAGGGGGATCCGATCGCGGACGATCTCCAAAACAATTGGCTCTTCGTGTCCGGGGCGGATGACTTTGAGTACGGCCTTCGTACCCTTGGGGCCGCGGATCTTGTTGACCGCGGTGGTGAGGTCCAACCCCTCGAGGCTCTCGCCGTTGACCTCGACGATCTGGTCGTTGGGGCGGATGCCTGCACGCTCCGCCGGCGATCCCTCGATGGGCGAAATCACCGTAACTCGCCCCCCGAGGAGCATCACTTCGGCCCCGATGCCTTCGATGGACGTGGAGAGACTCTCCTGAAAGCGTGCGAGTTCTTCCCGCGTCATGTACGCAGTGTAGGGATCCCCAAGAGCCTCGAGCATTCCCTTCACCGCACCGCGGGCGAGGGTTTCGTCTTCGAGTTTGGAAGGGTCGTAGTACTTTGCCCGTAAGGTTCCATATGCCTCGGCAAGGGGGGCAAATGCCCCAGGCAGCCTCACCTCTTGCTTTCCGCCAAAAAAGGGGCCAGCGAAGAGAGACGGATTCGTCCTTCCGTCCCCAGGAAGGGAGAGGCGGCCGATGCCCACGCCGAGAAGGAACACGAACAAAAGAAGGGCCCACCTCCGGCCCGATGCACGCCACATGTAGCATCCGCCCTTTCTCCACGTCCAACCTGCCTTGTTTCATTATAAAGCAGGGAAAGCGCCGTTTACACCTGAAAGGGCGGCACGGAAGCGAAATGCCTCGCAAAGAAAACCTCTCACGGACAGCGTACGTAGTTACAGGGAGGCTTGTATTCTCCGTTCTCGATCACGGAAAAGTGGAGGTGGGGGCCCGTAGACCAGCCCGAGCTACCCACGAGGGCGATTATCTGCCCACGGCGAACAACATGTCCCTCGGAGACGAGGATCCCCCCGTAGTCGATGTGCGCGTAAAGGGTGCTCACGCCGCCACCGTGGGCGATGATCACCGTGTTTCCGTAGCCCCTCATCCAGCCGCGGGAGGTCACCACCCCAGTGTCCGCCGCCACGATCGGCGTGCGCATCGGGGCAGGAATGTCAATGCCGTTGTGAAACTGACGCGTACCGAAGATCGGGTGAATCCTGTACCCGTAGGGCGAGGAAATCGCATAGTACCCGGGGACCGGCCAGGTAAAGATGCCTTCAGGGACCGTAGACTGCCCCGCCCGGGCACGTTGCGCCTCTTGGGCGCGCCGTTCCTGAATGATGCGCTCGAGCTCGGCCGAAGCGCGACTGCGCTCGGCGGCGATCCGCGCAAGCTCTGCGTCGATTTCCTCAAGCTTCTGGGCGATTTGCCTTTCCGTCTCCTCGTACGTGCTGAGTTTCGTCGTGTGCTCTTCTTTGCGCAAGGCGAGGCGCGAGAGCTCCTCCTGCAGAGCCTTGCGGTCAGTTTCCAAACTCGCGATCAGGCTCTCGAGCGCCCGCTTCTGCCGCTCGACCTCGTCCTTTGCGCGCTTGTACTCCACGAGGAGGCGTTTGTCCGCCTCGACCGCCGCCGAGAGGATTTCCACGCGACCTACAAAGTCGGCGAAGTCCCGGGCACCAAAGAGGACTTCCCCATAGGTCATGTCTCCCTGCACGTAGAGGCGATAGAGGCGCTTTTGCAATTTTTCCCTGTGCGTCTCGAGGCGCTCCGTTGCCGCCTTGAGGGCGGCCTCCCGCTCTACCTTCTTCTTTGTGTTTTCCTCAATCTTTACCTTGAGGTTTTCCACCCGCGCGTTCGTTTCCGCAATTTGCGAGTCGAGGGCGGAAATTTCCTGCTTCAGCCGTTCTTTATCCGCCCTGAGCTGATCGAGATCCTTTTGCGCCTGGGACTTCTCCCCTTCCTTGGAGCGGAACTCGGTGTTTAGGCTTCGGATCTTCTCTCTCAGGTCCGCCTCACTCGCCGCCCGTGCCGTGGGGTTTCCCGCGGGGAGAAATCCGAGGACGAGGAGCGCCGCGAGGATCCCGCCCAAGACGGCGCGAATCCGGCGCCTACCGTCCCCTCTCTCCCGATTCGATGTCTTTCCCACCTTCTCACCTCCGGTCTCTTCTCCTGCGCAAACCGTCTATGCGCGGCCCTCTCTTTCTCTCTCGTTTGGTTCTCTCTTTTGTTTGGATCGGACGTTCCCCAGGATGCGTGTACCCTTCCGTTCCGTGGAAACGCCTCCGTCCGGAGATGACCCCCCGACCTTCCGCAAGAACCGAGGTACGTTCGGCTCAGACGTGCAGGTAGCGCCGGATCGAAAGAAGGCTCCCTCCCGCCCCGATCCCGACGCCTACGCCGAGGAGGAGGAAAAGAAGGGTTCCCTGTACGGCTTCCGGCGTAAGGAGCGGGATGAAGGCGAAGTTTTCCTGCACGTAGCGCACGAGCGCGCGGTACCCTTCTGCAAGTAGGAAAAAGGGAACGAGCGCACCCAAGGTACCTAAGACGAGACCCTCGAAGAAGAAGGGGAGGCGAATGTAGAGCCCCGTAGCGCCCACGAGGCGCATGAGTTCGACTTCCTCCCGGCGCATGTAGATCGTGAGGCGTACCGTGTTCATGATCAGGTAGACAGCCGTAAAGGCGAGGAGGGCCAGGAGGACAAAGGCCGTCGACCGGAGGATGCTCGTCCACACAAAGAGCTTATCCACCCACTCTGCGCCGTAGCGCACGGCGTCCACGCCGGGAAGGCTTTCGATCGCCGCGGCAAGTTCGGGAACTTCGCGCGGCTCAGACGTCCGAACGACGAAGCTCGGCGGAAGGGTCTCCTCTGCGCGGATGTCCTGAACGAAGATGTCCTTGAGCTCCGGGCCGTACCGTTCGGAGAGCCGTTCGAGACCCTCCTGCGGCGAAATGTACGCAACGGAAGCGACGCCGGGAAGCGCCTTGAGAGCAGCTTCGAGCCGTTCAACTTCCTCCGTCTTTGCCCCTACGGGAGCGAACACGCGGATGACGACCTCTCCCTCTACTTCGCGGCTCAAGTTGTCGACGTTTTGCACGAGGAGGTAAGTCGCGCCGACGAGAAAGAGCGTGACGGCCAACGTGCTCAAGGTGGCGAGGGTGTGGAAGCGATGACGCCAGAGGTTTTTCCCCGTTTCGCGGAGGTGCCGAAACAGCGTTCTAGGCTTCATGCGGGATCACCCCCGCCGCGGAATCCCGGAGGATACGTCCTTCCATGAGGAGGAGGGTCCGACGTCGAAAACGCTCGACAAGCTCCCGGTTGTGCGTCGCCATGATGACGGTCGTACCCGTGAGGTTGATCTCATCCAAGATTCGGAGAATGCGCCGCGCGTTGTCCGGATCGAGGTTCCCCGTAGGCTCATCCGCAAGGAGGATCTCCGGTTTTGGGGCGATGGCTCGGGCGATGGCCACGCGCTGCTTTTCCCCGCCCGACAGTTGGGCGGGAAAGCGCTGGAGAAGGTGCGGAACCCCCACGAGGTGGAGGACGTCGCGTACGCGACGACGCACTTCGTCGGGAGGATATTCCAAAACCTCTAAGGCAAAAGCGACGTTTTCTTCTACGGTTAGGTGATCGAGAAGGCGAAAGTCTTGAAACACGACGCCTACCTTCCGCCGAAGAAAGGGCAGGTGGCGCGGCCGCCTGCGCCCGATCGTGAACCCCGCGATGCGCATTTCCCCGTCCGTCGGCGTCTCCTCTCCGTAGAGGAGCTTAAGAAGGGTCGTCTTTCCCGCACCGCTGGGTCCGACCAAATAGACGAACTCCCCGGGTTCCACGGTGAGCGAAACGTTGCGGAGGGCGTGGATCTTCCCGTACGATTTCCAAACAGACTTCAGCTCGATCAACCACGCTACCTGGTTCGTAAAACCTACCTGAATTTCATTTCAGGCAGGGACCCCGCCGAACCAGGCGTTCACCTCCTCTCGGAAATCGGGGTCTGGGCCCGGGCGTCCCACCCGGTGTGCTCACGGGAAGGTCGTCCTTCCCCGTCCCCCGGTCTCGTCTGCACGGCCGGACGGAGTGCACTGCACCCGCAGAACGGAGAGTTCCGGGGGAGTGGCGGCGAAACCCGCCACCGCAAGCACCGATCTGTCAGATTCGCCCTACCGGGTTTGTCCGAACTCCCGGCGAAACGGGGTTACCGGAAGGCCAAAGCGAGGATCTTGAGTTCGCGCCAGCAGGAGAAGAAGCTTTCCTGCTGCCAGCGGGCCAGCCCGTTGTGCCGGTGAAGCTTCGTCTCCAGTGCCTGAAGCGCGGCTTCGACCTT